>OMGY01002868.1_pt1 | contig 12285 bp, 6 predicted proteins | sample 1674461 | NCBI WGS metagenome assembly OMGY01 (sample SAMN05578579, study PRJEB25193) | human gut metagenome | biome: Human Microbiome; feature: human-associated habitat; material: feces | host: Homo sapiens | place: USA:Birmingham
ATCCGGTAGCTATGGAAGAAGGTCTTCGTTTCGCTATCCGTGAGGGTGGACGTACCGTTGGTTCTGGTAGAGTAGTTTCTATCGTTGAATAATTTACGTTTGAGTAATTAAATAAGCGTGTGAAAGCGCGTGAGAGACAGTCATTGCAGGCTTGCCTGCAAGTGGCTGTCTTTTTTTTATACCTTTTGGTCTAAATCATGCTGACATGCAAAAGAAATAGCAATAAAATATTGTGGCTTTTTACCACACTAAACTGCTGAATAAAAAATCAGAATTAAACTAATATAGAAGAACTGCCTAGAATGAATTTCTAATATCTTGCAAAATCAAGCAAAATAACTGCTACAATCATAAAAACAACATTTGGAAAGTATTAAAAAATAATAAAATACACAAAATTTCAATGGTTTATATAAAAATTTTCTATATGATTATGCGCTTGTGAATAATATAATAAGGACAGTTAATAAAGCACATACTTCAAAGGAGGAGTAAAACATGAAAAAGAGCAGAATCTTTCCATTACTTGTAGGAGCAGCACTTTCCAGTTCATTGGTAGCCTGCAGTTCAGGATCGGGATCAGGAAACAAGACAAGTGTTGACAATAGCAAGAAGCCATTAGTATGGTTCAACCGTCAGCCATCTAACAGTTCTACAGGAGAGCTTGACAAGGACGCTTTGAATTTTAACGATAAGACATATTATGTTGGTTTTGATGCAAATCAGGGTGCTGAACTTCAGGGTCAGATGGTACTTGATTATATTAAGGAAAATGCAGCATCTATGGACCGTAACGGTGACGGCGTAATCGGTTATATCTTAGCAATTGGTGATATCGGACATAACGATTCCATCGCACGAACACGTGGTGTTCGTTCTGCGCTGGGAACTGGCGTTGAGACTGATGGAGTAGTTGATGCATCTCCTATCGGAACAAATGCAGATGGTTCTTCTAAGATCGTTCAGGATTCTACTATCGAGGTAGATGGAAAAGAATATACCATCCGTGAGCTGGCAGCACAGGAAATGAAGAACTCAGCAGGTGCTACATGGGATGCAGCTACTGCTGGTAATGCAATTGGAACTTGGGCAGCATCTTTTGGTGATGAGATCGATGTTGTTGTATCTAACAACGATGGTATGGGAATGTCTATGTTCAATGCATGGGCAAAGGAGAACGAAGTACCTACATTTGGTTATGATGCAAACAGTGACGCAGTTGCAGCAATTGCAGAAGGCTACGGCGGAACAATTTCCCAGCATGCAGACGTTCAGGCTTACCTGACATTGAGAGTTTTAAGAAATGCACTGGACGGTGTAGATATCGATACTGGTATTGGTACTGCAGATGCAGCAGGCAACAAGCTGGAAGAAGGCGTTGATTACAGATATAGTGCAGATGAGAGATCCTACTATGCATTAAATATTGCGATCACAGCAGATAACTATAAGGATTTCACCGATTCTACCAAGGTATACAGCAAGGTTTCAAATCAGCTGGATGCTTCTAAGAGCCCAGAGAAGAAGGTATGGTTAAATATCTACAATGCTTCTGATAACTTCTTAAGCTCAACTTATCAGCCACTTCTTCAGAACTATGATGATCTGCTGAACTTAAAGGTTGAATACATTGGTGGTGATGGTCAGACAGAGTCTAACATTACAAACCGTCTTGGTAATCCAGGCGAGTATGATGCATTCGCAATCAATATGGTTAAGACAGACAATGCAGCATCTTATACATCTCTCCTTAAGCAGTAATTGATAGAGATTTTTTGCTAGCAAAAGGTCCGAGGGTGTTAGAACTTCTGACACCCTCTTTTTCTGAAAGGAGTAAGGATATGGCAGAAGGTAAGAAAGATATCGTCTTGTCGATCCGCGGCATGAGCAAATCATTCGGAAGGAACAAGGTTCTAAAGCATATCGACATGGATGTGCCGAGAGGATCAATCATGGGTTTGATGGGTGAGAATGGTGCTGGTAAATCGACAATGATGAAATGTCTTTTTGGTACGTATCAAAAAGATGAAGGAACAATAATTTTAGACGGGAAAGAGATTAGCTTTACAGGTCCAAAGGATGCTTTGGAAAATGGTGTGGCAATGGTTCATCAGGAGTTGAATCAGTGTCTGGAAAGAAATGTAATTGACAATCTATTCCTGGGTCGCTACCCGAAAACATCCCTCGGAGTAATTGATGAGGGAAGAATGAAAAAAGAGGCTTCTGATTTATTCCGTAAGCTTGGCATTACGGTAGATCTTTCACAGCCGATGAAAAAAATGTCTGTTTCAAAGAGACAGATGTGTGAAATTGCAAAGGCAATTTCTTATAATTCAAAGGTGATTGTTTTGGATGAGCCAACCTCATCTCTGACAGCACCAGAAGTTGAAAAATTATTTAAGATGATGAGACAGCTTCGTGAACAGGGAATTTCACTGATCTATATCTCTCACAAGATGGATGAGATCTTTGAGATCTGTGACCAGGTTTCTGTTCTTCGAGATGGTGCTCTTGTAATGACTAAAAACTGTAGTGATACCAACATGAATGAGTTGATTTCTGCTATGGTAGGAAGATCATTAGATAATCGTTTCCCGCCTGTTGATAATACACCGGGTGATGTGATTTTAAGAGTAGAGCATTTATCTACGAAATATGCACCGAAGCTTCAAGATATAACCTTTGATGTAAAAAAGGGAGAAATATTTGGTTTATATGGTCTGGTTGGTGCGGGTCGTACAGAGCTTCTTGAGACAATATTTGGTATTCGTACAAGAGCAGCCGGACGTGTCTACTATGATGATAAGCTGATGAATTTTAATTCATCAAAAGATGCAATGGATCATGGATTTGCGTTAATTACTGAGGAACGTAAGGCTGATGGATTATTCTTAAAAGCAGATATCACCTTTAATACAACAATTGCTAATATGAATCAGTATAAATCTGGCATTGCATTATCTAAGGATGAAATGGTAAGAGCAACTGCAGAAGAAATTCGTATTATGCATACAAAGTGCATGGGACCAGATGATATGATTGCAAACCTTTCTGGTGGAAATCAGCAGAAGGCAGTTCTCAGCAAATGGCTTATGACCAAACCGAGAGTCCTGATCATGGATGAACCTACCAGGGGAATCGATGTGGGAACTAAGTATGAAATTTATAAGATCATGGTGGAACTGGCAAGACAGGGTATTGCAATTATCATGATATCTTCTGAGCTGCCGGAATTGATTTCAATGTCAGACAGGATCATTGTTCTTTCGGGAGGCAAGGTATCAGGAGAATTGCAGCAGGAAGATGCAAGTCAGGAAAAGGTAATGGAGCTTGCGACCAGAATGGTTGTATAGGATGAATTATGAAAAAACTTTCTCTTAAAGGAAAATTTTCATTCTGTATGTTTGTAGTTATGGCAATCTTTTTTGCAACAGAGGTGATATTGCTTGGTATGCAGTATTATACCAAAGACAGGCTGGGTGACCTGATTGATAAGAGTAACCGGGTCTATGAACTGAAAACAACGTTCAGTGAGGTATTGTCGGCATATAAATATTATTCTGTTTCGCAGAAGGAGGATGACAGAGAAGCAGCAAAAGAGGCACTTGAGAGACTACGGTCCGACAGTGCCTCTTTAAGGCATGTTATTTTTGAAGACAGCTATATCAGAGAAATAGATGATCTCTGCCATATGGCAGACAGCCTGTATGAACAGATCGAACCGGAGATTGCAGCCACTGTGCACGGGACAAGAGAGGAAAGGCTGCAGGCATATGATGAGGCAGCTTATACTGTGGTGCAGCTGATTGAGAAATATTATGATTATGTATATCCGGCTATGGAACAGTATTCCAATGAAGCCCAGAATGAGCTGAACAGGGAAATGAAGGTGATTTCGGGGATCTGCATTTTGGCAGTTATTGTATTTTCTCTTGGAATCCTCGGAATGGTTCTCTGGTTTTCCAGAGATGTGATCAGTCCCATATCGGCACTGTCTTATAAGGCGGCAACCTACCGCTCAGAAAGAGAAGGTTATCAGAAGCAAAATAGGGATGAGGTGGGGCAGTTGACAGAGCTGTTTGAGGAGATGCTTTCCCGTATTGAGGATCAGATGGGACAGATGGAACTGAATATGAAGCTTCAGCTGGAGCTGGAGCAGCAGAGGCTGGAGAAGGTGAAAATGGAAAAGTTGCTGCAGGAAAGCGAGATCAAGGCACTTCAGGCGAGGATCAACCCTCACTTTATGTTTAATACACTGAATAGTATTGCACAGATGGCATATCTGGAGGAAGCACCTTCCACAGAGCAGATGATCGAAGCGGTATCGGATTACTTCCGGTATAATCTGAAGGATATCCATCATGTGGCTACGGTAGCAGATGAAGTAAAAAACTGCAGGGATTATATCTATATCCAGCAGATCCGTTTTGGCAAAAGAATCCGGTTTGACCTGCAGTATGATGAAACAGCGGCAGAAGGAAGGATTCCCGCTCTTACACTTCAGCCTGTTATAGAGAATGCTATCGTCCATGGACTGGCGATCCGGGGCGGGGAAATACTCATACGGATCCACAGAAAAGATGGGAAGATAGATATAACCATCCGGGATAACGGAAGCGGCATGGAAGAAGAAAAGCGGAGACTGATCCAAAGTTATATAGAGGGGACAGACCAGACGGGGATCCATTCTGACAGTATCGGTCTGAAAAATGTGATCGACAGAATGAAGGCATTTTTTAAAGACGGGTTTGCGATGGAAATTATATCCACACCGGAAGAGGGAACGGAGATCAGAATAAGGATCCCGTATGAGGAGAGCTTATGTATCGGGTATTGATTGCTGATGATGAAGAACTGGAGCTTAAGGCAATGCACTTTTTTCTGGAAAGGAATTATCCGGAAGCAGTACTCCTGCCGGATGCACAGGATGGCACCCAGGTAGTAGAAACAGTGACAAAGGAAAATCCTGATTTACTGATCCTGGATATAGAGATGCCGGGTCTGAACGGATTGCAGGCACTTACCATTCTCAGGGAACGGGGATATGAGGGACATGTGATCGTCAAAACAGCGTATGGTAAGTTTACCTATGCAAAGGATGCGCTGCACCTTCATGCGGATGCTTATCTGTTAAAGCCTGTCAGGAAAAGTGAATTAAAGGAACAGATGGATGAGGTCCTTTCAAAGATTGAGGCAGAGAGAAAGCAGGATGCAGGCAGAGGGAAAAGGGGAGAATTTACCAGTGGTTTTATTCTTTCTCTATGCTTTGCCAAAGAAGGCAGCCAGTGCCTTTCTGATGCAGGAAAAATAAAAAGATTATCACAGGAAGCAGCAGGAAAGCTATCTCTTTTCTGTGATTTTACCATTTGTCCAGCAGAAGGAAATGTGCTGCCTATACTGATCTATACCTCATCAGCCATGGATGAAGAGGGATACCGGAAGCTGTCTGGGGATGTGGAAGAGATGATGAGCCAGATCTGTCGGACAGTATTTGGCATGGCTCCGGAAATGAAGGCAGGATTCCTGATCGCAGATATTGAGGAAAGACTTCCAAGGCAGCTCCAGCTGCAGGGACAGGGAGCTGACAAAGCAGGGGAACAGGGCAATGCAGGGGAACAGGGCAATGCAGCGAGTGGCAGCCTGCATCTGCAGAGAGCAGTTCAATATATAGGAGAGCATTATATAGAAAATATATCCCTGGAGGATATCGCAGAACATACAAAACTCAGTACCAGCTATCTGAGCCATCTTTTCAGGCAGGAGCTGCATAAGAATTTCGTGGATTATCTGACGGAGGTGCGAATGGAGCAGGCCAGGCGGCTGATCGATCAGGGAATCGACAATGTCAATGTGCTGGCAGAAAAGGTGGGATATCAGTACGCATCTTATTTCTGCAGGCAGTTTAAGAAATATACTGGTATGACAGTAGGAGAATATAAGAGAAGAAAATAACAGATGCGTTTTCAGAAAAAGATGTTTCTGCCCGGAAAACCGGATTGCAACAGAAGTTAGTCTATGCTAACATGAAACGGGAAGGAGTGTGGAAACATGACAGCATTGTTGCAGCGGTTTGAAGATATTACGAAAAAGGATATTCTGACAGCAGGAGGCAAAGGAGCCAACCTCGGAGAAATGGTACACGCAGGGATACCGGTACCGGAGGGAGCAGTGCTTACCACAGAGGCCTACAGGCTGTATGTGAAGGAAAATAAAATTGATCTGAAGGCACCGGCAGAGGAAATCCGGAAAGCATTTCTGACAGGCAGCATGCCGAAAGAGCTTCATGTGACACTTCTGGAATATTATATCGGGATCGGAGAGGGAGAACGGATTGCCGTCAGATCCTCTGCCACAGCAGAAGACCTAGAGGATGCCAGCTTTGCAGGACAGCAGGAAACGTATCTGAATGTCAGAGGAGAAGAGGAACTGACAGAGGCTGTAAAACGCTGTTATGCTTCTCTATGGGGGGACAGGGCTGTCAGCTACCGGAGAGAAAAAGGATATGAGGATGAGAACGTCGCACTGGCTGTCGTTATCCAGAAAATGGTGGAAAGTGAGACTGCAGGTGTAGTATTTACCATAAATCCGGCCAGCGGAAAGAAAGAAGAAATGCTGATCAATGCTTCCTACGGACTTGGAGAATCGGTGGTATCTGGCGTCGTAAGTCCGGATGAGCTGGTCTGCGACAGACTGGGAAATGTGATAAAGTGTCAGATCGGAGCCAAGGAAACGCAGGTTGTTTACGGAGAAAAACAGACGGTTACCGTGCCTGTTGCAGAGGGAAAAAGAAGCAGACTTTCTCTTTCTGATGAACAGATCAGGAAGCTGACAGAAACTGCAGCAGAGATTGAAAGACATTATCACAAACCCATGGATATTGAATGGGCGTTTGTGGATCAGAAATTATATATTTTGCAGGCAAGAGCCATTATGGCAGGAGCAGAAGAAAGAAAAGAAGTGGATGAAAGTAAAATGCCGCCTCTTCAGCCGGTCAACCAGAAGATGAAGGCTACCCTGATGTTTCTCATGGAAAAGATGCCGGTGCCTTACCTCCCGCTGGATTATGACTTCTGTATGCCTATAAGCAGACAGAAAGCAGAGATCTTCGCAGAAGGCGGTATGCTGGTGGACAATGACTGCCGTCTGGATGACAATGGTTTTCTGTGCCTGCCGACTGTGAAGTTTAAGGTGAATAAAAATCTTATTCATTTTCCCGGATTAATGAAAGAGATGAAGGATCATCAGGCAAATGTAGAGAGGCTGGAGAAATGCCTTTCCGGGGCAGAACCTGTGATCCGTAAGGCAGCAGGATCTGAGGAAGCTGCAAAAGAACTCCAGCAGACGGCTGCAGAGCTGGATCAAATGAGGAATCTGATCACAGAAACAGCTTATGTCAGATTTAAGTATGCGGTATTTCCGGGATTTATGATGAACAAAAGTCTTGGGAAACTGCTGAAAAAGGTGGACCCGGCGCTGTCTCCCTACAATCTGCTGACGGGGCTTTCCTATAAGACGGCTGAGATGAACAGGCAGATGAAGGAGCTGGCAGAAAAGCTTCTTACCATAGACGGAGCAGCAGAGAAGATCCTTGCCGGCTGCAGCTATGAAGAACTGACGGCAGAAAATAATGAGGTCAGGGAGGAACTGGAAAATTTTCTGCAGGAGAACGGATATAAGTCAGATTTCCCGGATTACTGTTTTACCGTCAAAACATGGCTGGAAGATAAAGAGCGGTTTTTCCAGGTGCTGCGTCCCCTGCTTAAGAATCCGGCAGGAGAGGGAATGTCACAGGAAGAGGGGCTTACTTATTATCAGGAGCTTTTTACGAAAATGACAGCAGGACTCAGTGACAGGAAAAAGGCAGAGGTCAGACAGCTCTGTGAATATTACCGGACTTATCATGTACAGCGTGAGAGAACCCAGTATCTGTGGGAAGGATGCTTTTATGCCTGCAGAAAGCGTTTGACAAGGATCGCAGGTATCCTTTCTGTGCCGGAGGAGGATCTGCTTTATCTGCGGTATGAGGAACTGCAGAATGTGATCAGAAATGGAGCTGTTCCAGACAGGGAAAGAGAGATCATTTCCCGCAGGAAGCGGGTCATGTCCGCCTGATAGTTTTGGGCCGCAGCCTTGATCGCTTCAAAATCCATATCATTACCCTCCATGATCCGGTTTTATAAAGTGCGTATGCAGGGGGTGCTTTCACTCTTATCATAGCACGATTCCCAATGGTGTCAAACAAAATTTGCGTCTGGCGATTTCCGCAAAAAGCGCAGGATCACACCCGTGAAAAACCGAGAAAAATCTGCCTGCGAGGGAAGAAAAAAGAGAGACTGCTGCCAGGGTATAGCAGCTCGGTCAGGCACAGCCTGCCGCACATTCGGAGGCCATAAAATACTGTCAGCTGTGTGGTTATCCCGGCATGGTCAGCGTCCTGCGGCAAATCACTAGCAATCGGGCAGGCTTGAAGCTCAGCGCCGGGAATTCCACCAGTTGGTGTACGCCGCCGCGTAGTTGGTCTTAAACCCCAACACGCCGCGCGTAACCATTTTCTCCCACCAATCGGGATAATCTCCCAGATTCGAGAACACATGGATCCCATGCTCTCCCAGCCAGCGAACATCCTCGCAGGTAAACGCATCCGCGTTGAGCCCCACTTCAAACAGATCCATGTTCGGGATCATCCGCTTGGTTTCCTCCGTTAAGCGGCGAATATTAGCCCCCATCCGCAAACCGGTTGGCTTTCCGTTTTTGCGAACTGCCGCCTGCATTTCTTCCACGTAGACCGGATCTCCGGAAAAGAGGATGTAGCTGCCGGTATTGGGAGATCGACTGAGCAATTCCAGTATCGGTCCGGCAAGGCCGGGGGCTTTGACTTCAACTTCGACCGTGATGCTTCTGCTCTGAGCGGTGAGCCATGCGTCAAAATCGGAAAAGCGCATCAGATGAGCCATGCGCCCATCCTCCGCCAGGGCCGTTTCGTAATCACGCCCCTCAATCTGAACCATGACAAGCTTTGGAAGCGTTGCTAGCAATTGGATCTCGGAATGCTCCGGCGGCACTTCGCTCAGCAGGTGATTTGCGTAAGGCAATTCGATTTTCTGGATCTCATCCCAGGTCAGATCTCTGATCCGGCGATTTGATCCGCCGTCTGGATGGCCGAGCGTCATCCGGGTGAAATTGCTGTCGTGGGCAATGACGATCTCGCCGTCTCTGGTCATTTGGACATCAATTTCGATCCCCTCGTATCCGCCGTCCACGGCTCCCTGGAAAGCGCCCAGCGTGTTTTCGGGCGCAGCCTGGACTAAGCCGCGATGAGCGAACCGCTGCGGCCCGGTATATGCGTTTACATTTTTCATGGCCTTGTACTCCTCGTGTTTTTTTGGGTGTTATAACCGGGATCATGCCGCGGAAGAAAGCGGGGGTGCAGAATACACGCGGATATCCCGATAAAAGTGAGCATTGCGCGCTTTGATCCGGCAATTTCTTCACCGGAAGGGTAGGGGATACCCAATTATAGGGCAGATCTCAGAGAGGTGCAATGTAAAATTTCGATCGGGTCATTTGTTTGCCCCGCGGTCATCGTATTTCTGCATCGATGAAAATGCCTGCGACAAAATGGAAAGCGCTTGCGCAATAGTTTGCGTTGATGTTACGTTTGTTTAACTATGCAAGGTGCATAAAATGAATGCACTTGCTCTATTGTAATATGCCAAATATATATTAAATTCTTGACTTTCTCTTATGAAAAATGTATCATAAAAACCAGGAGGACTGAAAACGTTTGCGATAGCAAGCCGCACCTCCACGCAAGAGGAAAGAGAGGGATCCTGTCCACGATGAAACCATTAGATCAGTCTTATTCGAAATCCAGGCGTTTCAAGAATCAGGTCAAGGCAGTCGTAACCAACCCCTATAACGTGATCGTGCTGGTTGCCATTGTTTTGTTGACTTATTTGATCGTTCTTCCCCTGGTAGACATGCTCTCCACCACGTTCCAGCTCGCGCAGCGGGACCTGAGAGCCACCGGCGGCACCATGGCCGATGTAGGCAAATTTACCCTGTACTATTGGCAGCGGCTGCTGGCCAGTGACCTTTCCTGGAATCTGCTGTTCAAGCCCCTGCTGAACTCCCTGACCATCGGCGTCGGCGTTTCCGTATGCGCCATCGCCCTTGGCTCCATACTGGCCTGGCTGATGGTCCGCAGCGACCTTCCCTTCAAGCCCTTCTTCTCCTTGGCGGTGATCATCCCCTATATGATCCCCTCCTGGGTCAAGTCTCAGGCATGGCTGAGTATGTTCAAGACCCCCCGCGTCGGCGGCGCTCCCGGCTTTATCGCGGCCCTCATGATGAATGCGGGCGTATCCACGGAGCGGATCGAAGCAATTCTGTCTCCCATCGCTTACGGACGTCTGGCGATTATCATTGTGCTGACGCTCCACTATTACGCATATACATATCTGCTGGTGTCCGCAGCACTGAACTCCATCAACTCCGAGCTGGAGGAGATGGGCGAGATCCAGGGAGCCAGCAAGCCCCTGATCCTGCGGAAGATCACCCTGCCTCTGGTGCTGCCCGCTATGCTTTCCGCCGTGATCCTGACCTTCTCCAAGGCCATCGGCACCTTCGGCACCATCAACTATCTGGGTTCTCCCGTCAGCTTCCGGACACTGTCCAGCGAGCTGTATTCCAACAGTAAGTCCCAGAACACGCAGACGGCCTTCGCCATGGCCATCCTGATGATCTGCATCGCTTCTCTGTCTGTGTTCATCAACCAGCGGCTTATCGGCGCCCGCAAGTCCTACGCCACCATCGGCGGCAAGGGCGGACGGTCCACCCCCATCGGTCTGGGCGGCTGGAAGCCCATTGTGACCATCATCCTGTTCATCTTCTTCATCGTCGGCATCATCATGCCGGTGATCATCCTGATCCTGGAGAGCTGCATGCTGAAGGAGGGCACCTATTCTCTGTCCAACTTCACGCTGTACTACTGGATCGGCGAGGGTGATCCCAACATCATGGAGGGCGTCTCCGGCATCTTCAAGAATGAAACCTTTATGATGTCTCTGGTGAACTCCCTGAAGCTGACCCTTGTCAACGGCGTGTTCGGCACCATCTTCGGTCAGATGCTCGGCTACATCTGCGCCAAGGGCCGCGGCAAGCTCCACGGCAAGCTGGTGGAGCAGCTGGTGTTTATCCCCTACCTGATCCCCTCCGTGGCGTTCGGCGGCATTTACCTGTCCATGTTCTCCAAGCCTCAGACGCTCTTCGGCGTAACGCTCATTCCGGCCCTGTACGGCACCTTTGCCCTGCTGACGCTGACCTCCGTGGTCAAGCATCTGCCCTTTGCCTCCCGCGCCGGTACCTCCAACATGCTGCAGATCAGCGGCGAGCTGGAGGAGGCTGCCACCATCGAGGGCGCAGGCTTCTTCAAGCGTTTTGTCAAGATCGTGTTCCCCCTGTCCAAGGGCGGCTTTATTTCCGGCTTCATGCTGATCTTCGTTTCCATCATGAAGGAATTGGATCTGATCATCCTGATCATGACGCCCAAGACCTCTACGCTGCCGTATCTGGCGTTCCAGTACCAGAACCAGAACTGCCCGCAGGCTTCTAACTGCGTGGCCATCGTGATGTTCTCCATCGTGTTCCTGGTATACGCACTGGCAAATATCTTCGGAGACGCAGACCTGGCCAAGAGCATGGCCGGCTGAGATGAGATAAAAAAGAGGAGACGAGACCATGAGTAAAATTGAACTGACTCATATTGATAAATATTACGGCAAAAACCACGTTCTGAAGGATCTGAACCTCACCATCGAGGACGGCGACTTCATGACCCTGCTGGGCCCCTCCGGCTGCGGCAAGACCACCACCCTCCGCGTGGTCTCCGGCCTGGAAAAGCCCCAGAACGGCATCATCCTGATGGACGGCAAGGAGATCGTCAATGCGGCGGAGGCTTCTTTCGCCCCGCCCAGCAAGCGCAACCTGAATCTGGTGCTCCAGTCCTACGCGCTGTGGCCCCACATGACCGTGTTCGACAACGTGGCCTTCGGCCTGCGTATCCGCAAGGAAAACAGCGAGACCATCGCCAAAAAGGTCGCCAGCGCTCTGGACCGTATGCAGATCGGTGAATTCGCCAAGCGCTATCCCACCGAGCTGTCCGGCGGCCAGCAGCAGCGTGTGGCCATCGCCCGCGCCATCGTTTCCGAGCCCAGACTGCTTCTGCTGGACGAGCCCTTGTCCAATCTGGACGCCAAGCTCCGCGTGGATATGCGCGCCGAGCTG
>OMGY01002873.1_pt1 | contig 12272 bp, 9 predicted proteins | sample 1674461 | NCBI WGS metagenome assembly OMGY01 (sample SAMN05578579, study PRJEB25193) | human gut metagenome | biome: Human Microbiome; feature: human-associated habitat; material: feces | host: Homo sapiens | place: USA:Birmingham
GAATTGGGGCTTCTATATTTTCGTCTTTTACGAACGCTTCGAGCATTTGCGTATATTCTTCCACGCCCCATATCGAGGGCGGAGTGCTACTTCCGCCGAATCCGGGAAAGTCGAGATTGTATACCTTGAAATGAGGTGATAGCAGTCGTTCTATCGACTGCACGGTCGTGTGGTTGCACCCCCAGCCGTGCATGAGGATAACCGGATAACCGTCTCCTTCGATGTTATACTGTAAAGTAACTCCACACAATGATTTCGACTGTAACATTTTCCCTCTTTTGCATTCTAATGCAAAGATACAAATAAGCGAGAGCCGAGCAAAATAAAGATTGTTTTAATTTCGTCTTACCGAGCGGAAGTATCTTCGAATACTTGCCTCTGCGCTCGCCTTTCACTATATTTGTGATAGGATTCGTTTCAGCATAGCCAAGTTGGAAATATGATTTCCTCTTGTCTCTGCACTCAACTTTCACTATATTTGCCCAAAAACAAAACCTAATGTCCCTATGGAATCTCCACTAGAAAAGATAGAGCGTTTACGTCGGGAACTCGATGAGCATAATTATAATTATTATGTGTTGAACGCTCCCACGATCGATGATCGTATATTCGATGAAATGATGCATGAATTGCAAGGGTTGGAAGAGACTTTTCCACAGTATTTCGATCCCAATTCACCGACGCAGCGTGTCGGGAACGATATAAATCGATCTTTTTCCCAAGTGGAACATCGTTACCCGATGTTGTCGTTGAGCAATACCTATTCGATAGAAGAAGTATCGGCATTTTACGAACGGGTTCGTTCGGGATTGATGGGAGAGGATTTTGAATTGGTGGGTGAACTGAAATATGACGGAACTTCCATATCGTTGATTTATGAAGGAGGTAGATTGGTGCGGGCGGTTACTCGTGGAGACGGTACGCGAGGCGATGACGTTACCGAGAATGTGAAAACAATCCGCAGTATCCCTTTGCAGTTGCGAGGCAACGACTATCCCGATTCGTTCGAGATAAGGGGTGAGATATTGATGCCTTGGGCTGTTTTCGATGCTTTGAACAAAGAGCGAGAGGAACAGGAGGAGCCTTTGTTTGCCAATCCTCGCAATGCGGCGGCGGGAACGTTGAAATCACAAAACTCGGCTGTGGTAGCGGCGCGGGGACTCGATGCTTATCTGTATTATCTGTTGGGCGAAAATTTACCGGCCGATACGCATTATGAAAATTTACAATATGCTCGGTCGTGGGGATTTAAAGTTTCGGATGCCGTTCGCAAACTTCACTCCGTAGAAGAGGTGAAAGAGTATATCAATTATTGGGACATGGAGCGGAAGAATCTTCCCGTCGCTACCGATGGAATGGTATTTAAAGTAAATTCATTGCGGCAACAGAAGAATTTGGGATATACGGCAAAATCTCCGCGTTGGGCGATAGCCTATAAGTTCCAAGCAGAAAAAGCCCTTACGCGATTGAATTCTGTGTCTTACCAAGTGGGACGTACCGGAACCGTCACTCCTGTCGCCAATCTCGATCCGGTATTGTTATCGGGTACTATTGTCAAGAGGGCGACTTTGCACAATGAAGATATTATAAACGCTCTCGATTTGCACATCGGAGATATGGTTTTTGTGGAGAAAGGAGGCGAAATTATTCCTAAAATTACAGCGGTAGATACCTCTGCTCGTTTACTGATAGGAGAAAAAGTACGTTTCATTCGTGCATGTCCCGAATGTGGAACTCCGCTGAAACGTATCGAGGGAGAGGCAGCATGGTTTTGCCCGAACGAAAAAGGTTGTCCTCCGCAGATTAAAGGGCGAATAGAGCACTTTATCAGTCGCAAGGCAATGAATATCGAAGGTCTCGGGAGTGAAACGATAGGTCAGTTTTATAGTTTGGGCTTGGTGAGAGACGCTTCGGACTTGTATACTTTACAGCCCGATGTGATAGCCGGTTTGGAACGTATGGGAGAACGATCGGCACAAAATATCGTCGATGCGGTGAAACAGTCTTGTTCCGTTCCGTTCGAGAGGGTATTATTCGCATTGGGCATTCGTTACGTGGGCGAAACGGTCGCCAAGAAGTTGGCGTTGGCACTTCATTCGATAGACCGTATTATCGAGGCGACTACCGAGGACTTGATTCGGATAGGAGACATAGGGGTGCGTATCGCTCAAAGTGTCGTAGCTTATTTCTCTGATGAGGATAATCTCCGTTTCGTAGAACGGTTGAGACAATATGGAGTGCAGATGCAAATTACCGAAGAGCGACTTTCGGAGAGAACCGACAAGTTATCCGGTGCGACAATCGTTATCAGTGGCACGTTTACCCATCATTCCCGTGATGAATATAAAGCTCTTATCGAACAGCACGGAGGTATGAATACGGGTTCCGTATCGGGTAAAACGACATATATTCTGGCAGGCGCGAATATGGGCCCGGCTAAACTTGAAAAGGCGAGAAAATTAGGAGTTCGGATTTTATCCGAAGAAGAGTTTTTGGAGATGATTCAATAAATAGATAATTCATGTTATTTTCGTTTATTACTAAATGGGCGATCAAGCGTCAGCTAAAAAGAAGACAGAGCGATGGGTTTTGTCCTTTCGGAGGGGCTAAGCGTTTGGTATTGATGGCTCAGGGCAAAGATGTTCAATCTCTTCTTCCCGGTATTCAGGAGATGGTTCGGGCGGGTATTGATGTCACGTTGGTTATAGATACACATCGCAAAGACAAGGTATCGGTAGAGGTTCCCGGATGCAGTCCGATACTTGTTTTGCAGACTTGTTGGTTGTTAAAAAGACCGACTCGGGCTTTCCTGAGAAATTTTGACGATAACGATGGAGATGTGTTGATCGATGTGTCGATTTCTAAATCCTTACCTTTATTATATTTGGCCGTACGTTCCCGGTCTATTTTTAAAATAGGAGTACCCAAAGGAGAAAGCAATCCGTTCAATTTGCAAATTCTTTTGCCGGAGTCGTCTCCCCGGGGAGGAGTAGCCGAAGATGGTGATACCGGAGTAGGTAGGTCGAAACCGAATGCCGGCGAGTTGTTACAGAGTGCTCTTTTTTATTGGAAGAAAATTGGTGTAAAAGAGAATAATCTGTAATTTTGGAATCGATATTTAAGAGGATATAAAACTATGGCGAGAATCAATTTAAGCGGAATGGGAGTGGCACTTATCACGCCTTTCAAAGAAGACGAAAGTATCGACTTCGAAGCCCTTTCGCGACTTATTGAAACAAAATGGAACCGATTATCTTGTCGTGTTGGGAACTACTGCCGAAACCCCTACATTGACCGAAGAAGAAAAAACGGAGATAAAAAGATTTGTAGTAGAACGTACGAAGGGGCGTATTCCTCTTGTCCTCGGGTTAGGTGGAAATAATACGAGGGGTATTATAGACCATTTGAAAAAAGACGATTTTTCGGGTTATGATGCCATTTTATCGGTGGTTCCTTATTATAATAAGCCCTCCCAAGAGGGAATATATCAGCATTATAGTGCAATCGCTCAGGCGTCTAAATTGCCGGTTATTTTATATAATGTTCCGGGGCGTACCGGCGTGAACATGAATGCCGAAACGACATTGCGCCTTGCCAAAGAATATCCTAATATAGTCGCCATCAAGGAAGCGTCTGGAAATATCACTCAGATGGACGATATTATTAAAAATAAGCCTGCCGATTTTATGGTCATTTCGGGAGACGATGGTATTACTTTCCCGTTGTTGACTTTGGGAGCCGTAGGAGTGATTTCTGTTATCGGGAATGCTTTCCCGAAAGAGTTCAGCAAGATGGTGAGATTAGCGTTGAACGGAGATTTTCACAATGCTTTGTCTATTCATCATCGCTTCACAGAATTGTTCAGCCTATTGTTTGTCGATGGAAATCCGGCCGGAGTTAAATGCTTGTTGAATGCTATGGGATATATCGAGAATAAATTACGATTGCCACTTGTCCCTACCCGTATTACGACTTATGAGAAGATCAGGGCTGTTTTGCAAAGTCTACACTATATTCCGTAAAATTTTTATAAGAAACAGAATGCGAGCCTTGTTCGGTAATAAGTGAATGATTGATATATTTTCCCAAGAAATGAGATTTCTGTAAAAATAATTGGGAAAATAGATGATATATCCGAAAATTATACTTTAATTTGCTCCCGTATCGAAGCTATATGTGCTTACACAGAGATTCTCTTCTGTGAAAAAACGGGAGATTATTTATTTTTAAGTTCATAAGAGTATCCGATGCGGAAGTTTTAATTTTATTCATTTATTTTTTTCTTATGAACATTTATCTTGGAAACCTCAATTATGGGGTTAAAGAACAAGACCTTCAAACCTTATTGGAAGGTTTTGGTGCAATCGATTCGGTAAAAATTATCGTGGATCGTGAATCTGGTCGCTCAAAAGGTTTCGGCTTTGCCGAGATGTCTGATGACGAAGCTGCCAAACGGGCGATCGAAGAATTGTCTGGTAAAGAATTTGCCGGTCGTGCATTGGTCATTAAAGAAGCTCGTCCGAGAGCTTAAATTTCACAAGACTCTTTGTATTTAGATTTACAATAGATTCTTTGGAGCGCAATCTGAAAAGATTGCGCTTTTTTTGTAAAATCAGAATTTATTCCTTCCCCCTGTGTCGCATGGCGATGGAATATACAAGGACAATGCCCGCTAATTATAGACTAAGCCTATTTTATCGCAAAAGAATTCACGATAAAATAGATCGTATTTATTTGGGCTGGTGGGGTCGAATGGGTATTTTTGTACTGAAATAAAAATCGGTAATATTATATAGAAGAATAAAGGAGGAGATGCACAGCTCGGAAGTAAAGGAGGATACACACGATTCGTTTCGTCGTATTACCGCAGAGGTAATCTGTGCGGGAGAAAATGAATTGCGGGTTCGTGTTGCGGCTCCCTCTTTACTCGGGGAAATGCCGGTGTGGATTCATCGGGACGGGGTGAATAGTGAATTCGACGAAATCTTGTGCTTGTTGGAACCCGGTTCTAAATTGAATTTGGTAGACGTTATTATAGTCGATGGCGGATTGCTCCCTCGTTTTCTTATATTGGAACCCGATTATTTGGTTGATGCCAGTGCGTTAGCCGAGTGTGTGCAGGAATATGGAACGTGTTGGCAACGTTATTTTTGGAATCGTATACGTCCCAAGACGATAACGGATTCTATTTTGTTGGGTAATGCCGTTAATTTGATTTTTGATGAACTGATAACGTCGAAAGATTTTCGGAGTGTAACTTTCGATTCCTTAATGCCGAAAATTTTTGCTCGTTACTCGATAGAATTTGTCTCGGCAAAGTCGGTAGATAGAAGATTTTTTCAGAATCTCCACAGTCAATTCGAGACATTGAAACGTATTCTGAGTACGGATTTTTCTGCTTTGGGAATAGACCGCCGAAAAGCGATGGTCGAACCTTCTTTTATCTGTGAGGCTTTGGGATTGCAGGGCCGTCTCGATTTTTTACAAGTGGAAAACGGCCTCTGTGGTATTGAGTTGAAAGCCGGCCGCCCGCCTTATCCCGAAAACGATTTGTCGAAAGTGTCGTTTCCGCATCGGGCTCAGTGTGCTTTGTATCAGTCGATGATACAAAGTGTACTTGGTGTAAAATTGGAAAACCAGCATTTCTATTTGTTATATTCTCGAAATTTGAACCCGGAAGGTTGCTTGCGTCCGGTGAAAACATCGACGAGGGAATTGCAGAAACTTTTGAATTTGAGGAATAAAATTGTGTCTGTCGAACGGGATATATCTCGATATGGATATGTACAGGCTGAATGGTTGGTAAGTCGGCTGACCGCCGATAACCTCATTCCCCGGCCCAGTCTGTTTACCGAGCAGTATATTCGTCCCGAGATAGACTGTGGCCGCAGGAGATTGGAGCGACGAGACGATAACGATTTGGCTCTGCGATATTTCTATCGGTTTTATGCGTTTGTTTCGCGAGAACATTATTTGTCGAAAATCGGCTATCCTTCGGGTAGCGGAATTTCCGGCGTTGCTTCTTTGTGGCGAATGACTCGGGACGAAAAAGAGAGGGAAGGCTATATGTTTTCAGGACTGCGGTTGGTTCGAAATTGTGCGGCGGAAGATATTCCCGAAGTCGAATTTATTTTGCCGGGAAATACGCCGTCTCCCGATTTCAGACTGGGTGATATTGTTTTGTTCTATGTGTGCGATACCGATGCCGATAGAGTATCTACCCGACAAGTTTTCAAGGCGACGATCGCTTCTATGACGGCCGACCGTGTCGTGTTGAGATTACGGGATAACCAATCGTATGCCGAGGCATTGCCGATAGCTTCTTGTTATGCGGTAGAACACGACTATGTAGATTCTTCGTTTTTGTTACAGTACAAAGGTTTGTATGCGATGTTGGATGCCTCTCCGCATCGCAGGGGTTTGTTGGTCGGCGAGGCGGGAGAGTCGCCAGTCCGAAATATGTCTCGTCGATTGTCCTATGAATATGACAGTCCCGATTTATCCCGTATTTTATTAAAAGCTCTGCAAGCCGAGGATTATTTTCTGTTGGTCGGGCCTCCGGGAACAGGAAAAACTTCGGTGGCGTTGCGGAATATGGTGAGGGAGTTTTTGGCTATTCCGGATTACCAGATTTTATTGGTGGCTTTTACCAACCGTGCGGTAGATGAAATCTGCGATAAGTTGGAAACGATAGGTGAGGTCGATGATTATATTCGGGTAGGACAGACTCTTTCATGTGATGTCGCATACCGTTCTCACTTGTTGTCCGAGCGCATGAAGCAATGCCGGAATCGGGAGGAGGCGAGCCGTTCGATACACTCTTGCCGCGTGTTTGTGGCTACCTTGTCTTCTTTGTCGGGGAAGATGGAGCTTTTTAATCTGAAACGATTCGATGTGGCTATTGTCGATGAGGCTTCACAGATATTGGAACCTCAACTCGTAGGGCTGTTATCTGCCAAGACACCTACGGGACGGGATGCCATAGGTAAATTTATTTTGATAGGAGACCATAAACAGTTGCCCGCCGTTGTCGTGCAGTCTGCGGAAGAGTCTGTTATCACCGATGAACGGTTGCGTTCGGCCGGGTTTGTCGATTGTCGTATTTCTTTATTCGAGCGGCTGTACCGGCGATTGCCCGAAGGTTCTCCTTTTGCCGATATGCTCGATTGCCAATGGCGAATGCATCCCGATATTGCATCGTTTGCCAATACTTATTTTTATAAAGGGGCGTTGCGCGATGGAAATGCCCCCCATCAAATATCTTTACTGCCTTTTACGAATATGGGCGATGATAAGTGGGAAAGAGTAATCGCGACGAAGAGGACGGCTTTTTTCCCGACGAAGACTCTTTGTGCCGGGAAAAAATATAATAATGAGGAGGCTTGCAAAACCGCTGCCATTGTAAATGCTTTGTATAGATTGTACGAACGTAACGGGTTGGAGTTCGACGAACGGTCGGTGGGAATCATTGCTCCATACAGACATCAAATAGCTCGAATCCGCCAAGAACTCGATAAATTCGGTATTTCTGCATTCGATACTATTCGTGTCGATACGGTGGAGCGGTTTCAAGGTTCTCAAAACGATTGCATCATCTACTCGTTCTGTGTGAACGACGAGTCGCAATTGGAGTGGTTGCCGAGTTATACGGAAGAGTCGGGACAACTGATAGACCGGAAATTAAACGTTGCGTTGACTCGTGCTCGGCGTCAGCTTTTCGTTTTGGGAAATTCGCGACTGTTGTCTCCGATTTACCGGATTTTGATAACGCATTTGGAAAATATATCGAGTGAATAGTATGAGAGGGGAAGAACGGAAACGTGCCGGTAGAAACAGAACATTGTCTGTTACGGGCGAGGAGGTGGAACAGTTGAGGAATCTGGTCTCGACTTTATCGGATATCGAGCGGGGAGAAAATGTACTCAATAAAATAATACATGCCGATTTGTTGGCGATTATCGATCGAATCCCGAACGGTTTCGCCGACTTGGCGATTATCGATCCACCGTATAATCTGACGAAAGATTTCCATGGCATGAAGTTCGAGGCTATGGATAACGGGGCTTATATCGGTTATCTCGAAACTTGGTTTTATAAAGTTTGCGAAAAGTTGAAGCCGGACGGTTCTCTCTATCTTTGTGGCGATTGGAAATCCACATCGGCTTTGCAAACTGTGCTTGAAAGAGCCGGTCTCTCTATCCTTAACCGAATAACTTGGCAAAGAGAGAAAGGTCGGGGAGCAAGGAATAATTGGAAGAACGGAATGGAGGATATTTGGTTTGCCGTGAAGGATCGTAAGAATTATTATTTCGATGTCGAGGCTGTGAAAATGAGACGCCGGGTAATCGCTCCTTATCGGGAGAACGGACAACCGAAAGACTGGGAGTGTACGGAACAGGGGAATTTTCGTTCTACTTATCCTTCGAACTTTTGGGACGATATAAGCATACCTTTTTGGTCTATGCCCGAGAATACCGACCATCCTACACAAAAGCCGGAGAAGTTGTATGCCAAATTAATTTTGGCTTCGTCGGAGGTGGGCGATGTTGTTTTCGACCCTTTTATGGGGAGCGGGACGGCAGCCGTCGTAGCGAAAAAGTTGAACCGGAACTTTTGCGGCATAGAGCTTAACGAAGAGTATTGCCTATGGGCGGCGAAGCGTCTGCTTCTTGCCGATGGGAACAAGACGATTCAGGGCTACCGGGACGGTGTGTTTTGGGAGAGAAATAGCGGGGCGATGGGGTGACCTTTTCGTGATGGTCGTTCGTTCATGGAATAGAAATAGCAAAAGTCCGATTGAAAATACCTCAATCGGACTTTTTATCGCATGCTTCGAGAGCGATCGAGTGCGTTTCTCTTTCTCTATTGGATAGGTTCTGCACTTAAACTAAGAGCCAACGTGCCTCCTCCGTACGAGATAATAGCTGCTAATTTGTATTCTGTGGTTGTCTTTTTATAAATCCCATAACCGTCTTCGTCCACGAATCCGGCAGCTGTCAGTTTGGCGCAATATTTGGTTTTAAGCGATTCTTCACATTTGTAATCCATTATGATATATTGTAATATTCCATAGGTATCGTCGTAGCGGTGGTTTTCCAATTCACCGTCGTACTCCGGGAAATTGGTGAGAAACGGATACTTTTTTACTTCTGCTGCCCATGTGGTTTCTGATAATTGACCACCCAGACTTTCGTCATCGTCTTTTTCTTTGTCGTCGCAGCCGATGAATGCCATCATCAGCAACATTAGCGGACATAGCCATAAAATCTTTTTCATATTGTATGTGTTTTGGATAAAGTGATTCGTTAAAAACTTATTCCTATCGAGAACGCCAATCCTGAAAGAGTTTTCGATTTGAGGCGAAATTCCTCGTCGTCGAAGGGCTTCATGCGTTTGCCTATATAACCTATGTTGGCGAATACATAATTTTGATAACCGAACTTGTAGGCTATTTCCACACCGGTTCCGAATCCGTAATCGATACCGGTTAAATCGGATCCGAAGTAAAGCCCGCCCAAAATTTTGGCATACGGGACGAGATAGATAGGGCCGCATTTGACAGGTAATTGTCCGCCGATATTAAGGTCGAGGTCGAAGACATTGTGCGAATGGGGCTTTACGATTTCATTAGCTCCTTCCCATTCTGTCTTTTCGGTTTTGACTTTTAGAAGAGAGGCGGTGACTTCGTAGGTCATGAATGTGAGTATGGTGCGTTTGAACGCTATGTTGTACGACATGTCGAACGCATCATTATTGAAAGGATAAACGAGCCCTATATAGATCGATGTGCCGAATCCGTAACTTTTTGAGATACCGTTAGGCTCGATTCGACTGGCTTTGATATTTTCCGCAGCGCTCAACCGCCAGCGTCCTTGCTCCATGATCCATCGGGTGGAGATGTTTTTGTTGCCTGTGGTATATATAGCCTCGGCGGTTCTGCCGATGGAATCGAGATCGGCCACGGTCGAAAAAGTATAGTTTCTCCCGGAGAACTGGCGACAGATAATATCAGACAATCCTATACGGATACCCTCCAACGGTTGCCCTTGCTCGAAGCACGATTTCATGGCATCTGTGGCAGCATCGGAGGCCGCATTGACCAAATCGTAGAACGTGTTGGCCGAGATGTTCGATACATACCGATATGAAACGAATGGCATGACTGCCTAATAGGACGATTGGGCAGCTTTGAGCATGGCCGATGCTCTATTCGTGACTTCTGTTCGGGTAAGCAGGGATTGCGGATCGGTGGAATAATTTTTCAGGAAATCGTCGATGGCGTGTACCGGAATAGCAAAATTGGTATTTTCCCGGTCGGATGCTTTCCACGTATTGATTCCTACCACGGCAAATCCTGCGGCTGCATTTTCATCTCTTATAAGTAAGGGCCCGCCGGAACTGCCGGCATCGACTTGTGCCGTGTGTTGCACCAAAGGCAGTTCTTTTCCGTTGGTCAGGGATTTGATTTGGGCACTGGCATTCGATACGATTCCTTGCCCCAGCTGCCAAGAGGGTTTGTCTCCCAATGCGGGGAATCCGGCGCTGAATACGGGTGTGCCGTCGGTTATGCTCTTGTCTGTTATATCGAGCGTGGGAATATTGACCTCTTCCGGCAGAGCGATGAAAGCGACATCGAAGTCATCGTGCACGCCCACTACGGGGCATGTCGCGAATGTTTTGGAACTGTTGCCCGGTAAGGAAAATTCGACATCGACGGTTTCGGCTTGTTCTACCACATGACGGTTGGTGATGATGTATAACCGACCGTCTCGTTTATCCCGGTAGGCAAATCCGGTCCCGAACGACCCTTTCCCGTAATTTTGCAAAATGTCGGCTGCCGCATAGAATCCGTCTTTACGTAACGATTTGCTGAAATCGGTAAGGAATGTTTGGGTACTTTCACTGAAATTGGGTCGAACGATCGCTATGGATTCGCGTAGGTTCTCTGCTGTCGAAGTAAAGGAGATTGTCGCAAGAATCGATAGGAATAGTAAAGTTCTCTTTTTCATGTTTTGCAGTATTAAATATTCTGCAAAAAAAGAACGTATTTAGAAGAAAATTCTTGAATGAATTCAAGAATTACCCCCCCCCTTTTTTAATTAACTATTTTTAACTATTTTATTTCGGATATGGCTGATGGTTTCGGGGGTGACGTTTAAGAAAGAGGCTATTTTACACAGCGGTATTTCTTGTTCTATTTTGGGATAACGGGTTGTCAGTCTCCGATATCGCTCTTCGGGAGTTTTGCAGTAACTTTCCAATAGGCGGGAATAAACCATTTCGTAAAGGTTTTCAGCCATGAGGCAGTTATAGCGTAGGGTTTCCATATCGGTGTTGTAGAAATCGTGCAATGCTTGTCGGTTTACAGAAAATATCGTCGAGGGTTTCAATGCGATGATGTTCACCTGTGAAGCCGAGTGTCGCATGAAAGAGGTATAATCGGCCACGAATTCGTCGGGGAAGACAAACCCCACGTAATGTTCCTTTCCTTCATTGTCGATGTGAGTATAGGCGAATGTGCCATCTTTGATTAGAGCGGCTTGGGACGAATACTCTCCTTGTCTTGCAAAAAAATTACCTTTTCGATACTGTTGTAGCTCCCCGTGTTCTTCGAAGAATCGCTTTAATCGGTCGAAATCATTACTTTCGAGATAGGTGTTGAATTTTGTCATGTATCGAAATGATAAGGTTTTGCAAATATAGCCACTTTTTTGAACGATGTATAGGACTGAGCTATAAAATGTCTTTTTTGTACAAGGTCATTTCACAAGCCTTACAGTCGAAATGCAGTTGGAACTTTTGTCCTTTATACAATAGGGTGAGGGGATCGGGAAATTTGCTGCCGGCGGGGGTCTTTTTGCATATTCCCAGCATATGACGGATACAGTGACGGGTGAACATGAGGGGAACTCCCTTCGAAGGTTTTATTTCGAAGGCCGGGTCTATACGGGTAACCCCGTGTTCGCGATAGAATTGTTCGGCAAGTCGGTTAGATACGTTGCCGAGGTAAGATAGCTCTGTCTGGGGATAACATACGGTTTTGTCTTCCTCTTGTCGCTTTTCGGTTCGGTAGGCAATACGTCTGATACGGTCGAGGGATTCGACCGCTTTTTGCCTGAGTTTTGAAAGTACGGAGGCCGGTATGAAGAAATTGTCGGGCAGGTCGATGTCTATTTTCAGGGCCGAGTAGGCGGTCGTTCCCAATTTGCCGAGCTGTTTCTTTTGAGTTTCTTGCTGAGGGGTTCGGGCGGTTTCGTGGGGTGCGTCTTCCC
>OMGY01002881.1_pt1 | contig 12250 bp, 8 predicted proteins | sample 1674461 | NCBI WGS metagenome assembly OMGY01 (sample SAMN05578579, study PRJEB25193) | human gut metagenome | biome: Human Microbiome; feature: human-associated habitat; material: feces | host: Homo sapiens | place: USA:Birmingham
AGTGAAAACGTCCGCATTTCGCTGGCGGAATGCGGCTCGGAGCAGCCGGAATTCGTAGCACGGCAAACGGCTGCATCAACTCCGTACAACAAAAAGCAAGGAGCAAAAATCCCCTTGCTTAAAGTTCTTGAAAGTCTTGAAATTGGATTGCAAGCAATCCAATTTTAACTTCATTTCAAGAAGTTTCCTAAGTGGGTTCGGGCAAAGCCCGAGGTCTTAGGGTTCGGGACAGAGTCCCAAGGTCTTCCCCTACTCCTCCGCCATGCGGGACATTTCGCGCTGCGCCATAACCAGACCGTAGTAAATGCCGCGGCGCTCCATCAGCTCGGCGTGCGTGCCGACCTCGGCAATCCGACCGCCGTCCAGCACCACAAGCCGCGTTGCGGAACGGAGCGTCGAAAGACGGTGCGCAATGGCAACCGTTGTGCGGTTTTGGGTCAGAAGCGAAAGCGCATCCTGAATCAGCTTCTCGGTCTCGGTGTCAAGCGCCGAGGTCGCCTCGTCCAGAATCAGAAGCTTCGGATCGTGTAACAAAGCGCGCGCAATCGCAATCCGCTGCCGCTCCCCGCCCGAAAGCGTGTAACCGCGCTCCCCGATGTAGGTATTGTACCCATCGGGCAGATTCACAATGAACTCGTGCGCACCCGCATACTTCGCCGCGCGAATCACCTCGTCGCGCGTCGCGTCGGGCTTCGCATAGGTCAGATTCTGCCAGACGCTCCCCGCGAACAGGAAGTTCTCCTGCAGCACCACACCGATGCGCCGCCGCAACTCCGCCTGCGGAATGTCACGGATGTCTACCCCGTCCAGAAGAATCGCGCCGTCGTCTACATCATACATCCGCATCAACAGGTTAATCAGAGTCGATTTTCCGACCCCCGATCGTCCCACAAGCCCGATGAATTCCCCGGGCGCGATATGCAGACTGATGTCGTGCAGGATCTCGTCCCCATCCCCGTAGCCAAAGGAAACGCGGTCAATCACAATGTCCCCGCGTACCTCGGTCGGAACGGTCGGGGTCGCGCTGTCAACAATTTCGTTCGGCGCGTCCAGCAAGCCGAACACGTTGGAAAGCGACACCGCCGCCAACGCCAACTGCCGGGGCACTCTGATCAGCACCGCAAGCGGCGTGTAAATCATGCCCGCATAGGAGGACAGCTGCGACATCTCGCCTGCGGTCATTTCGCCCGCAATCATCCTGCTTCCCACGTAATACAGCAGAATCAGTTCCCCGAATCCCATCACAAAGTTCAGAATCGGCATCAGGATTGCCCAGACTTTTTCCTGCCGCAACTGTGCGTCGCGCTCGGCTGCCGCCATGGAAACAAACCGCTCCTCTTCGCGCTTCTCCATCCCGTATGCCTTGACCACACGAATGCCCGAAAACACGTCGTGCAGCACCGCGTCCCCCCGCGCGTTCAGATCGCGCGTCCGCCGCGCCAGTTGCGCGAAAAAGCGGCGGAACATCCGGAACGCCAACGTAATGAGCGGTGCAGGCAACAGAATCAACAGCGCCAACCGCCAGTCCACCCAGAACAGATAAATCGAAACGGCAAGGAGCAGAAGTCCCTGCTCCAGAATGTTCGGGAGCACGTCAACGATAAAATTTTTAATGCGGTTGGTGTCGCCGTTCACCCGCTTCATCAACTCGCCCGAAGTCATGCGGTAAACGCTTCCGACCGACAGCTCCTGTACCCGGCGGAACACCGTATCGCGCAACCGCACCACCAAACGGTTTCCCGCAACCGTGAGAAACCATGTCCGCGCCATGCTGAACAGCCGCCCCGCGAGGTTGACCGCAAGGAGCGACAGAACCACGCCGAGAAACCCGGCCAGAAGCGCGGAAGCCTCCGGATTCCGGATGTAATCGTCCACCATGTGACGGTTGATGAACGGAATGACCAGACTGACCGCGGTTGAAGCAACGAAGAACAGCACCGTCAGCGCGATGAAACCGAATTCGGGCCTGGCAAGCCGCAACAGCCGCAGAAGCGCCGATTTTGCCGAGGTCTGCGGAATCCGCGGTCCTGTCGGCGCATCGTTTCCCCGCCCGACCGATTCCCCCGCCGTCCTGCGCAGAATGCGGTTGACCGTCCGCGCGAACGCCGCAGCATCCGGGGTGCATTTTGCCGTCCCGCGGGCAAGCAGAAGCGCCTCCCCCGTCCGCGTTTCGGCAACCAGTTCCACACTTCCGACCCCGCCCGACGCAGTGATGTGGGCGAGCTCCGCGAGCGACACCGTGCGCACCCGCGTTCCGTCCTCAAAAATCTCCAATGCGTCGGCGGAGCAGACCGCCAACGTCTCGCACCGCTTCCCCGCAACGGTGGCGGAAAGATCGGTGGCAAAACAGGCGCGCGGCGGATTCCGGCGGTACGACGGCGAGACGGCAAACAGCCGCTCGGTTGCCGACGGCTCTTTTTTGGGCTTATGCAAAATTCGCATCCCGATCACCTCAGATATACAGATCCAACCGCTTCCGACTGCGACGGTCGAGTGCGGCAAGATCGGGAATCTCGTAGCGGTTTCCGTCCACATCCGTAAACGTGACCGACTTCTCCCCCACGCGGAAAATCGCGCGGTAAGGATCTTGCACGGTAAAGGTCAGTTTTCCCGCGTCGGCAGTCGTAACCGTCCAATAGGAAAAGCCGTACTTCTCGCGCACGCGCAGAATGGAGGTAATCTGCGGCGCGTAATAGCGCAGGCGCAATTCGTCCTCCAACAGATTCCGCGTCTCTCCTTCGAACAGAGCGGTGGAGCGGATGATACCGCGCTCGTTCCCGTCCGTATCCAATGCGGAAATGTATTCCCACGACAGCTCAAACGGAAACTCGCGGCAGAGATTCACCCGCGTTTCCTTGCCGTCAAGCGTCAGATATAAAAGCCCGTTCTTCCGCTCAAAATGCGCGTTTTCGGGGGTCAGCCAGACCGTAACCGCCATTTCCTCCAACGTCCGCGCGCGGCGCTCGCCGCCTTCGGGTCTTTCCCGTCCCGCGCCCGCGTCTCTCCGACCGCCCGCAGGCGGCGGGGGCGGCATTCCGTGTCCCATCATGATGTTTTCCTCCTTCGTTCCTCAGCTCCCCGGGTTCTCCCGTTCATTCCGCAATGCCCGCCTGCCGCAGGGCTTCCAGTTGCAGGGTGTACAGCCGATGATAAATTCCGTCCGACCTGGCAAGCAGTTCGCGGTGCGTGCCGCGCTCGGCAACCTTGCCGTGCTCGATGACCACCAATTCGTCCGCGTCGCGCAGGGTGGAGAGCCGATGCGCGATCATGATGGTGGTCTTGCCCACAATCAGCCCCGAGAGCGCTTCCTGAATTCTGCGCTCGGTAGCGGTGTCCATCGCCGCGGTCGCCTCATCGAGAATCAGAATCTTCGGGTTCTTCAGAATCGCCCGCGCGATGGAAATGCGTTGCCGCTCTCCGCCCGAAAGTTCCTGAAACCCGAACCCCACGCGGGTGTGGTAGCCGTTCGGCAGGCGGACAATAAAGTCGTGCGCGCCCGCGCATTTCGCCGCCTCGATCACCTCGTCGTAGCTCGCCCCGGGCTTGGCGTAACGGATGTTGTCGAGGATCGTCCCCATAAAAAGGTAGGTCTCCTGCGACACGATCGCGATGTTGCGGTAAACCGTTTCAAGCGAAAGATCCTTCACGGGAATTCCACCGATGCGGATTTCCCCCTCTTCGGGGTCATACAGGCGCATGAGCAGATTCGCCAGAGTGCTTTTTCCCGCGCCCGTGTGCCCCACAATGCCGAGCACACCGCCCGCAGGGACAGAGAAACACACGTCGTCAATCACCCGTCTGCCCTTGCGGTAGGAAAAGGAGACATGATCGAATTCCACGCCGCCCCCGATTGTTTCGGGGCGGAGCGCGTCCGGCTTTTCGCGCACATCGGGCTCTGCGTCCATGATTTCATAGAGACGGCGGAGCGCGTTGGTACAGTCGGCGGAACGGTTCATCATATCCGAGAAGAAGAACAGCGGAGAGTAGATCATATTCATGTACGCAATCACCGTCAGCAGTTTGCCGTAGGTCATGCCGCCGTAGTCCTGCATCACCATCCAACCGCCCACGCCCCACGCAATGATGTTGCCGAGGAACAGAATCGCGCCCGCCACCGTTCCCACGCAGGTGTGATAGACCCGCAGGCTGCGCTCGCTGTCCGCCAGCGTTTGGCTGTAGCCCGTAAAGCGGCGGATCTCGCTCTTTTCCTGCGAGAACGCCTTGACCACCCGCATTCCCGACAGCACATCGGCAAGAAAACCGCTCATCCGCGAAGATCCCGCAAAGCGCTTGGCGTGCAGCTTGCGCTCAACGCGGAACATCACCCGCATCAGAAGAAAGAACAGCGGAACGGGCAGCAGCGCAAAGAGTGCCAACATGGGCTGAATGGTCAGAAGCAGAATCACCAGAACCGCCACCTGCACAAGATTGACCACCAGATACGGGATGCCGTCGCAGAAAAACTCGTAAATGGTGTTGGAGTCCTCGTTGATCTGCGTCATCAGACTGCCTGTCCGACGGTCGGTAAAGAAGCCGAGGGAAAGGCGCTCGATGGCGTGAAAAATCGTTTGTTTGAGACTGAAAGTCATCTTCGCCGCCACTTTGGAGGAAAGCCAGTTGTTCAGAACGGAGGCAAACGTCCGCAACAGCTTGGTAGCAATCACCAGAAACAGCACCAGAAGGATTGCGCCCGCAAAACTGCCGTTTGTATCGATTACCTCATCAAACAGAAACCCGCCCGAAAGATACGGCGTGATGATTCCCGTTACGGTCAGAAGCACCAGAGAAGCAAGCAGGACAGCCAGACTCCCGCGATATGCCGAGAAAAACTTCCATGTCCTGCGGAACAGCTGTCCCCGCTTCACGCAGTGCGGGCAGACCTTGCGGTTCGGGTTCGGATACCGCATCCCGCATATGGGACAGAAGCGCGCCTCGGGCAGATCGTCGGGGTCAACGTCAAGCCCCTCCCCCCGCGCCAGTCTTTCCGCGTAATGGGCAAACAGGCGAACCGACTCCAGACAGCTGTTGGTAAAGAACGCAAAAAGAACAGTCTCCCCCTCAAGGTCGGCGACAAGAACCGCCGTGGAGCGTCGTTCCTCCACGGCAAGCCTGCCGACCCCCGACAGGGGGTACTGTTCTTTGCTTTCATTTTTCCAAGCCGTGCGCCCGTCCGGCATCCGCTCCGTGCGCCCATTCAGCACGAAGAGATTTTCGCGATCCGCCAACAGCCAACCTTCGGCGGGCTTTCCGCTTCGGTCCCGGTCGACAAAACAGGACAGCTCCAACCGTCCCGCATCTATCCCCAAAGCAGGCAACGCCTCCGTCACCCCCTCGGGCATCCGATCCATACACAGCACAGCTTACTCCTTTCCGGATTCGTCGGTTGCCTGCCGATTAACGCGCCTCGCGCTCCGCCGGCGGAACCGCGCAGCAGACCGATTCGGCAATGTCGGTCAGCAGACCGTTGAAGAGTACAAACACCACCATGGACAGCGCAAACTGGATCAGCCAGATCCAACCGTAGCGCGGTTGCAGGAAAACCTCTGCGATTTTGGCGCACGCCGAAAACATGGTAAAGATCATAATCAGATTTGCCCGTCTGCGCCGCGCCTGCATATCCCGCTCGGCGCTCATGCGGGAGATCGCGTCCTCTCCCGCCGCATAGCACTTTGCCATCCGCATCACGCAGATCAGCACGCACCCCACAAACAGCGCCGTCAGCGCCGCTTCGATCGAGGCAAGCACGCATACGGGGAAATACCGTTCATACGCCGCAGGATCCAGAAGCGACGCCTTCGGCACATAGTCCCGCAGATACCGGACGTTCAGAAACGTGCGCGGAATTCCGACCACCGCAACCGACAGTCCCACGCCAACCAGCATCGAGCTTCCCTGCAACAGCTTTCCGAGAACGAAACATCCGCACAGCACCACCAACACACTGCCCCAATCAGGCAGAAATTCGTAATACAGAAGCGACAGATTTGCCGAAAGCAGGATTCCGACCCGCAGGAAGGTAAAACCCGTCCCCACGCGCCGCCGCAACAGCAAGCCCGTGTTCGGCAGAATCTCCCGCTCGTATCTCATCCGCAGGCTGTCAATCCACGCGGTCTCCCGCTTCCACACGCTGAAGAAGTACCGCCACATTCCGAGAAATACCAACCCCACTGCACCCGAGGCAACTGCCGAAACGCCGCGAAACAGGTCGCGAAACCGATACAGCGACGTATTGTAAACGCCCTCCCGACGGAACACCGTCAGCACGGTCAGCTCGGGCAGAACCGTCAGAACCGCGTGCAACAGCAGGAAAACAACCGTCACCGCCGCCATTCTGTCGCACAGACTTCTGCCGCGGCGGTTCGGCGTTGCAAGTCCGTTCCGCGCACCGCCACACTCCGAAAGCGCGGAGACACCCCGCCAGAAGTTGCGGAACGCGGGCAGAAGAAAACAGAGTTCCAACACTGCAAATGAAAAGGCAAGCAGCAGAGTCCAGACCGGTCGTTCATACGGATTCAGCTTGTCACTGGTATTCCCGAGAAAGACGAAAATCAACAGTTCCGCCGCAATGCGTGCCAAACCGACCCAAAGCATCCGCCGAAAACTGCTCTGCGCCTCGGCAATGTCGTCGTTCAGATCCGCCAATGCGGAAATGCCGACCGTAATCAGAAGCCACCCGATGATATCGGGCAAAAAATCAGCCACGCCGACAATCGGGTCCCACAAAAAGCAGACGCCGAGGGTCAGCCAGAAGAAGCCCATCGTTTTTTCTCTGTGCATCAGCGATCTCCTCCCGATCTGCGGTGCTTCCGCTCCCGCCGATTCCGCAGATCCTCCTCACGGGAGGCGCGGGTACTGTCCGCCGCACGGTGAAAATTGTCCGCAAACCGCTCCCCCATCCGATTGAGGAAATTCCAACGGTAGGGTTTCGGGGTCTGATCCTTGTCCTCCGCAGGACAGATGTTCTTACAGCAGGAGACCAACAGGCAGATATCGTAGATCCGCCAGAACAGCAAAAAGAACGTCAGCGGTACGCCGAGTTGCGCCGCAACCGATTCCGGAAGGAACACCCGCGACACCGTATAGAGCGCCGCATATCCGACACCCACGATCGCGTCGAACACCGCCTCCCGTACCGTGCGCGGCAGATCCACGCTCTTCGCAATGATTGCCACGGCATAGTAGCAGGTAAAGTGAAAGAGCATCGTAATTCCGAAATCCACCCATGCCATCACGGTCTCAGCCGTTTCCGAGAGGAACGGCGCGTTCCATGCAAACACCTTTCCCCATTCGGTCAGCATTTCGTAAACGGTAGCCGGCATCAGGGCAAAAACCGTCCATAGCGGAAACCGGAATGCCGCATTGTATTTGCGCAGTTCCCACAGCCCCCGCAGGATCATGACATACCCCAACAGACAGACCAGAAACTTCATGTTGAGCATCGCCCCAACGCCCGAAAGCAGGAAGGAGACCACATATCCAAGAAACAGCCATCCGAATCCCATCTTTGCAATCTCCTTTCCGTTTCCTTACTGCTGTCCCTGCGAATTCTTGCGCATACAGCAGTTTTTGTACTTCTTTCCGCTTCCGCACGGACAGGGATCGTTTCTGCCGACCGTTTCCTTTGCCGCCGCAGGCGTATTCTTTTTGACAACGGGACGTTTCTTCCCGTCCCCTTCAAAGCCTTCGGTAATCGGCTTTGCGACCTGCACCCGACGGATGGTCTCCTGCGGGCGCGGCACGACCGTGAGAATCATGCGCACCGTATTCTTGCGGATATCCTCGACCATTGCGTCAAACAGTTCCGCGCCGCGAATCCGATACTCCGTAACGGGGTCTCTTTGCGCGTAAGCCTGCAACCCGACGTTGTTCTTCAGATCCTCCATCGTGTCGATGTGTTCCATCCATGCCGAGTCGACGTTCCGAAGCAGAACGGCGCGCTCCACCTCGCGGAACACCTCCTCGCCGAACAGCGTTTCCTTCTCGTGATAGCGATCCAGCGCGCGGTTTGTCAGCCGCTCGGTCAGCTCCTCGCGGGTCAGCTTCTTCAATTCGTCCTCGTCAAAGCGGAAATCGTCCTCCGTGGTCAGCCAACCGAGGAAGTGCGCGCGCAAGCCATCCAGATTCCACTCATGCGCAGGCGCGTCTCCGCCCGTGAAGAAATGCACCGTGTCGGCAACCGTCTCGGAAATCATGCGCTGAATCGTGGGCGAAATATTCTCGCCGTCCAACACCTCGCGGCGCTGATTGTAGATCAGCGTTCTCTGCTGATTCATCACGTCGTCGTAGGAAAGGACGTACTTTCTTCTCTTGAAGTTCGCCGCCTCGATCCGCTTCTGTGCACGCTCGATGGCGTTGGACAGAATCTTCGCGTCAATCGGCATATCCTCGGGCATCTTCAGCGCCTCGACAATGCCCTGGAAACGGTCCGTGCCGAACAGGCGCATCAGGTCGTCCTCCATGGAGAGGAAGAACTTCGATTCGCCCGGGTCGCCTTGCCGCCCGGAACGTCCGCGCAACTGATTGTCGATCCGTCGGCTTTCGTGCCGCTCCGTTCCGAGGATAAAGAGACCGCCCGCCGCCTTGACCTTTTCCGCCTCGGGTTCAATCTCGGCGCGGTGCTTCTCCACCAGCTCGCGGAACAGTTTCCGCGCCGCGATCAGCTCCTCGTCGTCGGTGTCGGTCATGCCCGTGCACCGCGCGATATACTCTTCGGGAATGCCCTTTGCGCGCATCTCCTCTTTCGCCATGAATTCGGGGTTACCGCCAAGCAGAATATCGGTTCCGCGCCCCGCCATGTTGGTGGAAATCGTCACTGCGCCGAACTGACCCGCCTGCGCGACGATCGCCGCCTCTTTCGCATGGTATTTCGCGTTCAGCACCGTGTGCGGAATGCCCGCGTCACGGAGCATTTTGGAAAGTTCCTCGGATTTGTCGATGGAAATCGTACCCACCAGAACCGGCTGTCCCTTTGCATGGCACTCCCGCACCTGCTCAACAATCGCGTTGTACTTGCCCTGCATAGTGCGGTAGACCGCGTCGGGGTGATCGTCGCGGATCATGGGCTTGTTGGTGGGAATTTCGATAACGTCCAGTTTGTAAATTTCGCGGAACTCGTCCTCTTCGGTCAGCGCAGTACCCGTCATGCCGGAGAGTTTCCCATACATCCGGAAGTAGTTCTGGAACGTAATGGTTGCAAGCGTTTTGTTCTCTTTCTGAATCTGAACACCCTCTTTGGCTTCGATCGCCTGATGCAGACCGTCCGAATACCGTCTGCCGGGCATCAGCCGACCCGTAAAGCTGTCGACAATGATGACCCCGTTCTCGTTCACCACATAGTCCACGTCGCGGTGCATACAGCCATGCGCGCGGATTGCCTGATTGACGTGGTGCGCCAGCATGATGTTTTCTTCGTCGGAAAGGCAGTTGATTCCGAAGTACGCCTCCGCCTTCTTCGAGCCTTTTGCGGTCAGAACCGCATTGTTCGCTTTTTCGTCGACGATATAGTCCGCGTCGATGTCATCGTGCGTTTCCTTGTCATCCAGCTCCTTGATGACGAACTTCTTCATGGTGCGCACCAAGCGGTCGGTGCGCTCGTACAGGTCGCTGACCTGCTCGCCCGCGCCCGAAATGATCAGCGGCGTTCTCGCTTCATCGATGAGGATGGAGTCCACCTCGTCCACAATCGCGAACGCGTGCCCGCGCTGAACCATCTGCTCTTTGTAAATGACCATGTTATCCCGCAGATAGTCGAAGCCGAACTCGTTGTTTGTTCCGTAGGTGATGTCCGCCGCGTATGCCGCGTGCTTTTCCGCGTTCGTCTGCCCATGCACGACCAGACCCGTGGTCAGCCCCATGAACTCGTAAACGCGCCCCATCTCTTCAGCGCCGACGCGCGCGAGGTAGTCGTTGACCGTAACGATGTGAACCCCCTCGCCCGTCAGCGCGTTGAGGTACGCGGGCAGGGTTGCAACCAACGTTTTGCCTTCACCTGTTTTCATTTCGGCAATTCTGCCCTGATGCAGGACGATGCCGCCCACGATCTGCACACGGAACGGGCGCTTTCCGAGAACGCGGTCATCCGCTTCCCGCACCGCCGCAAACGCGTCGGGCAGAAGCTCGTCGAGCGTTTCCCCCGCCGCATAGCGCGCCTTGAGCTTTTCGGTCATGCCGCGCAGCTCGTCGTTGCTCATGGCGGCATAGGTATCCGCCAGTGCGTCCACGCGATCTGCAATGACATTGACCTTCTTCAGCTGATGCTGGCTGTAAGTTCCGAACAGCTTGGTTATAAGAGACATAATCGGTCCTTTCCGCACCCGAGAGTGCCGACAGAATATTGAGTAAGAGAATCTCGTCGATCGGTTGGATCACCGTTATCCCCCCTCATCAGTCACTCCGTGACAGCTTCCCCCGAGGGGAAGCCTGCCGGACGCAGTACCGATACAACAAAGAGAATACCGGATTCAACCGCACCGTGTAAAACGATGAAAGATGCATCGCTTTTTCATTCGGTTGCGAAGCGCAGCAAATCACAAGGCGATGTCTGCAACCGCGCTTTATAACTATATAATTATAGCGTATTTTCGTTTCAAAAGCTATTCTATTTTGTAAATTTTATCAATCCCGCGCAAATTCTTTACCGCAGGGGTTGCGAAAAGCGGAAAAATGTGCTATCCTATTCCCAACCACACGAAAGGGAACAGCATATGAAACCCATCAATATTGTACTTCACGAACCCGAAATCCCGCAGAACACGGGCAACATTGCGCGCACCTGCGCCGCCACGGGCGCGGCGCTTCACCTCATCCGCCCGCTCGGCTTTGAGATCGACGACCGCAAACTCAAGCGTGCCGGACTGGACTACTGGCATTACCTCGACATCACCTACTACGACGGTCTGGAGGACTTTTTCGCCAAGCACCCCGAGGCGGATTTCTACTGTTTCTCCACCAAAGCGAAAAATCTTTATACCGACATCCGCTACCCCTCCCCCGTTTTCCTGTTCTTCGGAAAAGAGACAAAGGGTCTGCCCGAGGACTTCCTCCACGCCAACCCCGATCGTTGTGTGCGGCTTCCCATGCGGGATGGTCTGCGCTCGCTGAACCTCTCCAACTCGGTTGCAATCGCAGTCTATGAGGTTCTGCGGCAGGGCAATTTTGAAGGTCTGCAGACGGCGGGAAAGCTCACGCAGTACGACTGGTAAGAATCGGCACGACCCCGCGCGGCGCGCGGATCAGGCGCAGAACCGAAACCAATGTTTCGCGGTCGGGCGCGGCAGCGGGAGAAAAACGCCAGATCAGCGGCGGCATCCCCCCGCGGCGGCGGGCGGTCTGCTCCGCAAGGGCGAGAACCTCTCTCGGATCGCAGACGCTGTCCAGAACCAACCGCCGTGCCGCCGTGCAGAAGCCCGCAAGGAAATCGGTCTGCTGTACCGCTTCCCCGTCGGGATCGACTTCCGCGCCGCAGAGAATCCGCTCCGCCTGCCACAGGCTCATTTTTTTTGCGCGGAATCCGACAGGCAACCGAACCCGCACCGCCTCCGCCCCGGCGAGGGCTTTTTTTGTATTCGCTTCCCACTCCGCCCATGACCCCGCACCGCAGAGCGGCGGACAGTCGGTCACAGATTCCGCTTCCGTTCCCGAAAAAAGCGGAAGCGCGGGACAGGGCAACCGGGGCGGTTCGGACGGGCACGGCACATCCCGCGTCAGAAAAACATCGGCATTCCTGCGCCAGATCTCCGCACAGTGCTCCCGGTCAAGCGGAAGCCCGCAGTCCAACCGGGACTGCAAGAGTTCCCGCACATACCGCACATCGGCGCTGTCGGAAGCCATTTCCGCACTCCTGCAAAACGCGCGGAACACCTCAAAATCCGCACCGCCCGCAGTCACACCGTACACAAGCGGCAACACCGTCAGGACATCCCGCCCTATATACTCCACGATGTTTGTCAAAGCCGTATCTCCTTTCTTTTAAGGCATCACCGCGCAATTCTCGAATGGCGCGGTAATGCCTTAAATGTTAAAGCACCCGCAAAAAATCGCGATATCATCTGAAACGCGATTGCGCCCCTTTTACACAAAGAAACCTGCGCTGTCGCGGGAAATAAAATTTTAGTATCTGTTATTCTGAAAATAGCAGTAAGATGTCTGCTGTTGGTTGTCCCCTCATCCGTCACCTACGGTGACACCTTCCCCCTCGAAGGGGAAGGCTATCGTGCGGACAACCAACAGCAGACATCTTACTGCTATTTTC
>OMGY01002885.1_pt1 | contig 12236 bp, 15 predicted proteins | sample 1674461 | NCBI WGS metagenome assembly OMGY01 (sample SAMN05578579, study PRJEB25193) | human gut metagenome | biome: Human Microbiome; feature: human-associated habitat; material: feces | host: Homo sapiens | place: USA:Birmingham
GTTAACAAAAAGGGCAATAGTACCATATCAAGCTACGAATATTCATATTATTTAGATGGTTCTGACGCTTGCAAAAAGACTACAGAAAATGGTATAATAGAAACTACGGAATATGAGTATGACGGACTGAAAAGGCTGACAGAGGAATCTGTTGAGAAAGGAAACAAAACAGACACCTATTCATACGAATATGACGATTATGGTAACCGTTCTAAGATGACGGCAACAGGTTCTGAGGAATTTGTAACTGAATACAGCTACAATAACGCTCAAGGAAAATACACTGCGTTGCTTCAGAAGGAAGTTAAGACAGTCGAAGGTGAAGAAAATTCGCTTGACCTGAACAGCAATGTTAAGCAGACGGTTTACACTTATGATGCAAACGGCAACCAGGTTACAAAGACTGCTGAGGGTAAAACTGAAACAAACACTTATGACGGTCTGAATCAGCTTATCGGGTTTACTGACGGTGAAACAACTGCAAGCTATAAGTACAACGCAAGCGGTCTGAGATATGAGAAAACCGTTAATGGAGAAACAATAAATCATGTCTGGGACGGTAACCAGCAGATAGTAGCAGATGTAATTGACAACCAGTTCTATGAGGCTGATTGTTATATCAGAGGAACAAATCTTGTTGCAAAGTATAACTACTGGAACGGCGATAAGTCCGAGTATACTTACTATACTCAGAATGCTCATGGCGATGTAGTAAATCTAACTGACAAAGACGGAAAAGTAACAAAGAGTTACAGATATGATGCATTTGGTGTTGAGAAGAATAATGATGAAAATGATACAAATGCGTTCCGTTACTGCGGTGAATATTATGACAAGGAAACTGCTACTGTTTACCTTAGGGCGAGATATTACAATCCAAGTACAGGTAGATTCATTAGCCGTGACGCATTCGCCGGAAGAAGATCTGATCCGCTTAGTTTAAATCTTTATACTTACTGTAGGAATAATCCGATTAGGTATGTTGATCCGAGTGGGCATAGTTATGCTACATTGCCAGATGGCAGAAGAATGTCAATGAATAGTGCGGCAGATGTTAAGAGATTTAATGAATTGAAATCTGGTAAGTCACAATCATCTCAGGTTAAAACTACTACTGTTCCACCATCTGAAAGAACACCAATTACAGGTGGTCTTTCAACACAAACTACAACTACTACTGTTTCTACTACAGTGTTAACTCCAGAAATGCGTGAAGCTTTGCAAAAAAAGGATACAAATATATTTACGAAAATTAGTAACGGACTTAATTGGTTCGATAATCATGTTACTATGCCTGTTATTAATGGTGCTGCAAAAATTGGTAAAGCATTTTATCACTCTACTAGTTTTGAATTTGGAGCTGGTTGTGGATTTGGTGCAGAAGTAAATTCAGGATTCGTAAGTGGATCTTTATTAGTTGTACCTGCACGTGAAGAATATGTTATTGCATCCGATTGTAAACAAAATGTTACAGGAAATTATTCAATAGGTTTAACATTTTTTGATAGTTTAAGATTAGGTGCGGAAGCTAAAAGAACAGCGTATAATAATTTTACGGACAAAAATCCATATACTGCACCTGGTGGACACTGGGAAAATGATATTAGTATAATATCATCTAATTCATCATTATCTAGTGAAAATGATTTTAATATTGAAATAGGAGGAGCACTTTATTTTTTTGTTGGAGCAGATTTTACTCTGTCTTTTAGTATAAGTGATTTTGCAAAGGAATTAGGAATAATATGAAGATAAAGAAAACAGGATATTTAATATCGATTTTAATTTATATTGCAAATATAATTATATCAAATATATGTAAATTAGAAACAAGGGATACATGGTGGGCACTATTAGGCGTGTTCATTATTATTACTCCTTCTTTTATTCAAACAATTTATAATATCAAATATAATAGAAATGTTAATGGAGTTGTAATCTTATATATTGTTTTAGGATTGTTGGGATTACTATTTATTACAGGCATTTTAATTTTATTCCTTTTACTATTTGGAATTGTTGAAATTTCATTATATTGATATATTTGAATAATTGGCGGTGAAATTTAGTGATACAACAATTACATTTAATCCGGATTTTACACCAGAAATGTATGTTCAAATTCCTAGAACCAAGGAGCTTGAATTGGAAAGAACAGATCCATTCATAGTATTAGCACACGAAATGATTCATGCCGACAGAGCCATGAGAGGAAACTATATATCAGATGGAAATCCTAAAAGTGCTGTTCATTATCATCCAATAACTAATAATTCCAAAATTAGACCACATATATTTTTTGGTGATGATCCAAATTTAACATTTAAATTATTACCAGATATGTCAGATTTATATTATTAAGGAGGAAACATGAGCAATAGATTAGGAGTAATTTTACCAAAGCAAGTATCTAAAGAAATTCTAGATACTATGAGATTTAAATATGATTTTGATTTGATAAAAATAGATAATAAAACTATGAATAGGTTTTTGAACGATGAAGAAGACTTTTATATTCTTCATAAATATGGAGAACGAACAGGAATATCAAAATATGATTCATATATAAGTTTTTACTTAGATATGGCTGAATACATTAGGGTATGTGGATTAGAATCTTTTTATATTGCTAAATTTGAAAAAGATTTGTATATTAAAGATGCGGCAAAATGGCAAAAAATAATTTTTGATATAAAATATAAGATGAAAATCAATAATTTTGGTATCATACACTTTTATGAGAATAATTTAACAGAGTTAAATGAATTTAGTGAAGTGAAAAGAAAAATAATTCCTATTAAGGAATTAGATGTTATTACACTCATGAAATTAGAATGTAATGTAATATATATTTTTGAATAGTATGTTTTGAATGGAGCAAACAAGCTTTATAGCTTGTCTGCTCCATTTTTTTATACATAATTCAAAGGTAGATAATAAAAATAACTGATAAACGATTAAAATCTAAAAATAAACAGAATTAGTCATAAATCTACAAAAAGTAAATAAAATAACCAATATAATTTAGGAGTAAAACAAGCTTTTAAAGCATTGTTTACTCCTTATTTTTTTATCTCTGTTCCGCTTTAAAAGCGGGATGGAATTTTTTTATGTCTATTTTTAAATGGCAATGCTTTATTGCTAAATATCCGTAGCCTTCGGTCTGATTAAAAAGTTATCAGATCGGAGGTGAAAAGATGAACAAGTACATAATCAGCATTAGAAATACAGTTAACGGGAAATACGAGAAGCACTTAACTTGCAAAACAGATAAATATATAGTATAATAAAGTAAATCATGTAAAGACAGAAGGGAAGCGTTAAAAATGGCAGATCAGACAGTAGTATATGAATTTGAAATAAGACTAAGTAATTTAGAAGAAAGTATTGGAGAAGAATTGAAATAACTTCAGTAAGTACAGTGGCAAAATTGGCTTATGCAATTATGGCGAGTTTTGAATTAAGCGGAAGTCATTTGTTTAGCATTGAATATGACGATTGTAATTTTATATTTAATAATGATGAAGAATGCTTGAATCCAAACAAATTTAAATTAATAAGTCTTGAACTGTTAAAAGGCGATACCTTAAAAATGATATATGATTTTGGAGCTGACCTAAATTTTGAAATTAAGCTTACTGCAATAAAAGAAATAAAAAAGGGTATGGGTACTCATTTTCCTTATGTTTTATCAGGAGCGGAAGCTGTAATTCCCGAAGATTTGTCTGTTCCGGAATTGATGGAACGGTTAGAGAGTGAATATAAAGAAGTATGATAGTGAAATTGATAATGCTTTGTTAAAAAGGAAAATGCAAATAGTAAAAAATCAATATGAATCAAAATAATAAAGATAACGCTATTCAACATCATGTTTGAATAGCGTTATCTTTATGCAAAGAAATAATTTAATAATGGATTATGTAATGCTGTGAACCACTGCGCTCTAAGCATTTATTTTTTAATCTAATACTTATTGTATAATATTAACAAGCTGGATTATTTAATTATATATAATTCTACAAAATTCTATAATAAATTGCCAAAAAATATTGACGATGTTAAAATTATCTTGTATAATAAATAACATAATATTGGAATTAAATGGTATGTATTAATACTGATTACGAATTAATTGTTACCAATTACGAATAAGGTATTGACTTTTATTGAAACTTAATTATTAATGTAATTAGGCTTTGGCTAATTGTGTTGATATTAGTCAGAATTTGAACTATTGATAATTGTATATTATTTTGTCTTATTACTTATTTTTGAGAAATACTGATATCATGTGAACATTAAAATTTGGAGGATAAAATGTGTGATTTTTATTCAAATGAAATAAAAGACGATTTAAAAAAATATTTATCTAATAATATTTTGCCAGTGAAATATGCTTACACATTATCAGCAGCCAAATATCATACGGCATATGCGAAATCGCAAGATTATCAGTCTAATGTGGAAATAGAAAATATTAAATATAATTTTTTAATAAAACATCTAAAAAATCATAAATATGATTATTGTGAAATTGGAAGTGATGACGGAGAAATATCTCTTTCTATTATAGATTTTCTAAATAAGAATGGCATACTGTTTCATAAACACATATTTGTTGACTTTAGTTTTGAATTATTAAATAAATGTGAATCCAGATTTAGTTCTTTTGCTCCAAATTTAGAATGTGAATTTATCCAACATGATATTGAGAAATCTAATATAATGATTCCTGTTAGTAATGAGAGAAGGAAAATCATTTTACTTTTAGGCAATACTTTGGGTAATGTTGAATCAGAAAATAGTGTGCTTAAAAATATATACAATTCTATGAATGAAGATGATTTATTTCTCATAGGATTAACATTATGGAAGGAAAATATTGATGAATTGGAAGGATATAGCAACAAAATATTTCGTGAATCCGTTCTTGAGTTTTTACGTATAATAGGTGTTCAAACATCTTCAGAAAATTATATGTTAAGATATGATTCTTTAAACCACGTAGTAATCTGTGAGTATGAATTTAATAAGCCTTTCTTTTATCAGGATATAAGGTTTATAGAAGGAGAAAAAATTCGTTGTTTTCAATCAAGACGATATAGCTCAGAATATTGCAATGTTTTATTTAAAAATAATGGCTTTTCAATACTTGAAAAAATAATTGATAATGAGGTAAGACATGCCCTTTTTCTTTTAAAAAAATATTAGTAAAGGTAAGATTTAAAATGTATATTAGGAATAACACTATTTACAATTACAATGATTTTGTTCATTATATGTCAGAAATAATATTGTCATCTACCAAATCGGTTGAACAAGTCCTTCAATTTGATTCAAAATATTTTAAAGCTGATCCTAATCTGTTTAGATACGACATAAATTTATTATCCAATACTCTTAACCCAAATTTTATAATCAAAAAGTTATATTTGATTTTAAAAAATAAAGGAAGTAAACAAAATAAACAATACTGGGAGATTGTTGAAGCTTATAAATCAAATGGTTTCGATATCAAAACATTATATTTATGTGATTTACAAACAAATTCTAATATAGAATTAAATGATATGATTCTTATTGATGATTCAATCTGTATAAAAGCTAAGACAAATGAAAGTATACAAAATAAGAATAAAATTACAACTTATTATATAAATGATATTTCTTCTAATTTTGGTGAAGTAAAAAAAGTACATTTTTTACTTCGACAACTAAGACAAGAAATCTTTCAGCAACATAAGATGTTAAAAATTTTCGAACCGCTATCAGATAGTGCTGATATTAATTACAATTTAGCAATAAAAAATTGCCAAAATGGAATAATGAGTAATGGAGACTGTACATGGTATCATTCAGTTTGGCAATATTTGAGGGTAATAGATAAAGTTTCTTCTCCTGAATGGCATTCAATATTTTACGAAAAATGTTTTAATAAACTGTTTAAAGAAAAAGAAAATCCTAAAATTTTAATTTCTGGGACGGCTGACTACTCTTTATTGGCGTATGTTTATAATAGCAGTAAACAAATAAACAATATAGCAGAAATATTTGTTTTAGATACTTGCAAAACACCGCTGAGGATATGTGAATGGTATGCTGAAAGACAGGGATTTAAAATTACAGTTTTAAATATGAATGTACTTAAACTTTCACAATTGGATATAAAATTTGATTTAATCTGTTCTGATGCATTTCTTACTCGTTTTTCAAAAAATGATGCAAAGAAAGTTATTTCTAATTGGTATGATGCTTTAAAAGAAAGGGGTATGGTCGTTACAACTATTAGAACTAGGGAATATAGTAATATTCAAAAGAGTGATCGTAAAGATAAATATATTAAGGATTGTGTTGATAGATTTCAAAAATGGGAAGGATACTTTAATATATCAATTACTGATTTCAAACATATGGTAGAAGCGTATGTAAATAAAATGCATAGTCATGATATTGGTAATAAAACTGCAATTACTGCAATGTTTACTAATCAAGGTTTTATTTTTGATGAAATATCAAATATGAATGATACCCCTGGTGAGTTTGAGGAAACAACATACTATGAAATTTGTTGTAGAAAGGAATAAGAAAATGAAAATCATAAATACGATCAATTTTAAAATATGTGAAATTGGCATCGGACTTGCTTGCGCACTTGTTACTGGATTTATTAGCTTTAAATGTAATAGTAATAATTTCCTTTCTGATGCTTTTATTGGATTTCTTATGCCGCTTGTAATTATATTGCCATTTCAAATAAACGGTAAATCAGTAGAAAAAACCCATGATTTAGAAAGTGCTCTTCAAAAACTAGAAAAAACAAATGAAAAAGCTTATGATTTATATTTGACAGAGGTAAAAGAACTAACAAAGAGCATAAACGACGGTTGTGTATCTTTACTTTACAAATGTTCTTACAAACCAAATATGGATTTATATAAAGCGGTTTGTACGAAATTAATGACATATTTTTCTGGTGAAACACAATGTGATTATTTTTATGCAACAGCAGAGTGCTCAAGAAGTAATATAAACTGGTTCTTTGATAAATCCAATCTTGCCGGTGAATTTTTGCCTATATTAAATGAAAAATGTCAAACTAAAAAAATTACTGATTTTAAAAGGCTATTTATTTACAATAATGAAGACTTAAAAAATCCTGTCCTTTATTTTTTAGTAAGATTACATAACAACATAAAAAATAATTCTCAAATTGATTATTGTGAAATAGACTGTAAGTTTATTAATATCACACATTTCAATAATATAGTGAGAGAAGAACTTATTTCAGATGAAATGGGTGTCTGGGGATCACATTGTGTATTTATGCAAAACAATGATACAAGCCCCAAAGGGTATTGTTTTAAAACTGATTTAATTTCAAAATATAAGAGAGTTTTTGAGTCTTTATGGAATAGTCCACACAGTAAACATTATGAAGATCTTAATATAACTATTGATACCCTTGATGGCATTGATGAATTTGAAAAAGAAATTTTGGATATTTTATTAAATGATAATGATAGCAAGATATTTGGTATTCAAAATAAATATTTAAGTCTTTTGGATATAGGAGCAATTCAAAATTGGGTACAAGGATCATATCCTCGCTCAACGGTATCAAGTGTTGGAGCTGGAATGTAATACATAAAAATCTAAAATATGAACCCCTTATTTCAATTATCAATCTGTTTAACAGTTGATTTTGTAAGTTGAGTACTGTTGTTTTTTGAGATTTTATAAGCTATAACTTTTCTTGAAAATAATGGCACAAATAAAAAACCACTTATCGTTATATTTATAAATCGTGAAATAATGTTGGCAATGACTTGCTTGACCGAATATGCGTCAAAGGGAGTGGACAGCATAATAAGAAAAATGGTTAATGATATTTTTGGAAGAGATGATATATTAGAACGACTTCCAATTTACTTTATGAAAGAAAGCTATAAGAGAAAATCCCAAGCATCCAATGATAATATCTGTAGTTTTAACGGAAGAAAGATTCAATTTAGTACAGTACATAAGGTGAAGGGAGAAACACATGATTCTACACTTTATTTAGAAACAGAAAAGCAAAGTTCATCAGATTTGAAAAGAGTTTTATCATACTTAAAGGGGACTAAGTCCAGAATTAGTCCATTATGTAGCACCCGTTATTGGCTGTGGGAATCTGCCTGTCTGCAACAGAAGTACCGAGGATTGCTCAGATATTTGGACTGCAAGCGTTAAGGTAAATATGATGTCCGTCAGTCATACTGTTTCTATGGGCGCTAAGGCTATCGGTTTGATTAAGGGAAAGGCTTGATTTTAGTTTGACATTCAACATATTTTGTAGTAAAATGAAGAAAATCTGTTAGAGTGACAAATCTGAATTTTTGAAACAATCTCATTGCATAGATATTCTAAACTGATCATGCTTAAGAAAGGTGGAATATGGAACTTAATACGTTATATCGCCCTATAACTTCAACTCCTTTTAGGCATAGTGTAAGCTATGCGGAGTTTGAGCCTTGCGCCGCGTTGAAACCGTATATAAGGTGTTTCTGGGGAACGACCGTCCCCACTCTACAATCGCCGGAGAGTACGCTCGTTATTCCCGACACCTGTATGGACATCATTTTCAGGGCAAATCATACTGATAATACAGTATCAGGTGGTTTTTGCGGCATTGATGACAGAACATTTATTTCGGACAGCGACAGCGGAAAAATGGAATTTACTTTCGGTATCCGCTTTTATCCTTGGGGAGCTGCGCCGTTTTCAGAGGATAAACTCAAAAACACAAAGAACTCTTTTTTCAGTGCGGAAGAACATTTCTCAAAACTGACAAGGAAGATTAAACCCCTTGTTTTTGACGCTGTTAATGTTGAGAAATTGATACCCGTAGTTGAAAAGGTTTTGCTTGACAGCTTCAACGCCAAACATCAAAACAGTGCTATTACCGAAGTAGTCGGATCAATTATTGAAAAAAGGGGAAATCTGCATATAGGCAGCTTATCATCGGATATTTACATCAGCGAAAGGCAGCTTGAACGGATTTTCGCCGAATATATCGGCTGCTCGGTCAAATGTTTGGCGGCGCTCATAAGGTATCAATTTCTGTGGAATGAAATTCTGTACAACCCAACTTTCAAAATAATGGACGCTGTGACAAAGTATGGTTATTTTGACCAATCACACCTACTCAACGATTTTAGGAAATATCACTCAATGAATATAAATCAAGCAAAATCTCACGCTTTATCCAAACTTTGAAATATGTCGGTTTTTTACAAGAAATTCTCGAAAGCATCTGATATAATTATGTCGAAAGGGGGCATATATATGTCTGAAATCAACGTATGCGGCTCTGTGTGCGAGGGCTGCTATTGCCTTGACAAGATTTGCAAAGGCTGTAACGAATGTGAGGGAAAGATTTTTCACGCAGGTGGTAATTATTGTCCGATATATGACTGCGCTGTAAATCAAATGGGTTTTAAGAATTGCGGAGAGTGCGATAAAATACCTTGTGATATATGGAGAAAGACACGTGATCCCAACTACTCTGACAAGGAATTTGAGGCTAATATTGCTGTAAGGCTTAAGCGCTTGGAAAAGGGTATTTGAGAAGAGATAAGTATGGAAACATTTGATGATTTCATGAAACTGGATATCCGTGTGGGGATGATTACGGAGGCAAAATTCTTTGAAAAAGCAAGGAAACCTGCATACCAACTAAAGGTGAATTTCGGCGCTGAGATCTGCGAGAAAAAGTCTTCAGCGCAGATTACTGACCACTACACTCCGGAGGAGTTGATTGGTAAGCAGATACTGGCGGTGGTCAACTTCCCGCCAAGGCAGATTGCTAATTGTCCTGAAACGCCTCCTCTCCGACTGGCATGAAACGTGTGCGTAAAAGTGAAAATGTTCGGAAAAGCGGGAGGTAGATAAAGCACAGTAAGTCATAAACTTAAAAATACTGAATAAAATGTACTATAAAAAAAGAAACGAGGCAAATCATGAAAAAACCAAAAATAACCGAGCTTCTGATTTTTATTGTGGCAACAGAATTGGTTGGAGCTTTATCTGGACTTCTGGCGGGAAATTCATTTTCATTTTACAAGGAATTGATAAAACCGCCGCTATCGCCGCCGGGCTGGCTGTTTCCTGTAATGTGGGCAATTTTGTACGCATTAATGGGAATTTCTGCTTTTATTATTTATACTTCGAATGCGAAAGAAAAATGTCCAGCTTTTATTATTTATGGAACGCAGCTCTTTGTAAATTTCATGTGGAGCATTGTATTTTTCAGATTCAAAATGTTAAGACTTTCTGTTGCAGTAATTCTGATTTTGCTGGGGTTAATTATTGCAATGATTATTATATTCCACAGAATTCGTCCGTCAGTCGCTTATCTGAATATTCCGTATTTGCTGTGGATAGTATTTGCTTCGTATCTTAATATCGGTATATTATTATTGAATTGAGTCGCTTCTGCGGCTCTTTTTTATTGTGAAAAGAAAGATAAAGGTGATAAAATGTCAGCAGCGGTTGCGGCGGCTCTGAAGAAAATAGCCGCATTTATTCTCAGCGACAAAGAGCTTCGTGTCAAGTTTTTTTGATAATCGGGAGCATTGTCTGCGGTTTTCTTGGACTGCTCTGTCTTCCGGTTGTAGCTATAGTAAGCCTTGGAAACATGGAAATAGAGCTTCCCGAAATAGACAAGAGTATGTTTAACGAAGCAGCTTCTTAGCGGCGATCAGCAGGCTCAGCTTGCAAATTTACAGAATCAGGGACAGGCTATCGAGGACGCTATGACGACAGCGGAAGTCGGAAATCAGACCATCAAAGGCAGCTCATATACCTGTCTTTTTGGTTACTGTAAGTGTTCAAGCGGAGAAATTGGCGGCTCTGGAAATGTATCTTGGGCAGAAAAATATGAAGCTGCCGGAGGAACTTGAAAAGTACTCCAGTTGCAATAGCAAGTGGATATATATCATATTAAAAGTTATTTTTAAAAGGAGGTATTTGAAATGAACACTTAAGGCAAATGAAAAAAAGAAAGTTTTCTTTTTTTGTACTTCTTGATATGTACGATATTGGATACAATCCTAATGATTCCGTTTGAAGATGTACAGCTTGCAATGTGGAGATTACAGACGTATGATCAGTTCGGAGGAACATGGCTTTCAGATTATGTACCGAACATAAAATTTTGCAAAAAATCCGGACAACTTTTACAAAAAGAATTGACAAAATAACATTGATAGCGTATAATTAAAGTAATGGGTACAATACGAAAGGGTTGATTTCTATGTACTATAATGAAAAACGAAAAGCAATCACGGCAAAGTATGTTAAAACGCACCTTGACGATATCAAGATTCGTGTTCCAAAGGGTGAACGAGAGAAACTAAAAGCTGTCGCTGCTGAAATGGGCATGAGCATGAATCAGATGTTTATCAAGGCTGTGGAGGAATATATTGAGAAGAACTATAAACCAGAAGCAGAAAATAAAATAGATTGACAAATCGGAATTTGGAGGAGCAAAATAATGGCAATCGACAAAGCTGACTGGCACTGGGATAGTGCTGAGAAAACATATCGAAAAAAGCACAATATTACAGGAGAACTTACGGAGGAACAGATTGAAAAAATTTGGTTGTATGCTTCAAATCATATCGGCTTATTTATCAAATGGGTGATTAACAATAATTTTCAGGGAGAAGATGCAGACGCAGAAGATTGTCAAAAAGTTCGTGACGGACTCATGACCGGCTCTGAATATTTAATGTACGATTTAGATGGTAAACTCTTGGAGGAAGATGTAAATACAGATATTCTTGAATTTGTCAGACAGTACTACGGAAATGAGTATTTCAATGATTACTGTGAAACTTGTCCATGTGATATTTCATGTGATCTGTATGATTTCATTTCCGGTATAAATGATTACAACGCTTTAAAAGTACGGATTGATGCTGCATATAAAAAATTTAAAGAAAAGTAAATTAGAATTTATGGAGGTATTTATCTACCTTATTTTCTAAAAATAAGGAAGATAACAAAAGTGAGTTTATCGATGTAAAGATTGAAAAGTTAATTGAATGGAATGAACCAAATGCCCGGATTCATACAAGCTTACTATGCTTTGCTTGAATTCCTCTGTATACTTGGTGTTTTCCATGTCTTTCTCTCCTTTTTTATTATTATACCATCTTTCGCTTTTTGCTGTCCACTTTTTTAGTATAGCACCA
>OMGY01002893.1_pt1 | contig 12229 bp, 9 predicted proteins | sample 1674461 | NCBI WGS metagenome assembly OMGY01 (sample SAMN05578579, study PRJEB25193) | human gut metagenome | biome: Human Microbiome; feature: human-associated habitat; material: feces | host: Homo sapiens | place: USA:Birmingham
TAGATGATATTTTCTTTTACGGCGAGGGAGTTACTGATAATACCGCAGAAAAAGGAAATATAGATTTGTCTGCGGGACAGCCTGGGAGCGAACAGCCGGGAAATGAGCAGCCGGGAACAGGCGATGATAAGGACGATACAAGTGCGAGCGGCGATAGCGACATTCTGCTTTTTGCAGGTGTTCCTGCCGCAGTGCTGGCTTTAGGCGCGCTGGCGGTCAACCGCAGAAAAAGCAGAATTTAAATAAGCCTGTAAGGATAATCAAATCGGCGCGGACAAATTAAGGCTGTCCGCGCTGTTTTTATTTTCAGAGTGCGTTCCTTAAGCGTGTAGGAGATAATGGCGGCCCAAACCTAATAAAGGCGCTTTCCTGCCGGGCTGCTTTTGCTCGGCGTCCGTCTTGTGTATTTGGCGTTTTTTGCGGCGTTTTTTGCAGCGCTTTTATTTAAGCTGGCCTTTGCTGGCCTTTTGCGTCTTTGCATTAAAGGCAAGCCGGACAGATATGAAAATACGCGCGATAAAAACATCTTGAGTTTTATATTTTTCCAGCCGCGGCACGGTATATTTTACTGGGCTTTGCAGAAAACATGGGTGACAATTTTTTGCGCGGAGGGATAGAGAATGAAAAGATATAAATGGCTCATAGCCTGGGGCCTGACTGCGGCAGTTTTGTGCGGGGCGGTGTTCGCTGTTACATTTGAACCTCCTAAAGAGAGGGAGACCTTTACCGTTAAATACGGGGACGTTAAGGATACGCTGGAACTGAGCGGGCGGGTGACTGCCGCTCAAAGCGAATATGTGTATTCCTCTTCGGCGGGAAAAGTGGCTGAAGTATTTGTTTCGGACGGGGAAACAGTAGCGCAGGGTCAGCCCGTCTTTCGGCTGGACAGCGCTCAAATGGAGCGGGAGCTGGAAAATTTAAAGGCACAGGCCGAAGAGTATCAGCTTAATCTTTTAGCGCAGAAGGAGTATGCCGCCCGGACTAAAGCTGAACTGGGCATAATGCAGGCGCAGAGCTATTATGCGGAATATTCCAGCATGAGCGAGGCCGTAGATGAGTTTTTAAATCAGCTGAAGGTGCAGGACGCTGTGACTGTTTCGGGCAGTATCTTAGGTACGGGGGAGGAGGACGAAACCCTTAAGCAGCTTAACGAGCAGATAGAAAAACTGGAAGAGAGTGTAGAAAAGAGCGTCATAACTGCGCCTATAGATGGGGAAATATCCTTGCAGGAGCTGACAGAGGGCGGATATATAACAGCTTCGGCGCCGTGCGCCGTTATACAGGGTACCAGCCGGCTTGAACTGACAGTGCCTGTGCATGAAAATGATTATGAAGAGGTAATACCAGGACAGAAAATATATGTGGGCAGTACTGTTATAGGGGAAGTTACCCATAAGAGCGCCCTGGCGGCCAATTCGGACGGAACGGTAAGCGCCCAGGCGACAATAAGCCTGAACAGCGGGAATTACAATATCAATTCGAGGCTGGACGTAACGCTTATTACCCAGAGCGCACAGGATGTGCTTATAATTCCGGCTCTTTGGTGCCTTAAGGATGAAGGGGGGAATTATGTTAATGTCTTGAATGCGGATGGAGCGGAGGAAAAAAGATATGTATCCCTGGGAGTGAGCAACGGGCAGTATACTCAGGTTTTAAACGGCCTGTCTGAAAACGAGCAGATAATATCGCCTTTTGAGTTATAAGCTATGATAGAGATTAAGGATATATATAAAAGCTATAAGCAGGGGGACAGGCTTGTGCCGGCGCTTAAGGGCCTGTCCTTTTCCCTTGGCCGGGGCGAATTTGCGGCGGTTATGGGGCCGTCGGGCTCAGGCAAAACTACTTTTTTAAATATTTTGGGCTGTTTGGACGTACCTGAAAAGGGCAGCTATATTTTCCGCGGGCAGGACATAAGCAGAATGGATTCCAACAGTTTAGCTGAGATGCGCAACAAGAATATAGGCTATATATTTCAGTCCTTTTATCTTTTAGAGCATCTTACTGCGCTGGAAAATGTAGAACTGCCTATGGCCTATGCGGGCATTAAGCGCCGTCAAAGGCGGGAAATGGCCGTTGAAGCGCTGTGCGGCGTGGGGCTTAAGCACAGGCTCAATCACCGCCCGAGCCAGCTTTCGGGCGGACAGCGCCAGCGGGTGGCTATCGCTCGTGCGCTTATAAACCGTCCGGCCCTCATACTGGCAGACGAGCCTACGGGCAACCTGGACGAAAATTCGGGCGTGGAAATTATGGAGATGATAAAGGAGCTTAACAGCACCGGGGCCGCTGTAGTATTGATAACTCATGACCCTAAGACTGCTCTTTACGCCGACAGACGGTATATTCTTTCAGACGGAGTGCTCAGGGAGGGATAATTTTGAACGTAATGGATTATTTAAAAAGAGCGCTTTGCTCTGTATCAAATAATTTTTCCCGCAGCATGCTCACTATGCTGGGAATAATAATAAGCGTGGCGTCCATTATCTGCGTGCTGTGCGTCAGCACGGGAGGCAGCGCAAGAATTAAGAGTGAAATGGAACTTGTGGGAAGCGAGCGCTTTTTTGTTTATTCGGAAGGCGATGTCCTGAGCAAGGAGGACGCGCTTATCCCTGCGGCTGTTACTCAGAAAATAACGGCCTATTCTCCCATGAATACGGCTACTCTTACCGCTTCGGGCGCGGGTGCGGGCAGTATAAGCTGCAAAGTGAACGGGGTGGGTTCGCACTATGCGGAAATAGAAAAAATAGAGCTGGCTCAGGGCAGGTGGCCTTCTTCAGAAGACGCATATGAGGCGGTTATTACAAACTCTATGGCAGAACAGCTGTTTGGCACGTCCGATTGCCTTGGAATGAATTTTCTTTTGGCAGGAAAGAGTTTGTATGTATGCGGAATAATTGACGACGGCAGCCTTATAATGACGGGAGTTACCCCATATAGGTGCATAATAGGGATAGATACTTTTAACAGAATACTTAATATCAGCGGCGTTCAGGAATTAATATTCCGCACGGAAGGCATGCTTTTGTCAGACGCCGAAAAAATTGCCTGCGAGGCGATAGAGACGGCCACGGGCAAAAAAGGCATTAAGAGCTATAATATGACAGCTGAAATAAATATGGTCAATCAGGTGCTGGATATTTTAGCGGGAATACTCTTCTCCATCAGCGCAGTATGCATGCTGTGCGGCGGCATAGGGGTTATGAATGTTATGCTGGTCAGCGTTAAGGAGCGCACAAAGGAAATAGGCATACTTAAAGCCATAGGGGCGAAAAGCTCCCAGATTACCGGCCAATTTCTTACAGAAGCATTATTGCATTCCTTGCTGGGAGGAATAATGGGAGTGCCCATCGGGGCGCTGGGCGCTTATTTTCTGTGCAGCTTTTCGGGCATTGAATTTATCTTGTCTCTTTCCACAGTGTGCGCCGCCGTGCTTATAACATGTGCTGCGGGCTTGTTTTTTGGGATATATCCGGCCATTAAGGCGGGAAGGATGAAGCCTATTGACGCGCTGACGCCATAAAGCTGGTATTGTTTGTACATGTTTTTTGTGCAGAATGACAGTAGCGGAAAAACTGCTCTGGTGTTATTATTCTAACATCAGAGTTTTATTATTGGAGGTTTTTTATGGCTAACGTTACTTTGAGGCATATATATAAAGTTTATGCCGGCGGCGTAACCGCAGTTAACGATTTCAATCTTGCTATCAAGGATAAGGAATTTATAGTGCTGGTAGGACCTTCGGGCTGCGGAAAGTCCACTACTCTCCGCATGATTGCCGGTCTGGAGGAGATTACTGAGGGCGAGCTTTATATAGGCGATAAGCTTATGAACGACGTAGCGCCCAAGAACAGAGATATAGCAATGGTTTTCCAGAACTATGCGCTTTATCCTCATATGACTGTTTATGATAATATGGCTTTCGGCCTCAAATTGCGTAAAGTACATAAAACGGATATAGACAAAAAAGTTAAGGAAGCCGCTAAGATACTGGGCATTGAAGAATATCTCCAGAGAAAGCCTAAGGCGCTTTCGGGCGGTCAGAAACAGCGTGTTGCGCTGGGCCGCGCAATCGTGCGTGAGCCACAGGTCTTCCTTATGGACGAACCCCTTTCCAACTTGGACGCAAAGCTGCGCGTTCAGATGCGTACTGAAATTACCAAGCTGCATAACAGGCTGGCTGCAACATTTATTTACGTTACCCATGACCAGACAGAAGCTATGACGATGGGTACCAGAATAGTTGTTATGAAGGACGGCTTTATCCAGCAGGTGGATTCTCCTCAGAACCTCTATGATTATCCCTGCAATAAGTTCGTTGCGGGCTTTATCGGTTCTCCTGCCATGAACTTTATAGACTGCACGCTGGTTGAAGAAAACGGCAATGTGTTTGCGCGTTTTGGCGAAAATAAAATACTTATCCCCGAAGGCAGAATAGCTAAACTGACCGATAAATCCTATATCGGCAGAGAAGTTACCCTGGGCATACGTCCTGACGATATTCATGACGAAGAGGTATTTATCCAGAACTATCCTCAGGCTACAGTCAGCGCTTATGTAGAACTGATTGAAAAGCTGGGCTTTGAGACGCTGCTTTATTTGACTATATCGGGCAAGGAAGACGAAAATATCGTTGCCCGCGTCAATCCCAGAAGCACCGTCATGATGAACGATACCGTCAAGATGGTATTTGACCCCAACCGCATCCATCTCTTTGACAAGAAAACCGAAATCAGCATACTGTCCAATTAAGCTGTGATTGGATTTTTAAACGCCCCCTGTTTATCCCCGCGCGGCAAAGCTGCTTTGGATTAAGGGGGGGGGCGGCGCTTCCGGCCCGCAAGCGGGCCGGCGCCGCAACAAAGCCCGCGGGAAAGCTTGCTTTCCCGCGGGGCTTTGCTGCGCTACAGCGGCCGAAGGCCGCTGCGCCGCCCCCATTTGAGCACTTGGATTTAAACAAATGAGGTTGGGGGATATATGAACCTTTTACTCTTTTACTGATACGTCGGGTACCTGGCCGTTTACAATGTCGCCTACCCCGTTAAGCACATATTTGGGGCGGTAGGCAAAAGAGCGGGGAGTATCCAGGCTGCTTACGCCTGAAAGCACGAGGACGGTATCAATTTCAGATTCTATGCCCGAAATTATGTCGGTATCCATGCGGTCGCCCACTATTGCGGCGTCGGCGGAGGAACAGCCTAAAAGAGCTATGCCGGTGCGCATCATTAAGGGGTTAGGCTTGCCTATGTAATATGCGCTTTTGCCGGTTGCCAGCTCTATAGGGGACATTAACGCCCGGCACGCCGGGATTATGCCGTTTTCTCCGGGAGCGGTCATATCCGAATTGGTGCCTATTAAACGGGCTCCGTTAAGCACCAGCTTGACGGCTTTTAAAATGCTTTCGTAGTTATAATTTCTGGTTTCGCCAACCACCACATAATCGGGATTGACGTCGTCTATTGTGAGGTCTGCTTCATATATGGCGTTGTACAGACCGGGCTCCCCTATTACAAAAACCCGGCAGCGCGGGGACTGGTTTTTTAGGAAGGTAGCCGTTGCGAGGGCGCTGGTATAAAAATGTGATTCATCCACGTCCAGTTCCATGCGGCGCAGTTTCTGGCATAATTCGCGCGGAGAGCGCTCCGAGCTGTTGGTGAGGAATAAATACTGCTTATTCTCCTTTTGCAGCCAGCTTACAAATTCCTTTACGCCGGGCAGAAGACGGTTGCCGTGATAGATAACTCCGTCCATATCGCATATAAATCCTTTTTTTGCTCTCAGTTTCTCCATATGGTATATCCTTTCAGTATAGAAAAATTTATATATATTTAGAGCGGACTAAAGTATTAATAACATATAAATTTGAAGATGCTGTATTAATAGCCTGTTATTACACCTAATCCGGAGCTGTCTGATACCGCAAGGCTGATTGTAATTATAAGAATGACTATAACTCCCAGTTCATAGCCGGCAAAGGCGCTCCAGGCATAGGGGCTTGTGCCCGTGTCTGTTTTAGAGCGCTTTATGTTGTAGACTATAAATACAGCGGCGGCGACAATGGCGCATAAAGCTGCGTTTAATATAAACCGGGCGTATAAAAACCCATCGTTGCTGGTATTGGGGAATATTATTAAGGACAACAGAAAGAAAATTGGAAATACAATGGAAATTATTCCGAAATTAAAGCATCCAAAACCTATGCCTATCAGCTTAAGTGTTTTTTTCATACTTATTTCTCCTTATAATGTTTAATGTACACGGGGCCGCCCCGCCCTTTTAAGGACCGCCCCCGGTGCTTTTGATGGTTTTGTCCGGCTTTTGGGATATCCGCATTTTGCGGACCTCCCGGCGTTTATCAGGGGGCGGGGATTAATATAAACCCGCCCGCGGCCCGCGCTTCCCGGCGTTACAGTTCTTCCGGAGCGTCGGCGGAATTGGCTTTATCTGTTTCCGCTTGGTCTGCGTCCTCCTCGCTTTCGGCTGGAACGGGCGCGGCGCAGACCACCTTTACGTCTTCGGCTACCCGCATGATTATCACGCCCTGGGTTGCTCTGCCGGCCAGGCGGATGTCCTCTACAGGAGTGCGGATTATTACGCCGTCCGAAGTAATGAGCATTATGTCTTCGTCGGGCTCTACCATTCTCAATTCTACCAGCGCGCCTGTCTTTTCGGTCAGCTCATGGGTAATTATACCTTTGCCGCCGCGGTTTATCACGCGGTATTCGTCCGGGTCTGAGCGTTTGCCGTAACCGTTTTCGGTTATGGTCAGCACGCTGGCGCCCGCTTTTACAACCGCCATATTTATAACGTAGTCATCCTGGGCCAAATCTATAGCGGTGACGCCCTGGGTGGCACGGCCCATGTTGCGTACGTTTTGCTCGTTAAACCGTATGGCTTTGCCCAGGCGGGTGCCTATGATAATGTCATCCGAGCCGGAAACAAGGGCTACTTGCACCAGTTCGTCTCCTTCGCGCAGGATAACCGCAATGAGCCCGTTAGCGCGGATATTTTCAAATTCGCTGAGCTTGGTCTTCTTTATAAAGCCGCAGCGGGTGGCCATTATAAGGCTGCGGCCTTCCCGTTCTTCAGGAACTTCAGGAAGAGGTATTACTGCCGTTACTTTTTCACCAGGCGCGAGGCTGAGCAAATTAACCACCGCCGTGCCTTTGGCGGTGCGCCCCGCTTCGGGTATCTGGTAGCAGCGCAGCTTATGCACGCGGCCCTGGTTGGTGAAGAACAATAAATCGGTATGGGTGCTGGCCACCATTACCTGCTCCACAAAATCCTCTTCGCGGGTAGTAAGGGCAGTTATTCCCTTGCCTCCACGGCGCTGCGAACGGTAAGTATTGCTGGGCAGACGCTTAATATATCCGAAGTGGGTCATGGTTATTACCATGTCCTCCTCCTGGATAAGAGATTCCAGGTCGATTTCATCGCTGAGCGCAGTTATTTCGGTACGGCGGTCGTCTCCGTATTTTTCCATTATTGCCGTGGATTCTTCTTTAATTATATCCATGACCTTCTGTTCGTTGGCAAGCACTTCCTGACAATAGGCGATAAAGCGGCGCTTTTCCTCCAATTCTTCGGTCAGGCGGGATAATTCCAGACCGGTCAGGCGGTGCAGGCGCATATCTAGTATGCTTTTGGCCTGTTCGTTGGAAAATTCCAGTTCTTCCACCAGTCTAGCGCGGGCTATTTCGTAATTCTGGCTGGATCGGATTAAGGCTATAACCTGGTCTATTATGTCCAGAGCCTTTATAAGTCCTTCTAAAATGTGCGCACGGGCCAGCGCTTTGTCTAAATCGTATTGAGTGCGGCGGCGGATAACCTCCTTCTGGTGCTCAAGGTAATAATAGAGCATCTGCTTAAGGTTGAGCACTCTCGGCTCGCCGTCCACCAGCGCCAGCATAATTGCGCCGAAGGTCTCCTGGAGCTGCGTATGCTTATAGAGGTAGTTGAGCACTACTGTAGGATTGACGTCCTTTTTCAGCTCCATAACTATGCGCATGCCGTCCTTATTGGATTCATCCCTCAGGGCGCTGAGGCCTTCAAACCGCTTTTCCTTATATAGCTCGGCTATTTTTTCCACTACTCTTGCTTTATTTACCTGATAAGGCAGCTCGCGTATTATAATGCGTGCGCGGTCGGCCGTCATTTGTTCTATCTCGTGCTTGGCCCTGACTACTATGCGGCCGCGCCCGGTAAGATAGGTTTCCTTTATGCCCGCAAGGCCCAGTATGCTTCCTCCCGTGGGAAAATCAGGGCCGGTTATATGCTCCGTCAGCTCTTCTATGGTTATATCAGGGTTATCTATAAGGGCTATAAGGCCTTTTATGGTTTCGCGCAGATTGTGCGGGGGGATGTTGGTGGCCATGCCTACGGCTATGCCGTCCGAGCCGTTCACCAAAAGATTAGGGAAGCGGGAGGGCAACACTTTGGGCTGAAGCTCGGTTTCGTCAAAATTAGGATAGAAATCCACAGTTTCCTTATCTATATCCGCCAGCATTTCGGCCGAGATTTTGGATAGCTTGGCTTCGGTATAACGGGAGGCTGCCGGCGGGTCGCCGTCAACGGTACCGAAGTTTCCCTGGCCCTGGACCAGCATATAGCGTATGGAAAAATCCTGGGCAAGCCTTGCCAGCGCGTCGTATATGGAGCTGTCGCCGTGGGGATGGTATTTACCCATAACGTCACCTACGATACGCGCGCTCTTGCGGGTGGGTTTATCGTTATACAGGCCCATTTCGTGCATGGAATAGAGTATGCGCCTGTGTACCGGCTTAAGACCGTCCCGCACGTCGGGCAGGGCGCGGCTTATATTAACCGCCATGGCATAGGATATAAAGGATTTTTTTATCTCGTCCTCTATATCCACGTTGATTGTTCGATTGTGCAGATTATTCTCCAATTTAATATCCTCCCGGTTTTTTGCTTTTAGTGCTTATATCACAAAAGCAAAAAAGTTTCTTTTATTGCGTTAAGGCTGCGGCAGCGCGCAGGGGCGCGGGCGGGTGCAATGTAAAAGGGCGGCGCGCGGGCGGTTTAGTCCGCGCGGCCCCGTCCCCGCCCGCAGGGCGGGGACTCTTTAGAGGGTGGGGCGCCCCCTTGCTTTAACCAGGTCAACTTTTTAAGAAAACCGCTTGTTTCTGTCCGGCTCGGCAAATCCCGCGTCAATTAGCCCGTTATATGGTGTTTAATATAAAATCCAAGCCGTATTTTTAACACTTTAAATATCAAGCTCTATAAATTCACGCCTGGGCTCTACCTGGTCCCCCATGAGTATGGTGAATATCTGGTCGGCCGCCATAGCGTCATCAAGAGTCACCTTAAGCAGCGTCCTGGTTTCAGGATTCATAGTAGTTTCCCAGAGCTGCTCGGCATTCATTTCACCCAATCCCTTGTACCGCTGCACTTCGTAATTCTGGCGGTCTATGGATTCAAGATATTGGTTCAGCTCTGCGTCATTGTAAAAATAGCTTATTTGCTTTGTGCGGGTCAGCGTCACCTTGAAGAGCGGCGGTTGGGCAATGTAAACATAACCCTCCTCTATAAGCTTGGGCATGTGCCTGAAAAAGAAGGTTAAAAGCAGTGTGCGTATATGGCTTCCGTCCACATCGGCATCAGTCATGCATATTATTTTGTGGTAGCGCAGCTTTTCAGCGTTAAATTCTACGTCTATGCCCGCGCCGAATGCGGTTATCATTGCTCTTATTTCAGCGTTTTGAAGCATTTTGTCCAGCCGGGTGCGCTCCACGTTTAATATTTTACCCCGCAGAGGTAGAATGGCCTGGAATTTGCTGTCCCGGCCCTGCTTGGCGCTTCCGCCTGCACTGTCTCCTTCCACTATGAATATTTCGCAGTTTTCCGGATGGTTATCCGAGCAGTCGGCCAATTTGCCGGGCAGCGCATTGGATTCAAGCACGTTCTTGCGGCGTGTGAGTTCCCGCGCCTTGCGGGCGGCTTCCCTTGCCCTGTTGGCCGTAAGGCATTTATCTATTATTGCGCGGGCTTCGTCCGGATGTTCCTCTAAAAAGGCGTCCAGCGCATTGCCTACCACATTATCTACCAGCGAGCGGAATTCAGAATTGCCCAGCTTGGTTTTGGTCTGTCCCTCAAATTGCGGTTCTTCCAGTTTGACGCTTATGACGGCTACCAGCCCTTCGCGTACATCTTCGCCCGAAAGCGCTGCTTCTCCGTTCTTGAGCATGTGGTGCCGCTTGGCGTAATCGTTGACCACCCTGGTCAGAGCTGTTTTAAAGCCCTGAAGATGAGTGCCTCCTTCGTGAGTGGCTATGTTGTTGGCATAGGTATATATCAATTCGTTGTAATTGTCGTTATATTGCATGGCCACTTCCACTATGGAGGTGCCTTTATCCCCCTCCATGTAAAGAGGCTCCGGGGTTAATACATTTTTATTGTTGTTTAGGTATTTGACAAATTCAATTATACCGCCTTCATAATGGAATTCGTCCTGCCGCCCTTCGCCGCGCTCATCCTTGAGCCGGATGCGTATGCCCTTGTTTAAAAAGGCTAATTCGCGCAGGCGGCTGCGAATGGTTTCGTAGTTGAACACTACAGTTTCAAATATCTCGCTGTCCGGCCGGAAACGCTCATAGGTGCCCGTGTTTTCACATTCCCCTATGACGGTAAGCTGGTTTATAGGGTCGCCCCTGCGGTAATCCTGAGAATAAATTTTACCGTCCCGGCTGACTTCTACATGCAACTCTTCGCTCAATGCGTTAACCACGCTCATGCCTACGCCGTGCAGTCCGCCTGAGACTTTATATCCGCCTCCGCCGAATTTGCCGCCGGCGTGCAGGACAGTCATGGCCACTTCTACGGCGGGCTTGTTGTATTTTTCGTGAATGTCTACCGGTATGCCCCGGCCGTTATCCCGTACGCTGACAGTTCCGTCTGCATGCAGGGTAACTTCTATTGTATCGCAGTAGCCTGCTAGTGCTTCGTCTATGCTGTTGTCTACCAGCTCGGTGACAAGGTGGTGCAGACCCCGTTCATCAGTAGAGCCTATATACATCCCCGGACGCCGGCGCACCGCTTCCAGGCCTTCCAGCACCTGTATTTGAGAGGCATCGTAATTGTTTGACTGCATTATGCTTTAATCCCTTCCTTGCTAATTTACATCCCCGCACGCTGAATAATGGTCTGCGCGGTTATAGGGGAAAGATAAAAAATATATCCTTGCTTATCGGCCGTAAGCACTCCGCACTTATAAGGAGGCGGACCTATTTCTATAAGAAAGCCCTCCTCCCGGGAAACGCTTATAAAGTTGCGGGTATCCTCGGTCAGCTCGCCGCTGAGTTCAAGTACGGCAACTATTTTTTTTTGAAGTACGCTGACGTCCCCGCCCAGATGAACAAGCATGCTTTCTCCTATTCTGGTTTTTGATTGACAAAAACTCATTAAAAACGGGGAGGAAACAATAACTCTCCCGCCATGCTGATTATTTGCTTTTATTATATCATATTTGTTGGCTCCTGTCTTGTTATTTTTGAAAAAATACCATGTTAAATATGCTTTAAAGGTGATTTAAGGCATGCAGACGGTTTTTAATCATTGGCGCAAATACTCCACCATATGTAAGTAAAGAAAAAACGTTTACGGGGCTTATGCGGGGCCTGAGGAAAGAGACGTGCGCGCACGGGGCAATATCTGTGCGAGACGGATAACACAAGTATATTATTATAAGTGTATTATGAGGGGAGCGGCTTTTATATTAGTTTTATTTAGGGCTATGCTTCTGCCGCTTGCGCGAGCGCTCCCCATATTAATAAAAGGACGGCATAGCCGTCCTTATTATTAATACAGGGGAGCCAAAGGGGGCGGCCGGGGCACAAGCGCGCCCCGACTCGCCCCCTTTTTGGCGGTGCTTCGCCCAAACGCTCGAGGGATAAAGCGACTTATGGCACCAGCTGTGCGTTTCGTTTGAGCAGTTCCATATATGAAGGGCCTACAATTCGCCTGAGCGCACCTTCCTCAAAGGGGGAATCCAGGCCCATTTCCGCAAGCAGCTGGGTGTAGGTTAATTCTGCTCCTTTATTTACAAGAGCAATATATTTTTCCCAGCCCGCTTCATAATTTTCCCGCATTATATTGTACAGCATAAACGCCGCTGATTGAGCCAGGCAGTAGTCTATATAATAGAAGGGGTGCATATAGATATGAAGCTGACGCTGCCACCAGCCGCCCTTGGCAAAATAGCTGATATTTCCGTAAT
>OMGY01002895.1_pt1 | contig 12221 bp, 10 predicted proteins | sample 1674461 | NCBI WGS metagenome assembly OMGY01 (sample SAMN05578579, study PRJEB25193) | human gut metagenome | biome: Human Microbiome; feature: human-associated habitat; material: feces | host: Homo sapiens | place: USA:Birmingham
TCTGATAAACTTCCAGCAAATTTGGGATATTTATATGAAAATTTGGTTGCACAAATAATAAATTCAACAGGAAGAGAATTATATTATCATACATGGTCTAAAGAAAATAGTACTCATTATTATGAAATTGATTTTTTAGTTTCTAATGGCTCAAAACTTGATGTTTTTGAAGTTAAATCTTCAGGAATTAGCAAGCATGATTCAATTAATGTTTTTGCTAAAAAATATTCTGATTCAATTAAAAATTTATATTTGTTGTCACAAAAAGATATTGGAAAAGAAGGGGCAATATTTTTAAAACCATTTTATTTATTACCTTTTATTCTTTAAAATATTTTGAATAATAATTTTAACTAAAAGATAACCATTAATCCCGTAATTGTTGATTATTCTCGTAATTTGACATATAATTTACGAGAAAGATGGTGAAATTATGAGAAAGTTTGATTATACAAATTTAAAAAATAAAGCTTGGGATTCTAATATAATTAATAAGATTGGTAAAATACATGAAGCAAAAGCTAGACAAGAATTATATTTATTTCAAAAAACTGATGAATTAAATAAGTTAGTTGAACTTTCAAAAATCCAAAGTACTGAAGCAAGTAATGCAATTGAAGGAATTAGAACTACTGATATAAGATTAAAAAAAATTGTTAATGAGAAAACAACTCCTAAAAATAGAAATGAGAAAGAAATTGCAGGGTATAGAGATGCTTTAAATATAATTCATGAAAGCTTTCAATATATTCCTTTAACACCAAATTATATATTACAATTACATAAAGTTTTATGTGGTAAAAATAATGAAGTATCTTATGGAGGGAAATTTAAAAATACTCAAAATTATATAAGTGCGACTGATGAAAAAGGAAATACATATACTTTATTTACACCAGTTTCTCCGCTTGAAACACCTATTTCAATGCAAAATTTATGTGATGAATTTAATAAAGCAATGGATAGTCATGAAGTTGATCCACTTATATTAATTCCTATATTTATTCATGATTTTTTATGTATTCATCCTTTTAATGATGGAAATGGAAGAATGAGTAGATTATTAACAACATTACTTTTATATCGTTCTGGATATTATGTTGGTAAATATATTTCTTTAGAATTCAAAATATTAAAATTAAAAGATTTATATTATGATGCTTTATATGATTCTCAAAAAGGTTGGTATGAAGAAAAAGATGATCCTACACCTTTTGTTAGTTATTTGTTAAATATTATTGAAATGGCTTATAATGATTTTGAAAATAGAATAGAAATTGTATCAAAAAAGTTAAGTGTATATGATTCTATTAAAAATGTAATAGATATGAAAATTGGAAAGATAACCAAATCAGAAATTGCTGAACTTTGTCCTTTAATTTCATTAAGTTCTATTGAAAAGGTTTTAGCTAAAATGGTAAAAGAAGGAAAACTTGAAAAAGGTGGTACGGGTAAGAATTCGTTTTATATAATTAAGCTATAGTTTTAATTATAATAATCAAAAAAATAAATAGGAGAAAAAAACTCCTATTTTTTTTATACGAAAAAAGATATTTTCGCCATTTATAAATTTGGAGGTGAAAATATGGAAATAAAAGAAATAACAATATCGATAATAAGTGTAATGATTGCTATATTGTCATTTAAAAGAAGTGTATTAAGAGAACATAAACAATTAGGTAAAGAATAAGGCTCATTTTTATCAGATATTGGTTATATCAAAGCATGTGGTAATCGAATGGAAAAGAATATATCAAATGTTGATGAAAGATATCATGATTTATTACAAAGATTAACAAAAGTAGAAGAAAACTTAATTTATACTAAAAAAAGAGCAGAAGAAATAATTGTTTCTGAATATGGCTAAGAAAAATAAATAAATATTTTTAATTAATTTTTATATTAGAATTTAAGCATACTAGTAATATGTCAAGATAGAAAAAATAAATTTTGATAAAAATTAATATTATGTATAAACAACAAAAATCTCATAGCTGAGTTAAAGTCATTGATCTTTGAAATTAGAATATAATAGTTAATTAATATTTGAAGGAAATTCGTAAAGTTTTTTATCTTTAAGTAATTTATAAATAAGACGAATAAACTTTTTCTAGAAGTAAGAAAAAGTGCGTGAGAATCTTTATGAATCTTAACTTCAATAAGTTTTTTTTGTTATAAAAGCCATTAAAAACTACTGATTAATTAGAATTATTTTTATAAGCTAATTGTAGATTACACAATTAAATATTCGAACATTATTTTATCAATTTTGATAAAAATATCATATTGACCATTTTTAAAAAAATAAATATAGATTAAAATATTTTTGAAAGGGGTTTCAATTAAGAAACATTTTAGAATATGAAAAAACAAAAATTATTACCTTTATGTGCAACTTTAATGATGATGATAGGTTGTAATACTACAACTAATACATCTAGTTCAAATACTAGCACTGGTACAAATACAAATTATACATATAAAGAAGAAATAACAAAAAAACCAACATGCACGAATGAAGGCTTAAAAACATTTATTTGTAATGAAGATGCTTCTAAAAATTATACTGAAATAATTCCTGCTTTAGGTCATGATTTAAGTGATTATACAAGAAATAAAGATGGATCAAAAATGGTTTCAAATTGCAAAAGAGAAAATTGTGATTATAAAGAAGAAAAAGATATTGTAAAAGTAATTGTTTTAGCAGGACAATCTAATGCTGTTGGACATTCTTACGCAAGTCATTTAACATTAGAGCAACAAGAAAAATTTGCTTTAGGCTTTGATAATATTAAAATTAATTATAATTTAAGTCCATATTCTGATTCTGCAAATAAAAAATCAGATGGATTTGTTCCTGTTAAATTAGGTCAAGGAAGAAAACCTACGGATACAACATTATTATCTTTTGGACCTGAGATTGGAATAGCAGATTATTTAAGTAAAAATTATCCTAATGAAAAATTTTACATTATTAAAACTGCTGCAGGAGCGACAACATTACATAACAATTGGTATTCACCTTCTTCTAAAAAAGAAATGAAAGATGATAACTTATTTAATTTTTTACTTAAATTCACTGATGAAAGTATGGATTTAATAAAAGAAAATAATGAATATCCTGAAATTATTTCTTATTGCTGGATGCAAGGAGAAAATGATGCAAAAGATTATTATGATGAATATGAAAATAATTGGAAATGTCATGTAAATGATTTAAAAGCTAATTGGGAAAGTAAAAATTATATTACTCCAAATGGCTTATCTATTATTGATGCTGGTATAACAAATTATTGGGGTAATTATAATGTAATTAATCAAATAAAAGAAGATTATGCTGCTAAAAGTAATAAAAATCATTTTATTGATGTAGAATCAAGTTCATGGGTGTCAACATATAAAGATAATAAAGATTATGCTCATTTAGATGCTAATGCAATGTTAAATTTAGGTGAAGATTTTGGAAAAAATATAGATTTAGTTATTAAAGACTTAAATAATAAAGAAATTATTTATGAAAAGCCTAAATATGAAGAAAATAGATGGAATGGAGTAGATTATTCAACTTCATTAACTGGTGAAGGAACTGAAACTAATCCATATTTAATTAATTCTCCTTCAGATATGGCTTTCTTTGCAAAAGATGTTAAAGAAGGTAATGATTATTTAAATAAATTTGTTAAATTAAATTGTGATTTAAATATGAGTAATCCTAATTTTACTGGTATTGGTGATGGCGATTTAGTTACAAACAAAGATAATAAAACAGAATATGTCTTAAATGAATTTAAAGGAACGTTTGATGGAGATAATCATAATGTAGAAGTACGTATATATAAAATGTATGTATCTGGTTTATTTAATGCAAGCTCAGGTACAATTAAAAATGTTTCTACATCTGGAACTATCTTTGCTAGAAATAGAGTGGCTGGTGGAATAGTTGGATATTTAAATGGTGGGAAAGTAGAAAATGTTATTAATAATGCAAATATAGCGGGTAGATTTTATGAAAATGGTAAAGGACATATAGGTGGAGTAGTAGGCTTTTTAAATAACGGAGAAGTTATTAATTCAATAAATAATGGCTCAATATTTGGTTCAGTTACAAAATTTAGTGATTTTCAAGGTGTAGGTGGAGTGATTGGTACTGTAGAAGAAGGAGTAACTGCATTAGATAATTTAACTAATAATGGATATGTTTATAATAGAGGATATAATACTGGAGGAGTAATTGGCTTACTTAGAAGAGGACAAAATTTTAAAACAAGTAAGTTATATAATCATGGTATAGTTATTGGTAAAACAAATACTGGTGGAGTTATAGGAGTACTTAATTATTCTAATACTACAATTGATGATGTTCATAATTATGGTGATATAAAAGGAACAAATTATGTTGGAGGAGTAATAGGGGCTCTTGGCTATGATGGTAATAGAACTTCTACATTATCTAATTCAACAAATGATGGCAAAGTAGAAGCTACACTAGAAGACACTAAAGGTGGATATAGATGTGGTGGTATTGCTGGTATGGCATATGGCTCAACTGTTAATAAATGTGTTAATAATGGAGAAGTAATAGTTAAATATAAAGAAAATGAAGAAGAAAAAATTGTTGTTCCTTCTGATCAATATGATGATTCTTTAAAAACAAAATATGTTGGTTACATTGTCGGATATAAAACAGGACAAGGTAAAGTAGAAGAATGCACAAATAATTTTGGTAAATAAATTTATTAAAAAAATTTTTGATAATTACATTATTTAGTTTGATACAGTAAAATGTGTCAAACTTTTTTTTAGATTTAAATTATTACTAAAATTGGTTTGAACATGAAATAAATTTATAAAAAAGATATTATTAGCTAATATTATTAATGTTAATAACTAATTTATTGTGAAAAATTAGAATTTACATTAAAAATTCATGTTTATATTGTAATGGACTTAGACCATAATATTTTTTAAAAGCAGAAGAAAAATGATATACATTTTGATATCCTAATGATTCTGCTAAATTAGTTATTGTTCCATAGTCACTATCAAGCATTTCTATAGCTTTTTCCATCCTTATTTTATTGACATATTGCATAGGCGATATATTCATGGCTTTATAAAAAACATTGCGAAAATAAGAAACACTATAACCGAATTTCTTTGCCAACATTTCATTAGATAAATTTGATGCAATGTTTTTATTTATGTATTCTATTATTTTATCGATATCATTTTTCTTACTTGTTGGTAAATATTGTTTGCTTGATTCATAAATAAGCAATTCGTATAAAATATCATATGCACATTTTGTCATTAAAAATTTTTTTATTTGGCTATTTTTTAAAACATCATGCTCATAATTGTTAAAGATTTTTAATATTTTATCTTTATATGGATATTTAAATAGTTTTATTTCAGTTTCATCAACTTCACCTTCAAATTCAATTGAATAAAAGTGACCTTCTTTTTTTGATTTCCAAATATAATTGCATCCTTTAGGCAAAAATGCGATATTTTCTGCATTAGAAATTATTATTTTATGATTAGAATCGTAAATTGTTTCACCTTCAAATTTAAAAATCAAAGCGTGATTTGTACGATTATTTCTTCTTCCTCCAGAATCATTAGAAGAAAAAGGACAAGAAATTGATTTGACATTAGTGATCAATATGTTTTTCATATATAAATAATAACATATTAAAATTAGAAAAGCAAAATTTATAAAAATAAACAATTTGTCTATTTTGAAAAATATCATTTTCTTTATACTGAAATTAGAAAGAAGGTATTTTATGGAAAATGAATTTAATAATCAAGTTATTATTATAACTGGTGGTGCTGGTGGAATAGGTTCTGATTGCGCTAAAGAATTTGCTAAGTGTGGAGCAAAAGTGGCTATTGTTGATTTCAACGAAGAATTAGGAAATAAAGTAGTTAATGAAATCAAAGATTTTGGTGGAACTGCAAAATTATATTTAACAAATATTTTAAACTCTAATGAAGTTAATAATTGTGTAGAAGAAGTAATTAGAGATTTTGGAAATGTTGATATTTTAATTAATTTAGCAGGTGGTTCTGCTAGAAAAAATCGCCATTTCTTTTATGAACAAAGTGATGAAGTATTTCAAAATATAATTGGTGTCAACTTGTTTGGAACATTTTATTTTTGTAGAAAATGTGCTCAATATATGATTGAAGCAAAACATGGTAAAATAATCAATACTTCTTCAGTTGTGGGTCTAGAAGGACATGTTATGCATAGTGAATACGCAGCCTCTAAAGGAGGCGTTGTTTCAATGAGTAAATCAATGGCAAAAGAATTAGGTAAATTTGGTATTAATGTTAATTGTGTTTGTCCAGGTATGATTCCTACACAAAACGCTACAAATGGTAAATTAAATCATACTAATTATTTACATATGACACCTTCTCCTAGAGATATTACAAATGCGATTATGTTCTTAGCGTCTTCTAAAGCTCGTTTCATTACAGGACATGATCTAATTGTTGATGGTGGTAGAAATCTTGCTACAAGAGGAACAGAAAGTGATTAATTTATTTGATTAATAAAAAAAGATATTTTTAATCTAAAAATTATGTAAATATCTTATATAGATAAATATGTTATTTTGCTAAAATATTTAAAATTATAAAACATATATAATAGATTAAATTAGTTTTTATCAAATTTGATATTAAATTGTTTGGTCTATAATTTTTATAATAAATAATTTTGTTATAATTTTGCTAGAGGTGTAATATGAAATATCAAAAATATATAGATTTTGTTAATAAACATAAAAAAGAAATTTATGAGGCTGAAGAATTTATTTGGTCACATCCTGAAACTGGTTATAATGAATGGGAAACAAGCCATTATTTAGAAAATGTTTTTGAAAAAAATGGATATATTTTACATAAAGCAAATAACATTCCTGGTTTTTATACTGATATTGATACAGGGAAAAAAGGCCCTAGGGTAATGATTTTAGCTGAACTTGATGCTTTAGCAGTACCTAATCATTTTGCTGCTGTAAATGGTAATGCTCATGCATGTGGACATTGTGCTCAATGCGCTGCAATGGTAGGAATTGCTTTAGCGTTGAAAGAAGAAGGTGCATTAGATGGATTAAGTGGCTCTATTAGACTAGTGTGCGTTCCAGCTGAAGAAGGTATAGAATTAGAAAAAAGAAATGAATTAAGAAAAAAAGGTATTATACATTTTTTAGGTGGAAAAGATGAATTTTTATATCGTGGTTATTTTGATGGTGTTGATATAGCTTATATGTTTCATACTGGCACAAATACTGCAACGATATTAGATTTACATGCTGGATGTAATGGGTGCTTAATGAAAGATGTTACTTATTATGGTGTAGGTGCTCATGCTGGCAGTTGCCCTGATCTTGGAATAAATGCATTATATGCTGCTACTCTTGGCTTAAATGCTATTAATGCTTTAAGAGAAACATTTAAAGAAGATAATCATATTCGAGTACACCCAATTATTACTAATGGTGGAGAATCTGTTAGTGTTATTCCAAGTGTTGCAAAAATTTCTACTTTTATTCGTGGTAAATCTTTAAAAACAATTCAAATGACTAATAAAAAAGTTAACCGTGCTTTAGCATCTGGAGCCTTAGCTATGGGTGCTAAAATGTCTATTAATGATTATCCAGGTTTTGCACCTTTAAATAATTCTAATAAATTAAGAGAAATAACTGTTGATGTTATGTCAACGTTAGTTGGTAGAGAAAAAATAAGATTAACTAACAACTGGGGAAATGGATCAACAGATATGGGTAATTTAAGTTGCATTATGCCTGTTGTTCATCCTTATATTGCAGGGGCTAAAGGAACTAGTCATGGTGTTGATTTTCATATTGCTGATGTAGATAAAGCTTGTGTATTATCTGCTCAAGGACAATTATCTATTTTAAATGCATTACTTAGTGATGATGCTAAACTTGCTAAAGAAGTTATAAATGAATATAAACCTCTTTATACATCAAAAGAAGAATATTTTAAAGATTGGGAAAGTTATATAAAAGAAGAACAATTATTGGAATATGATGAAGATTATATAAAAGTGAAAATAAATTAAATTATGGAGAAAAAGATATTTAAAATTGGACAAATTGGTATAGGTCATAATCATGCTCAAGGACACATGGAAGCTTTTAGAAAACATCCTGAACTTTTTGAAATAGTTGGATATTCTGAAAATGATGAATATTGGTTAAACAAAAGAGGCAATTTAGATTGCTATAAAGGTTTACCTCGTTTAAGTGAAGATGAATTAATTGATAAATGTGATGCGCTTCTTATAGAAACTGAAGTGAATGATTTGTTGAGAGCAGGTCAAAAATGTATCGATAAAAATAAACATATTCATTTAGATAAGCCTACTGGAGAAAATTATCATGATTTTGCTAAATTAATCAATGACGCTAAAGAAAAAGGCTTAGTGGTACATTTGGGTTATTTATATCGTACTAATCCAGCAGTAAAAAAAGTTTTTTCTTTAGTTGAAAGTGGGATTATTGGTAATATTTTATATGTAGAAACTGCAATGTCTGCACCAAGAAGTAAAGAATATTTAAAATATTTAGAAACTTTTAAAGGTGGTACTATGTATATTTTTGGTGGTCATATTATTGACTTTGTTTTACGTATTATGGGTGAACCTAAAAAAATTGAACCTTTATTATTTCGTTCTGGAGCAGAAGGTTTTCATGGAATAGATAATGCTACTGCTTTATTTTATTATGATAAAGGAATTAGTGTTGTTCGCACTTCTGCAATTGAAACTGGTGGACATAATAGAAGAGAATTAACTGTTGTTGGTGAAAAAGGCACAATTTGCATATCTCCTTTTGAAAGACCTTCTATTAAATGGATGGCTTTACAAAATGGTAAAGAAGATTCTTATGATAAAATGGCTGATATGCAAACATTAAATTTCCCAACTGATTATAATCGATATGATGAATTCCCTAAAGAGTTTTATGACCGTTTATGTGGTATTAGTGATGATGTTTATAATTATGATTATGAATTAACATTGCATAAATTAGTTTTAAAAGCTTGTGATATAAAATGAAGATAATTTTTTAATAAATATATTTTGTTTCTTTGTTACTAAAAAATTAATTAGTATCAAAAAAGATAAAATTACCAGTTTAGCCATTTAAAAAAAATATATGTTTGATAAAATAATTTTGAAAGGGGTTTCATGAATAATTTTTAATTATTTTATGATTTTTATTTTATGAAATTAAATATTGAGCAAAATCGGTCACAAGGTGATCCTTATGTAATTAAGGTAAAAGAAAAATATTATATGTATTGTACTCATAATGAAGGCGTGCATTTATATTCAAGCGATGATAAGATTAATTGGAAATATCGAGGGTTATGTTTTACTAAAGTTGATGAAAAAGAATATTGGGCACCTGCGGTTATTGAAATTGATAATAAATATTACATGTATGTATCAACTATGCCAATTAATGAAAGTGATACTCATCAACAAAGAATATTAGTAGCGATAGCGGATAAACCTGATGAAGAATTCAAATTTATTAAATATATATTGAAGCCTTTTTCAATTGATCCACATGTAGTTAAATCTGGTAATGATTTATATATTTTTTATTCTTTAAATGATTATGATGCTAAACGTGCTGGAACATTAATAGTTCTTGATAAAATGAAAGATCCTTTAGAGGTTGAAAATAAACCTAAAGTAGTGGTAAGAGCTACTCTTGATGAAGAAATATTTATGAAAGATCGTTTTAAAAAAGGACAACATTGGCACACTATAGAAGGTGCATATTATTTTAGAAAAGGAGATTATCATTATATTTTATATTCAGGTAATTGTTTCAATAGTGAAAATTATTATATTGGTTATAGTGTAGCTAAAGGAAATACAGATAATTTATTAGATTTAGATTTTAAAAAATATCCAAATGATAATGAATATCATCCATTATTGAGAAAAAATGAATTTGAAGAAGGAACAGGTCATAATTCAATGATTATTGAAAATGGACATTATTATTTAATTTATCATGGTAGAGATTATGATACATTTACTAAAAATAAAGATGTAAGAACTGCAAGAATTTGTGAAATATCAGTTGATAAAGAAAAATTAGAAGTAATAAAAAGATAATTTGGAAAAGGAATAATAAAATGAAAAAATATAATAAGCCATTAATTAAAGAAATAATAATTAGGCTCTATAAAAATTTTTAGGGTTTTGTAGGGTCGATGCAAAATAAAATAGTGTGGCACACTTAGGGTCGGTGATGAAAATCATCGACCTTTTTCAATGTTTTGAACAAGTATAATTCTTTTATAAAATCTCTTAGTATTTCTATAGCCAGACATAACAGCTTTTAGCTCTTTGACACGTTTGTTAATACCTTCTATTGGACCATTTGATAATCGTCTATCTTTATATTTTATAAATGAATTAATTATATATTCTTTATAGTGATTCCAAGTTTTAGAACATTCTACAAATTCTTTAGAAGTAGAGCTTGCTAGAGAATCTATAATAAAATTGAAACAGTTACTTGCCTTATCTTGTTTAAGTTTATTTAATTCATAGAATATATCTTGAACTTTCAAAAAAGCATATTGAAGTTCATTATCTTGTTGTACAAATTTATATACACGATCATAATAAGATATTGTCATTCCACTTTTTAGTGTCATCATTTTGTTAGGATAATTTTTTGGATTAGTAGTTAGTAATCTCCAATGAGTGTTCATCCACGATTTATCTTGAAAATATAATGATTCATCTGATAAAATTCTTCTTCTTATAGATTGAACAGCTTCAGTTAAGTATTCCATATAATGGAAAGGATCAATAGCAATTGTAGCGTTAGGTAACCATTTTTTAATTGCTGATATATAACCATCATACATATCAGTTACCACGTATTTGACTTTTTGACGTGTTTTAAGGGGCAATTTAGAGAAGTATTCATCTAAATATGGTGTTGTTCTTGATGGAAGGATATCAATAATTTTATGTGTATAAAAATCAATAATCACACAGGCAAATTTAAATTCACTGTTTCTAATATTAGAGAACTCATCAATACAAATTGCTTCAGAAAATGGTGCTTTTAAGTTAGGGCATGTTTCATCAAATATATTTATAACTTCAGTTAATGATATATTATATTCTTTAGCAATAGACTTAAAAGTACATATTGTAGCAAACTTATCTACAATCTTCTTTTTTAATACATTTGTCAAAGATTTAGAAGCAAATGTTTTAATGTTATGCGTATATGTTTTATTACAGCTTGGGCAGTAATATCTTGGTAAATCTAAAGTAATAATAGTAGAATTAACACCAGTATGTAATGATTTAATAGTCTTTTGCTTATACTCTTTAATTTTAGTATCTTTAAAATAGCAATAGATGCATTCTCTTTGAGATGGTTTAATTTTTGCAAAAATCAATATCTCTTTATCGTTATCAATAGAATCTAAATGTGAACATTCTCGTGGTTCTATACCATGAGACAAAAGTATGTTATAATCCATATGAAAAACCTCCTTATAATAGATCTGAACAACCTAATTATAAAGAGGTTTTTCTTTATTTCAAAATTACTGTGGCAGTGTAGGGGTTACACCCTAAAAAAATTTATAGCTTTTTCATGACCCTAAAAATTTTTATAGAGCCATCTATTTTATTAGATGTTTTTTTATTTTAAAGAAATATATTGACAATAATTATTTATTATTATTCAATAAAAAACTAAGATTTTTAGCTAAAATTAAAGATTTTTTATATAGAATAATAATTAAAAATAATTTTTTATACAAAAACTGAAAGCGTTTTTATTTTCTATCATTTTATCATTGATAAATATTGCATTTTGTTTAATAATTATTATATAAATGTTTGAGACATTTATTTTATAGTGAGGTTAAAATTATAAATGAAACATCAAGATTTGATTGAAAAGATGACGTTGGAGGAGAAAGCATCTTTAGTGTCTGGTAAAGACTTTTGGCAAACTCAAAATATTGATCGTTTAGGAATTCCATCCATTTTCTTAGCTGATGGGCCACATGGTATTAGAAAACAAGCTGCTGCTGCTGATCACCTTGGACTTAATGAATCAATTAAAGCAACATGTTTTCCAACTGCTGCTACAATGGCTAATTCTTGGAATCTTGAACTTGGT
>OMGY01002904.1_pt1 | contig 12202 bp, 10 predicted proteins | sample 1674461 | NCBI WGS metagenome assembly OMGY01 (sample SAMN05578579, study PRJEB25193) | human gut metagenome | biome: Human Microbiome; feature: human-associated habitat; material: feces | host: Homo sapiens | place: USA:Birmingham
CTTTGCAAAGTTACATACATTTGCATACACCCGATATACTGATTGTCAACCCTGCTTTTGGTGGTTGGTTTGACCTTCCTGCATTCAAGGTAGAAAATGGGAAGGTGGAAACTAAATATCTGGCCCTTGTATGTTCCGTGATCGACAGTAATTCATTAAAAGAATACGATGACCATCTCTCGATATGCGATGATCCGGAAACCATTGCCACTAAAATAAACCAACTGCTGTGCACTGACGACGAAGAAGAAAAAGAGAGTGAACAAGAAACACTCAGCCAACGAGAAAAAGAAATCATTACCTGTGTCGTGAAAGGCATGACCAACAAAGCCATTGCCGACCAACTTTATCTTTCCATCCATACGGTTATCACTCACCGCCGAAATATCGCCCGTAAACTGCAAATACATTCTCCGGCAGGTTTGACTATTTACGCCATTGTGAATAAATTGGTAGAATTGCAAGATATTAAAGGTTATCTTTAAACATGAAAAAGGGACTCTCTAAAGAGTCCCTTTTATGATCCGGATTTTATTTGATTTCAATGGTTCTGCCTTCTTTTTCTTCCGGTTCGATGCATTGCTTTGGTATATCAATGGTTAATACACCATGTTCCATTTTAGCCTGTATTTTGTCTTTTTCTACATCCTTTTTATCTTTTTCACAATCTTTTTTATCTTTTTTAGTTTCTTTCTTTTCTTTTTCACAATTATCTTTATGGCGATCATCGTCACAAGAACATGGTAGGATATTAGTAGTATCTACTGAAGCAAAAGCTTGAGCTGCAGGCATAATTAATGTTTCGGTAGATACTAACAAAGAAATTAGCATTAAAGATAAAGATTTTTTTTTCATATAAATACCTCCTTGAAAACTTGATGTAAAACAAAAATTATATTTTCTTGTTCCACACTATAGATATAGTATGTGAACTTTCAGTGAATTTTAATATAAAAAATAAAATATTTTTTATATTTAGAATTATATTGTCTTTTTTATATATGGATATTATTCTATTTATGTAGATAAATAGAAGGAGATATGACATATGTTTGAAAAAGTTCTATATAAGATTGTAATAATATTACCATACATATTATTAGCTTTATCTTTTATTTCATTAATATTGGGCGTTGTTAAAAAAAGTTCAAAGGAACCATGTAAGAAGTATTTTATTTTATCAGCGGCAAGTATTATATTAGGGATAATAATATTTTTTATTCCAATGATAATAATAATAAATTCAATGGGTTAATAATGAAAGTGTAAGTATTTTAATATGCTTACACTTTTATTATTTTCATAAAGAATTGTCTATATATTTTTAGATATATTATAAATTTTCACAAATGAAGCGTAAAAAATATAACATATGATATAATAAGAAAATAATGGTAAAAATGGAATAAAATATAAAGCAATACTTGGAAATTTATTGTGGTAAAAGAGTAAGAAGGGAATATATATTATGGAAAGTAATTATTTTGAATCAAAAGAATTTAATGAAAAGTATAATTATGATGGCAAGCTAGGAGTAATATATTCTAAAAAGAGTAGTGAATTTAAACTATGGGCACCATTAGCAGAACAAGTTGAGCTAGTCCTATATGGAAAGGATTATAATGCTCTAGAATCTAATAAAACTATCATAAAAATGAATAAAGAAAATAGGGGCGTATGGAGAGCTAAAATAGATGAAGATTTAAGTGGTGAATATTATAATTATTTAGTTAGAAATAATGGTAAAACATATGAGTCAGTGGATCCATATGCAAAAGCTGTTTCTATAAATGGAGAAAAATCAATGGTAATAGATATGGAAAGCACTAATCCTAAGGGATGGAGTAATGATAAAAAGCCTATATTAAATGATGTAACTGACTCCATAATATATGAAGCGCATATAAGAGATTTGACTAAAGATGAAGCTTCAGGAGTAATTACAGAACTAAGAGGTAAGTATATAGGTGCTGTGTTGGAAAATAGCAAAATTAAAGGGACAAGCATAACTACAGGGCTTGACCATTTAAAGGAGTTAGGAATAACTCATATTCATTTATTACCAGTATTTGATTACGAATCTATTGATGAAAGGTATGATAGTCCAGATAATTATAATTGGGGATATGATCCTCAAAATTATAATGTTCCTGAAGGGTCATACTCTACAAATCCATATGAAGGTGCAGTAAGAATTAGTGAATTTAAAGAAATGGTATATAGATTTCATCAAGCTGGAATTAGAGTAGTAATGGATATGGTTTATAATCATACCTATAATTTAGAATCTCCTTTAAATCTTACTGTTCCAGGTTACTATTATAGAAAAGATAAATATGGATGTTATAGCAATGGCTCAGGTTGTGGCAATGAGACAGCATCTGAAAGGTATATGTTTAGGAAATATATGATTGATTCTGTGTTGTATTGGGCAAAAGAATATCATATTGATGGTTTTAGGTTTGATTTAATGGGTCTTCATGATTTAGAAACTATGAGGATTATTAGGAACGAGCTAAATAAGGTTGATAAATCAATTATTATGTATGGTGAAGGATGGACTTGTTATGATACACCTCTAAATATCAATGAATCAGCAGTTAAAAATAATATATGTAAATTTGATGATTTACAAATTGCTGCTTTTAGTGATGATGCTAGAGATTCCATAAAAGGTTCAGTTTTCTTAAAAGAATCTTTGGGATTTGTTAATGGAGGGGACAATTATGAAGAGTCTATAAAATATACAATATGTGCTTCTACAAAGCATGATGAAATAGATTTATCTAAAGTAGTTTATTCAAAATCATTTTGGGCTAATGAACCATATCAAACAATTACGTATGATTCAGCACATGATAATAACACTTTGTTTGACAAGCTTAGAATGTCTTGCAAGGATGAAAATGAAGAAGAATTATTAAAAATGAATAAGCTAGCTGCTGCTATAGTTTTAACATCTCAAGGAATAAGTTTTTTACATGAAGGGGAGGAGTTTGCAAGAGTTAAAGAAAATTTACAAGGAGAAATAATAGAAAATAGTTATAATTCTTCAGATTATACAAATGAACTTAAATGGCTTAGAAAACAGAGATACATTGATTTATTTAATTATTATAAAGGACTTATTAAGTTAAGAAAGGAATATAAAGCCTTTAGAATGAATAGTAATAAAGAGATACAAAATAATATTTCTTTTATGGCTAAAGGTAATGAGTTTAAAGATAATCATATAGTAGGTTACATTATTAATATAGAAGATTATAATGATAGCTATAGCAAAATAGCCGTAATATTTAATGCTAATAAATATAATGTGGAAGTTGATTTGGATGAAGGTAAATGGAATGTGCTTGTAGATGGTGAAAAAGCTGATAGTGAGGTTCAATATAAAATAGAGGATTCTATTGTCAATGTTTCAGCAAGGAGTGCGTTAATCTTAATAAAGTAAATTTCAGCTAAAAGGTTAATAATGAATAGTTTAATTTTTATTTCTATTCATTATTAACTTGAATATAATAAAAATAGGGGTGATTTTTGTGGGAATGAATATGATAGTATATCAACTTGTAAACGAGTACAAAGGACTTTCAGAAGTTGAGGCCATTACTTTAGCAGGTTCAGGAGCTAACGGTAGAAAAGATAATTATTCGGATATAGATATAGATATTATAGTATCAAAAGAAATTGATAATGATAGAAGGGAACAAATTATTAAAAAGGTTTCAGATTATATGGAAGTAGGCAATGATTATTGGGGAGATGGAGATGAATTTCTTTTAAGAAGTTCAGATATACAAGTAGATATAGCATATTTTGAAATGAAGTGGCTAAAGGAGCAGATTTCAAATATATTAGATAAGAATATTGCATGTACAGGATACTCAACCTGCTTTTGGCATAATGTAAAGAATGCAGTTATTGTTTATGATAGAAATGGTGTATTTACTGAATTGCAAAAAAAATGTAACACAGCCTATCCAGAAAAATTAAAAAGTAATACTATGAAGAAAAATTATCCTATTTTAAGAAGAAGTTTTTCTTCATATTATAATCAAATAGCTAAAGCATTAATGAGAAATGATTTAGTTAGCGTTAATCATAGGTTAGCAGCATTTCTAGCAAGTTATTTTGATATATTATTTGCCATTAATGAAATCCCTCATCCTGGAGAGAAAAAATTGATAGATATAGTTGAAAATCAATGTAACATTAAGCCAGAAAATTTTAAAGAAAATTTAAATAACCTATTTATCCAAGGGAATGATAAAATTCTACAGAATTTAAATATAATTGTGGATAATTTAGATGTGGTATTGAGAAAGGAAAATATTGATATATAATAAAAATTAAAAACTTAGTAAATGATGAACTTAGATAATGATGAACTTAAATAATTATGAATGATGAGTGATGAATGATGAATTGTGGAATAAACTCCTTAAGGGAGTTTAGAAAGAATAAAATTTATAGAAACTCTGAGAGTTTCATCTTTAATTCATAATTCGTAATTCATCATTCATAATTAAAATAGAGATTACAAAAATTTTTGTAATCTCTATTTTTAGTGTTTTCTACACTCTTTACATATGCCGTATATTTCTAGCTTATGTCCTGTTATTTCAAAATCTAAATTATCTTCTAATTCGCTTTCATATTTTGAAAGTGGACAGTTTTCTAAAGGAAATATTTTTTTGCAGGATGTACAAACTAAATGATGTTTATGCTTTAATGTATTTATTTCATAAAAAGTTTTGTTAGTATCCCCAAGTACATATTTATTTATTAAATTATTATCTACTAAAGTATCAAGTATTCTATATACAGATGATAAATTTATGGATATACCTTTTTCTTTTAGTTTTAAAAAGATATCTTCTGCTGTTAAAGGCTGATTTTCAATTTCTAAAACTTCTAAAAGTGAGTTTCTATGTTTTGTTACTTTTAAGCCCTTTTTCTTTAGCACTGTAATAAAATCAGTTTTTGTTTGCAAACTTAAATCCTCCAAATTTTTATATAATTATTACTAATTATTTATATTATATAAATTTTTTCTTTAAAATTAAAGTTATGAAAAATACCACGGAAGAAACTAATACTATAGTTGCTCCGGTAACTGTATTTAAGTAATAAGATAATATAAGGCCTGTTATACCTGAAAACAACGCAATAACTATAGAGAATAAATGATATTGTCTTACATTTTTGGCGATATTTCTAGCAGAAGCTCCTGGAAGTACTAATAAGGAGTTGATAATTAGAAGTCCTACCCAGCTTACAGTAAGAGTTACAACTACAGCAATAGTACATGTAAAGAGTATTTCTATTAATAGTGTATTAATGCCACGGCTATTTGCTAAGGAAGTATTTAAACTAGTTATAAGTAGTTTATTGAAAATAAAATACCATAAAATAATTACGGCTATAAATACTAATATAAGCAGTAGTATTTCAGAGCCAGTTATGCTAAGTAAATCTCCAACTAAATATGAAGAAAATTTACTAAGGCTACTGGAATAACTCATAAGTACTAATCCTAAAGCAATAGCTGTAGATGAAAAAACGCCAATGATAGTATCAGTGGATGAAGTACCTTTATTTTTAATTACAGTAATTGCTATGGCAAAGCAAATTGAAAATAGTGTTGCACCCCACATTGGATTTAAGCCACCAAAAAGAATGCCTAAAGCAATTCCAGTAAAAGCACCATGTCCTAAAGAATCAGCAAAGAATGACATTTTATTGTTAACAACCATAGTACTAAGAAGTCCAAAAAGAGGAGTTACTATTAATACTGCCAGTAAAGCATTTTTCATAAAATCATACGATAGCCATTGAAATGGTAAGATTGTATCCATCAAGTTATAAATAGAATCAAGCATTATTATAGTCCTCCTGTGTTTGATGATTTATCATTATAATTTAAACTGAAAAGTTTCTTTGTGGCTGGATTATTAAATACTTGTGCAGGAGTTCCAGAACATACTACAGTACCATTAATAAGAGCAACTCTGTCAGAGTACTTATATACTAAATCAAGATCATGAGAAACTAGGATAATAGATAAATCATAATTTTTCTTTATTTCCATCAGCATATCATAAAAAAGTTCAGTTCCATTTTGATCCACGCCAGAAATAGGTTCATCCAATAGAAGTATATTAGGTATTGGGTCTAAAGCTAAAGCTAGCAATACCCTTTGCATTTCGCCACCAGATAAAGCTCCCAGTCGTCTATCAATTAAATGAGAAGCTTTTACCTTGCATAAGCTTTCATATACTTCGTTTCTAATTTTCTTTTTAGGCTTAAATATAGATGGCCTAGGAGATTTACAAGAAGTAAATAAATCTAAAACACTTATTGGTGAATTAGAATCAAAAGTAAGATATTGAGGTACATAACCAATTATAGGCTGATGAAATGTTGAATCATTTGTACCTAGAAATTTCAAGCTTCCTTCATGTTTTATTTCGCCTAATAATGCTTTTAAAAGTGTACTTTTTCCAGCACCATTTGGCCCAATAAGAGAAGTTAATTCTCCACAGTGAATGTGGAGATTAACGTTATCTAAAATCTTGTTACTGCCAAGGGTTACTGAGAAATTTTCGATTTTTGTACAGCAAAAATTCTTACAGTTTTTATCAATATTAGAAAATTTATCTTTATTTATCATTTTAAGGCCTCTTTCAAAGTGTTTAAATTTTCTTGCATTTTGACAATGTAGTCATCATATGCATCTTCATTGGCATCACCTGTTACAATTGGATCAAGCGTATAAATAGAAGCTCCAGTTTCCTTGGCAATAGTATCGGCAATTTTTGAAGAATACTGAGGTTCTGTAAATAGAGCTTTAATATTTTTTTCATTAATTATTGAAATAATGTTCTCCACTTCTTTTGCAGAAGGTTCAGAATCAGGCTCAACTTCTATTACACCAGCAATATTAAGATTAAATTCTTCTGCAAAATAAGGAAAGGCTTCATGGAAAGTTATAATATCCTTATTATTTACATTATCTAAAGCTGCATGCATTTCAGTTCTTAAATTTTCAAGTTTTGCAATATATGCATCTGCATTAGCTTCATATTCACTGGCGTGATTAGGGTCAAAAGCAGAAAGTTCTTTAGCTATATTAGAAACTTCTTCAATGTTTTTAGAGATACTTACCCACACATGAGGATTAACATCATGTTCGTGTTCATCATGATCTGTATCTTCAATTAAAGATATACCATTACTAGCTTCAATTATTTTTAAATCAGAATATTCATCTATAACATCATCTAAAAATGATTCCATTCCTGCACCATTAATTACAAATATATCAGCGCTGCTTAAGGTTTTTAAATCTTTTGTAGAAAGACTATAATCATGAAGGCAACCAGTTTGTGGAGCTGTCATATTTATTACTTCTACATCAGGAATATCTTTAACTATATTTAAAGTAGAAATATACATTGGATAAAAAGAAGTAACTATGGTTAATTTATTATTAGATTCAATAGAATTATTAGATTCTGCAGAATTATTGCATCCTGTAAGAAGCATAGATGCTGCAAAAACTATAGTTAAAATTTTTGTTAATTTGGTTTTCATTAATATCCTCCTAAATTCAAATAAGAATAGTTTGCATTTGCATATAATATTATAAACTAAAAAGATAAATTTTAGAACAAAAAATTTAAAATAATAGATGAAATAATACTTTTACGAATGATTATTTTTGGTTATATAAAAATATTCGACGAAACTATTGAAAAAACGCCAAAATATGATATTATAATTTAGTACTCAGCGAAATATAAGAAAAGGAAGATAAAAAATGGAAAGATTTTTTAAACTTAAGGAAAATGATACGAATGTTAGACAAGAAGTTGTAGCTGGAATTACAACATTTATGACCATGGCATACATACTTATAGTAAATCCTACAATTTTATCAGCTGCAGGAATGGATTCAGGGGCTGTCTTTACAGCAACAGCATTATCATCTGTAGTAGCTACATTAATTATGGGTATATATGCAAAACTGCCATTTGCTCAAGCTCCAGGTATGGGACTAAATGCTTTCTTTGCATATACAATAGTATTGCAAATGGGATATTCATTTGAATTTGCACTAACAGCGGTTTTATTAGAAGGTTTAATTTTTATTTTATTAACATTATTTAATGTACGTGAAGCAATAGTTGATTCAATTCCAGTTAATATAAAGAAAGCTATTTCAGTAGGAATTGGTTTATTTATAGCTCTATTAGGTCTTGAAGCTGCTGGAGTAGTAATTGGTGATGGAGCAACAATATTAGCATTAGGTGATGTAAGAAACAATACAATTCTTCTATCATTAATTGGTATAGTAATTACAGGTATATTAGTAGCAAGAAAAGTTAAGGGTGCATTATTCTTAGGAATGATTATTACAACAATTATTGGTATTCCTATGGGAGTAATTGAGTTACCTAATTCTATAATTAGTATGCCACCATCAATTAGCTCAACATTTATGAAATTTGAATGGCATAATATTTTTTCATTTGATATGGTAATAGTGTTATTTACATTATTATTTATGGATATGTTTGATACAATTGGAACACTGGTAGGAGTTGCTACAAAAGCAAACATGCTTGATGAAAATGGCAAAGTTAAGAATATTAAAAAAGCTTTATTTGCCGATGCAATTGGTACAACTGTAGGGGCTTGCTTAGGAACAAGTACTGTAAGTACTTTTGTTGAAAGTGCATCTGGAGTTGCAGAAGGAGGAAGAACAGGTCTTACAGCAGTATCTACTGCAGGTATGTTCTGTTTAGCATTATTCTTCTCACCATTATTTGGAATGGTTACACCAGCAGTTACAGCATCAGCTTTAGTTATAGTTGGATTATTTATGATTGAAAATATTAAAGAAATAAACTTAGAAGATTATACAGAAGCTATTCCTGCGTTCCTTACAATAATAATGATGCCTTTTGCGTATTCTATAGCAGATGGGATTGCATTTGGAGTACTATCATATATAGGTGTAAAAGCATTTTCTGGAAAAGTAAAAGAAATATCAATACCTACATGGATAATTGGAGTAGTATTTGTATTAAAGTTTATCTTAATACATTAAGAATTAAAAATTAGAAATTGAAAATAAAAAATAGACATACTATTTGATTTTATATCAAAAAGTATGTCTATTTTATTGCTTTTACTATGTTATTTTAGGAATTAATTTTAAAATATTATCTATTGATTCAGAAAGCATATTTAATTCATCTTCATTTAAATTTTTAATTTTATTATAGATGTTAATTTTAACTTGTTCTTCTAAAGATTTAAATAAATTGCATGCAGATTTTGTATGTTTAATCAATATAACCCTTCTATCATTATCATCACAATACCTTTCAACATAACCTTCGTTTACTAGTTTATCAATAATTGGAGTCATATTAGGTTTAGATATTGATAAATCTTTAGCTACTTTTGAAATAGGATTTGCTCCGTTATGTATTAAATAAAATAAAACTTTAGCATGAGATGAAGGAAGATTTAATGATTTTAAAGCATCATTTGGATTAAAAACTCGTCTATTTAGAGATAATAAAAGTATATATAAATTATTAGGTATATGGTCTATAGAATTCATAAGTTACCTCCTGAATTTCTTAATATTATCATTATAATCTAATGTATAAAAATTTACAATAAAATAGTGATAAAAATATAATTATTATATAAATATAATAAAATCTATTGACGAAAAAAGGTTATAAAAATATAATAGTTATTAAATAATAAGTTTAATGCATAAGGAGAATAAAGCAATGAAAAAATTACTAAAATATTTAAGGCCTTTTGCAGGAAGTATAGTAATTGCAATAATGTTACTATTTGTTCAAGCAATAAGTGATCTATCACTGCCAAGCTATATGTCTAATATAGTTAATATTGGAATACAGCAAAAGGGAATTGAAGATGCAGTACCTAAAGCAATAAAATCTTCTGAATTTAATAAATTATTATTATTTATTAATAATGATGAAAAAAAATTACTTCAAGATAATTATAATCTCATAAGTAAAGAAGAGTTATCTGATGAAGATTACGCAAAATATATAAAAAAATATCCTGAGTTAGCCAATGAAGAAATATATGAATTAAATACCAAGAACAAAGAGGTAAAGGAACAGCTAAATGATATTTTAGGTAGACCTATATTAATAACATCGCTATTTGAAAGTGGAGATGCAGCTAAATTTATAGAAACTTTTAATAATAACATGGCTGCACCAGAAGGTGCTGACATGGGAAATATGGATCCTTTTATAATTTTATCTAATATGCCAGAAGAGCAAGTTTTAGAAATTGTTGAAGGAATTAATAAAAAGTTAGATGAAATGCCTGAAAGTATGATTACTCAATCTGCAGTTACATATGTTAGAGAGCAATATAGAGAATTAGGAGTAGATACTGATAAAATACAGACAAATTACTTATTTGTAGCAGGTGCTAAGATGCTAGGTGTTGCTTTAGTTGGAACTATTGCAGCAGTGATAGTTACATTTATTGCAGCAAGAACAGCTGCAGCATTGGGAAGAGATTTAAGAAAAGATGTATTTAATAAAGTTGTAGGTTTTTCTAATGCTGAGTTTGATAAATTCTCAACAGCGTCACTTATTACAAGGACTACAAATGATATTCAGCAAATAATGATGCTGATAGTTATGGGACTTAGAATAGTATTTTATGCGCCAATATTAGGAATAGGTGGCATAGTAAAAGTAGTTAAGACAGGTGCTGGAATGGGATGGGTTATAGTAGTAGCTGTAATTTCTATTTTATGTTTAGTTGGAGTGCTATTTGTGTTTGCAGTTCCTAAGTTTAAGGTTGTACAAAAACTAGTGGATAAATTAAACCTAGTAATAAGGGAAAGTTTAACAGGAATGCTTGTAATAAGAGCTTTCAGTACAGAAAAGTATGAAGAAGAAAAGTTTGAAAAAGCTAATATGAATTTAACAAAGACAAATCTTTTTGTTAATAGAATAATGTCTATGATGATGCCACTAATGATGTTTGTTATGAATGGAATAACCCTTCTAATCGTATGGGTAGGTTCTCATAGAGTGGATTCTGGGTTAATGCAAGTTGGAGATATGATGGCATTTATGCAATACGTTATGCAGATAATAATGGCATTCTTAATGATTTCTATGGTATCAGTAATTTTACCAAGAGCATTAGTTTCAGCAGGACGTGTATCAGAAGTATTAAATACTGACATTGCTATAAAAGATATTGAAAATCCAGTTAGATTTAACGTTGAAAAGAAAGGTGAAATTGAATTTAGAAATGTTTCATTTAAATATCCAGGTGCAGATGAATATGTATTAAAGGATGTTAATTTTAAAGCTAAAGCTGGAGAAACTACTGCCTTCATAGGAAGTACAGGTAGCGGTAAATCAACACTTATTAATTTAATTCCACGTTTCTATGATGTTACTAGTGGTGAGATTTTAATTGATGGAGAAAATATTAAAAATGTTTCATTATATGATTTAAGAGAAAAGATAGGATTTGTACCACAAAAAGGAATACTTTTCTCAGGAACTATTGAATCTAATTTAAAATATGGTGGAGAACATATCAGTGATGAATATATGAATAAAGCAGCTGCTATAGCTCAAGCAACTGAATTTATATCCAGTAAGGAAAGTGGATTTAATACAGAAATCTCACAAGGTGGTACTAATGTATCAGGAGGACAAAAACAAAGATTAGCTATTGCTTATGCACTTATCACAGAACCAGAGCTTTTAATCTTAGATGAGCCAACCAACGGACTAGATCCTATTGCAATAGTTGAACTAAGAGAGATTTTATTAAAACTTAATAGAGAGTTTAATACTACAATAATAATATCAAGTCATGCTATTAATGAACTTGAAACACTAGTAAATAAGGTAATGTTTTTAAAGAATGGAGAAATAGTTGAAGATGGATTACTAGAAGAGATAAAGGAAAAGTGTTCAGTTTATATTGAAATTGAAGTTGAGGATTCTTCAAAGGCTTTAGCTATTTTGGAAAAAGAATTAAATATAAGAAATATGAAGCTTATAAATAAGGGGACTATTAGAGTTTATGAAGCTTTAGAGGAAAGAAAAAAGATATTAAGTACTTTGGTAAAAAGTGATGTAGAGGTATTATCCTTTAA
>OMGY01002906.1_pt1 | contig 12190 bp, 10 predicted proteins | sample 1674461 | NCBI WGS metagenome assembly OMGY01 (sample SAMN05578579, study PRJEB25193) | human gut metagenome | biome: Human Microbiome; feature: human-associated habitat; material: feces | host: Homo sapiens | place: USA:Birmingham
CTATGTTTCTAATTATAAGTGAAATATATTTATTCTTATTTCGAACTCACGTTAAATACAAAATAGAATCGGCTCTGCAGGGTAAATCGGTGAGGTTGGCGCGTGTGGTGGCGGTAATGCCTGTCCAAAAGGAGAGTGGTCTCCGGGCGGTAAGTTATGAAGAGCTGCGGGGAATTCGTCCGCTAGACGTGGCACTCGACTATTATAAAAGGAAATATGACGAGCAGGAGATGCCCGCAGCAATGAAAGAGTTATTGCAGGAAGTCATCAGTGAGGCCGGTAAAGAGTAATTAAGACAACAGTTCATTATGAAGATATTAGCAATACGCGGAAAGAATCTTGCTTCTTTGGCAGGAGAGTTTGAGGTCGATTTTACAGTCGAACCGTTGAAAAATGCCGGCATCTTTGCCATTACAGGCAGTACCGGTTCCGGTAAGTCTACTTTGCTGGATGCTTTGTGTCTTGCGCTGTTCGATTCTACTCCGCGTATGACCAAAGCAAGAGAATCGAAAGTGGAACTGGCCGATGTCCGCAATAAGACGATTGCTCAAAGTGACAGTCGTTCTGTTTTGCGTCGAGGAACAGCCGAGGGATATGCCGAAGTGGACTTCATAGCTTTGACAGGAGAGACATATCGTTCTACTTGGACAGCCTGTCGTGCCGGAGGAAAGCCTTCGGGTATCTTGCGCAGTGTCGGTTTTCGCTTGATGAATCTTTCCAAAAATACTGAAGAGCAGGGCACGAGGAAGGAACTTCTTGCTAAGGTATCCAAGCTCATCGGTCTGTCTTTCGAACAATTCAATCGGTCTGTTTTGTTGGCGCAGGGTGACTTTGCTGTTTTTCTGAAAGCTAAACAGGCGGATAAAGCCGAGATTTTGGAAAAGTTGACGGGGACAGAGATTTATTCTCGTGTTTCTTCGTCCATTTATGCCAAGACCAAGAGTGCGGATATGGAGTTTCGGCTTTTGCAGGAGCGTATGAAAGGAATAGAGCTGTTGTCCGATGATGCATTGGCTGCATTGGATGGAGAGAAGCTTCTGCTTTCCGGCTCTCTTGCCGCTTTGAAGAGCGAGGAAGATAAACTCTCCGCCTGTTTGAAGTGGGTGGAAGAGGAACGTTCGCTCACTCGTAACAAAGAGCAGGCTGAGAATGAGTTGAAGGAAATACGGATTGAGATGGAGAAGTCTGCTGCACGTTATGCATTATTGGCGCGTGTGGAACAGGCGCAGGAAATCCGTGATGTCTTTATGCAGGCAGTCGCTACTTCGGGACAACTGAATGCAAACAGGAAAATGCTGGCGGAACGTCAGGAACAAGTCAGGCAAACTGCTGTACTTTTCTCTAAAACACAACAGGAACTGGAAGCTGCAAAGAAGGCACAAACGGCTTGGCAGGAATATCTTGCCGAACTGACTCCCCAACTGAACAAAGCGAAAGAGCTGGATGTGCAGATAACCGAGAAGCAAAAACAGTGGTTGGACGCACAGGCGGAAGAAAAGAAGGAACTCAGCCGGAAAGAAAAACTGGAAAGAGAACTGGCCGGATTGCGCCAACAGATAAAGCTGCTTCAGGTGACTTGGAAGGAGATAGAGGATTGGTTTGGGCACTACATGGTTTATGCGGATTTGATACCGGCTGTCTCATTGGTGCTTACTCTTCTTGCCGACCGGGAGACGGCTGAGACTCAGATTGTATCGAACCGGAAAATGCTGAAGGAAGTTTCAGCTTTGCAGGAGATAGAGCAAAAAAGGTTGAAAGCCATGCAGGAAGAAGCGGAACGTTTGAACCGGCTGCTGCCTGCCGAAGTGGTATTGCTGCGTTCGCAGTTGCGGACAGGAGAGCCTTGTCCGGTGTGTGGCAGTCTGCATCATCCGGCTGCTACTCTTACCGAGGTGCAATCCTTGCAGGAGGCAGAGCTGAATCGGGCAAAAGAAAAGGTGACACAAGAGATAGAACGTCTTACCGTTTCTCTTACTGACAGGACAATGGAAATCAATACGCTTGATACCATTGTCAAGAATTACATTCATCGTTCCGAGGAATGTCTGTCTAAAGTGAAAGAGCATGTTTCTATTCTTCCGGGTTGGCAGGATTTGCTGGATAAAGGACAGTTGAAGGGGGCGTTACGGAACTTTGACAAGCAATGGAAAGAGCGTTTGCAACAACAGACCGATACGAAGGAGGCATTGTCACGGCAGCAGGCCGAACTGGATGCCAGGCAGCATGAGCTGGAGACGCATGTTGTGCAGATAAAGGATAAACAGTCAAAGACTATTGCTTTGGAGACGGATTTGAGTGCTCTTCGTTCGCAACGTGCGTTGCTATTGGAAGGACGTCCCACTTACGAGGTGGAGAATCAGAACAGGAGGAGGCAGGAAGAGCTACAGCAGCATTGGGATATAGTCATGAGGCAATATCAGGATTTATCGGGTGCGTTGGAATCTTACAAAGGGCAGTCTGTTCAGTTGGAAAAAGAAGTGGAACGTCTGGAGGTGTTGTCGCAGGAAGAGAACCGTCGCATAACCGAATGGTTGTCCGGTCGGGAGGAGATTACGACTCGTGCCGAGCTGGAAGAGTTGTTGTCGAAAGATATTGTCTGGATTAATCGTGAGAAGAAAGAGCTGACTGCGTTGAAAGAGCGATTCACTACCGTGCAGGCTGTGCTGGCGGAACGTTGTCAATTGTTGGCTAAACACGGAGAAGGTTCGCATAAACCGTCGGAAGGAGAAACTGAAGAGTCTTTGTTGTTTAAACTGTCTGCTTGTCAGTCATCAAAAGAACAGCAAACCACACGTTTGACTCAAATCGGGCTGATGCTGGATGGGCAGGAAAAAAACAGGCAGGCATTGGCAGGCATTCGGAAAGAGTTGGACGAAAAGCAATTGAATTATGAGAACTGGTCAAAACTGAATGAACTCTTCGGGTCGCAGAGTGGGGTGAAGTTTAAAGAAATAGCTCAGGGATATACATTGGATGTACTTTTGCTTTATGCCAACAAGCATTTACAAGATCTTGCCCCGCGTTATGAGTTACAACGTATCTCGGATACGCTTGCTTTGCAAATTGTTGATCTCGACATGATGGGAGAGGTGCGCACTGTCCATTCCCTTTCGGGCGGTGAGTCTTTTTTGGTGTCGCTGGCATTGGCGCTCGGCCTGTCTTCACTTTCTTCCAACCGGATGAATGTGGAGTCGTTGTTTATAGATGAAGGTTTCGGTTCTCTTGATCCTGAGACATTCCGCATAGCGATGGATGCGCTTGAGCGTTTGCAGATGCAGGGACGTAAAATCGGGGTGATTTCACACGTGGCGGAAATGACGGAACGGATATCGGCACAGATACAGATAGTGAAAACCGGCAATGGCCGGAGCAGGGTGCAGGTAGCGGGGCAAAAGTGAGAATGCCTCTGCACATAAATGCCCGTAGATAGAGAAAACGGCTGAAGGATTTCCTCCCGGAAACCCTTCAGTCTGATGTAGAAGTTTCAGCTTTTTATCATAAGTCTGAAATTGTTTGTAGAATTTGCTTTTATAAATATTTTCAGTGTGTTTTCATTCTGTTGCAGTATCCGTTTCCTGTTCCGGTTCGGGTAGTTTCTCTTTTCCGTAGAATCCCGGCATCGGTTCATAAATAGGATTGTGCGGAATAGATATGTTACACAGTTTTTTCTCCTTTGCCAGCCGGGTAATGTAGCGTCCGGCTGTGGCGCGTGTCAGCGTGAACAACTGTTCGAAATCACGGCGTGTCAGCACGCTGTGTGTCAGGAAGTATTCTGTCAGTCCTTTGTCTATCTCCTCGTCCGTCACCGGAATGGAATGTGGCTTGTACTTTGAGCGTTCCGTCTTCACATCCGCCAGTTGTTTCTTCAGATATTTGTCCGCACGGAATGTTACCGACTTGAATTTTACATTGTTGGCGCGTGTGGAGTGTGGAGTCGGTGTCTCGGGACAGGTCAAGGATATATGGAAATAGCCTATCCCCTCAATGTGTACTCGTGCTCCGTCCTTCAAATGATAGGCCAATTTCTCGCTGAGCGCGATAATGGTTGCCTTGATGTCTGCCACGGTGAGCGAAGAGCTATGGTGTATCTCCTGTGCCAAGTGGTCGGTGCTGATTCGCTCCCTGTTCACTACACGGGCGTGATACCGCTTCTTGCGTGTACCTATCGTATTGGGTGACTCGTAAAATTCAAATTTGACAGCCATTCGCGTTCCTTGTTTTTTTATTCGGTTATATAATTCATTGTCATGCGGAAGTGTTTCTGTTCTCTTCCTTTTAAGTAAACAATTTCACACTAGTGAGCAAACTATATCACTCAAGTGCGTATTTTATATCATACTAGTGATAAGATTTCATCACCATTGTGAAATGATTAATTCGACGGTACAAAAATACATTATTCTGATAATATAAACTATTATTTTACCGGATTTTTTTGATTAATTGCTGTTTTGGGGGGAATATGGGGAGGCAAGTGCTTGTTTCGGTTGTCTTTATACATGAATGCTAGTGAGTGAAACGAGAAGGGGCTTCCTGGGGCTGACACTTCTGAAAGGCTTTTAGGAGAAGATGGTAATTATATAAAAATAACTTGTGTCCAATATACTTGTACCTTGATTTGCAATGGAAAACTTGACTCTTTTCTCTTGTCGTTGATTAGTATTAATGTTTTTGCAAAGCTAGATGACTTAGGTTAGAAATGTTTTCTAAGTCTTGTTGGAATAATTTGTTTCAGGCATAAGTAATTCATTATAAAACAGTTCCAACAAAAGTCAACGGAAATGGGTGAACTTGCATTCGGTATGAGGCAATTCATGCCCGAGACATGCCAATAAAAGAAGAAGCTATCTATGTGCCCTATTTTTTATAATTTTCATAGGGATACACATATTCAAAATCTGATGTGGGCGGAATTATTATGCATATATAGTCTGTTTAATGCGTTCCCTCACTTGATTAAATGTTTTTTACTCCTCTTAAAGGAAGTTCCATATCAGATTGATTTCATTATCCTCTGCCATCGGCTCCCCACATCATTTTGTTGCGCAGGGTATTAAAGAAGATATGGTTTTGTCGTTTTACTACCTTTATTTTATAATCAGCTTTACGGATTGTGAGTTTGCTGCCTTCACGGCAGGTTTCACTCCGTCCGTCGATGGCAATCAGGAAATTGTGGCTGCGGCTTTCTACGTCAAGTGTTATTTCCCAGTCATCGTTAATTACAATAGGACGTACATTCAGACTGTGAGGCGCAACCGGGGTGATGGCGATGGTGTTGCTATGCGGAACAATAACCGGACCGCCGATGCTTAGTGAATATGCGGTCGAACCGGTAGGGGTGGCAATGACAAGGCCATCCGCCTGATAAGTGGTGAGATAGGCACCATTGATGGCTGTATGAATGGAAATCATGGACGAGCTGTCGCGTTTTAATACAGCGATTTCGTTCAGACCGAAAGGATATCCTTTCAGCTCTTGTTCTTTACAGGATACTTGGAGTACACTGCGGTCTTCTATCCGGTAATTATTACTGTAAATATCATTGAAAGTATCTTCCATTTCTTCGGGCGAAACATCAGCCAAGAAGCCCAAACGTCCGGTATTAATACCTAATATGGGGATATTACGCGATCCCACCCGGCTGGCTGCTTTCAGAAAAGTACCATCGCCACCGATGCTTAGCACCATATCGGCTTCAAAATCATTTCCCTCGAAAACACCGGCTTGACGAATTTGCAATTTCAAGTCGTCCGTCAGGAACTGATAGAACTCCCGGCAGATATAAACTTCGGCGCGGTGCCTGTCCAGGATAGAAAGCAAACGCTCTACGTGTGTGGATTTCTTGGCCTGATAGGTGTTTCCAAAAATGGCGAATTTCATGGGACGCATATTCATTAGTTAATTTTATAAATCTTTTGTTTGGCAAAATGGATTAGGTTTTGATAAAACCTGCTAACTTTGCACATCAGAACTGCAAAGATAATAATATATTGCTAAGATGACAAAGTTAAGTGTAAATATAAACAAGGTAGCTACCTTGCGTAATGCTCGTGGCGGGAATAACCCGGACGTGATAAAAGTTGCTTTAGATTGTGAGGCGTTTGGTGCTGAAGGCATTACTGTTCATCCTCGTCCCGATGAACGCCATATCCGTCGTAGCGATGTGTATGCACTGCGTCCTTTGCTTACCACTGAGTTTAATATTGAGGGCTATCCCAGTCCCGAGTTTATTGATTTGGTGTTGAAGGTGAAACCGCATCAGGTAACTCTTGTACCGGATGCTCCCGACCAGATTACTTCCAATGCAGGATGGGATACCAAAGCGAATCTGTCTTTTTTGACGGAACTGATGGATACATTCGGTCACGCAGGAATCCGTACTTCTATTTTTGTGAATACGGAGCGTGAAATGATAGAATATGCGGCTAAAGCCGGGGCCGATCGTGTGGAGCTCTATACCGAACCCTACGCGACTCTTTATCCTCGGAATCCCGAAGCGGCTGTCGCTCCTTTTGTAGAGGCTGCCAAAGTGACCCGCAGTTTGGGGATGGGCTTGAATGCCGGACATGACTTGAGCTTGGTGAACTTGAAATATATGCATGACAATATTCCTTGGCTGGACGAAGTTTCCATCGGTCATGCTTTGATAAGCGATGCTCTTTATCTGGGGCTGAAACAAACAATTGAAGAATATAAAAATTGTCTCCGTTAATGATGAACTTGACTTTACTGGCTGCGCAAACAGCCATTGGGGATACCCTGGCAGGGGGTAATCCTGTTTTGACGCCTGTTTCGGGAGAGGCGCAGATGAACCTTTGGGACATGGCGCTGAAAGGCGGATGGATTATGGCTGTACTGGCTGTACTGTCTGTGGTGTGTTTCTATATTTTCTTTGAACGACTGGCGGTTATCCGCAAAGCCGGCAAAGACGATCCCATGTTTATGGAGCGTATCCGTGACTATATCCGCACCGGCGAAATAAAGTCGGCCATTAACTATTGTCGCATAACCAATACGCCTTCGGCACGTATGATTGAAAAGGGAATTACCCGTATGGGGCGTCCTGTGGCCGATGTGCAGGCTGCTATTGAAAATACAGGTAATATTGAAGTTGCCAAACTGGAAAACGGATTGCCTATTGTTGCAACCATTTCCGGCGGTGCACCTATGATTGGTTTCTTGGGAACTGTTACCGGTATGGTGCAGGCTTTTTGGGAAATGGCAAATGCCGGAAATAATATCGATATCACTCTGCTTTCGGGAGGTATTTATGAAGCTATGATTACTACGGTGGGTGGTTTGATAGTGGGTATTGCAGCTATGTTTGCCTATAATTATCTGGTGACTCGTGTAGATAAGGTGGTGAGCCAGATGGAAGCACGCACCATGGCATTTATGGATTTGCTGAACGAACCTGTTCAAAAGTAAAAGCGTATGGCACTGAAAAGAAGACATAAAATATCGCCCAACTTCAGTATGGCGTCTATGACGGACATCATATTCCTGTTGCTGATATTTTTTATGATTACCTCCACCATGGTGTCGCCCAATGCCATAAAGGTGTTGCTTCCGCAAGGTAAGCAGCAGACTTCGGCAAAGCCGCTCACGCGGGTAATCATTGATAAGAACCTGAATTTCTATACTGCTTTCGGCAATCAGGACGAAATGCCGATTGAGTTGGAGGAATTGCCTGCTTTTTTGCAAGAGTGCGCTCAGAAAGAGCCCGATATGTATGTGGCGCTCTATGCGGATGAGGCAGTGCCTTATCGTGAAATAGTAAGGGTGCTGAACATTGCTAATGAAAATCACTTCAAAATGGTGCTGGCCACGCGTCCGCCTGAGAAGAAACGATAAGCTGATTCTTCGTTATTGTCATTCTGAATGAAATGAAGAATCTGTAAACATGAGAATAAAAGCATGAAAAAAAATAAGATAACAGGACTGATTGGTACGATTGTACTACATGCCGTTCTCCTTATTCTGTTGCTGGTGATAGCTATTCGCCGTCCGCAGATGCAGGAGGAAGGAGGTGTGCCTGTTATGTTGGGAAATACGGAACTGTCGCAAGGCAATGCCGACCCTTATACGTTGACGGATGTGGATATAATGAATGAGCCGGAAGCCCCTGCACCTGATATTTCCGAACCGGAGCCGGTTCCTGCCGTTGATGTAAAAGAGGAAGTAATCACTCAGACAGAAGAGGAAACAGTGGCAGTGCCTAAGAAAGAGCCGAAAAAGGAAACTAAAAAAGAGACTCCCAAGAAGGAAATTCCCAAAAAGGAAGTTCCAAAGAAAGATACTGTAAAACCGAAAGAGAAGACTGAAGCCGAGAAACGTGCCGAGGCTGAGAAAGCTGCTGCGGAAAAGAAGGCGGCTGCAGAAAAAGCGGCGGCAGAGGCAGCGGCAAAGAAGATTGCCGGTGCTTTTGGCAAGGGTACTCAGATGGGGAACAAAGGGACCGGTACGGCAGGGAGTGGTCTTGAAGGTAGCCCGACAGGTAATGCGGCGGAAGGAAAATCGACAGGTACAGGTGGTTATGGAACATTTGACCTTGGCGGACGTTCTTTAGGTACGGGCAGTTTGCCGAAGCCTGTATATAATGTGCAGGAAGAAGGACGTGTAGTGGTGAATATCACCGTGAATCCTGCAGGGCAAGTGATATCGACCAGCATTAGCCCTCAAACGAACACTGTAAATTCCGCTTTGCGTAAGGCGGCGGAGGATGCAGCTAAGAAAGCCCGTTTTAATACGATCGATGGAGTGAATAACCAGACAGGGACAATCACCTATTATTTTAACTTGAGATAGTATCATTAACCAAATATATTAAGCATTATGGGAACTGTATACGCTTTTTTTGCAGATGGTTTTGAAGAAATTGAAGCCTTTACTGCTATTGACACGTTGAGACGTGCCGGACTGAATGTAGAAATCGTATCCGTTACACCGGATGAAATTGTAGTAGGAGCACATGATGTATCCGTTCTTTGCGATATTAATTTCGAGAATTGTGATTTCTTTGATGCTGAACTTTTGTTGTTGCCGGGAGGAATGCCGGGAGCTGCTACACTTGACAAGCACGAAGGATTGCGCAAATTGATCCTTGATTTTGCTGCAAAAGGTAAACCTATTGCTGCCATTTGTGCTGCTCCGATGGTGTTGGGTAAACTGGGACTGCTGAAAGGAAAGAAGGCTACCTGTTATCCGAGTTTTGAACAATATCTGGATGGTGCAGAATGTGTAAATGAACCTGTCGTACGTGATGGAAACATCATTACGGGTATGGGACCAGGTGCTGCTATGGAATTTGCCTTGACAATCGTTGACCTGTTGGTAGGTAAAGAAAAAGTAGACGAACTGGTAGAAGCGATGTGCGTTAAACGCTAAACCGTCCATGAAGAAATATGTAATCATTGTCGCCGGTGGAAAGGGCTTGCGAATGGGAAGTGATCTTCCCAAACAATTCCTTCCCATGGGTGATAAACTTGTGTTGATGCATACCCTGGAAGTCTTCAGGAGATATGACGAGGCACTTCAAATCATATTGGTGCTTCCGCAGGAGCAACAAAGTTTCTGGAAGCAACTTTGCGATGAACATCATTTTACGGTAAAACATGTCCTTGCAGAAGGAGGTGAAACACGTTTCCATTCCGTAAAGAACGGGCTGGCACTGGTGCAAGAGCCGGGATTGGTGGGAGTGCATGATGGAGTACGCCCGTTTGTATCAGTAGAAGTGATTCGCCGTTGTTATGAGTTGGCAGAGGTGCAAAAAGCAGTGATTCCTGTGGTGGATGTAGTAGAGACGCTTCGCCATTTGACAGATGCCGGAAGTGAAACAGTCAGCCGGATTGATTATAAACTGGTGCAAACGCCGCAAGTGTTTGATGTAGAGTTGCTGCAACAAGCCTATGCCCAGGAATTTACCCCCTTCTTTACAGATGATGCTTCCGTTGTGGAAGCGATGGGAATGCCCGTTTATCTGGCAGAAGGCAACCGTGAAAATATAAAAATAACAACTCCTTTCGATTTAAAAGTAGGGAGTGCTCTTTTATAAATGTTCGATTTAGCCACACGCGACATAAAATTTATCTCCGGTGTAGGCCCTCAAAAAGCCGCTGTATTAAATAAGGAGTTGGAAATCTACTCCTTGCACGATTTAATTTATTATTTCCCTTATAAATATATTGACCGGAGCCGCATCTATTACATTCATGAAATAGATGGCAATATGCCGTATATCCAGTTGAAAGGAGAAATCCTCGGTTTCGAGACCATTGGTGAAGGACGGCAGCGCCGTTTGACAGCGCATTTTTCGGATGGTACAGGAGTCGTGGATTTGGTGTGGTTTCAAGGTATAAAGTACATCTTGGGAAAGTATAAACTTCACGAGGAATATATTATTTTCGGCAAACCTACTGTTTTCAACGGACGTATCAATGTGGCGCATCCTGATGTAGACAAACCGGATGATTTGAAACTTTCCTCGGTGGGGCTGCAACCTTATTATAGTACGACGGAGAAGATGAAACGCAGTTTCCTCAACTCTCACGCGATTGAGAAGATGATGGCAACGGTGATTCAGCAGATACAGGAGCCTCTACCTGAAACACTTTCTCCCAAGTTGCTGACGGAGCATCATTTGATGCCTTTGACGGAAGCGCTCCGGAATATCCACTTCCCAACCAATCCTGACGTCCTCCGTCGGGCACAATACCGTCTTAAATTTGAAGAACTGTTTTATGTTCAGTTAAACATTCTCCGATATGCCAAAGACAGGCAGAAAAGGTATCGTGGATACATCTTTGAAAAAGTGGGAGATGTGTTCAATACATTTTATACAAAGAATCTTCCTTTCCAACTGACGGGTGCGCAGAAACGGGTGTTGAAAGAGATACGGAACGATGTCGGCAGTGGCAGACAGATGAATCGCCTTTTGCAGGGAGATGTAGGAAGCGGAAAAACACTGGTTGCCTTGATGAGTATGTTGCTGGCATTGGATAATGGCTATCAGGCTTGTATGATGGCACCTACCGAAATCCTGGCAAACCAGCACTACGAAACCATCAAGGAACTGCTTTTTGGCATGGACATTCGTGTTGAGCTACTGACAGGTTCGATTAAAGGAAAAAGGAGAGAAGCGATTCTGACAGGATTGTTGACCGGAGATGTGAAGATATTAATAGGCACACATGCCGTTATTGAAGATACTGTCAATTTCTCTTCTTTAGGCTTCGTTGTGATTGACGAACAACATCGTTTTGGCGTGGCTCAACGTGCCCGTCTTTGGAGTAAGAATGTTCAACCTCCGCATGTACTTGTAATGACTGCCACTCCCATTCCCCGTACGTTGGCGATGACTTTGTACGGTGACTTGGACGTGTCTGTTATCGATGAACTTCCACCCGGAAGAAAACCGATTACTACCATCCATCAATTCGACAATCGCCGGGAAAGCATGTATCGTTCGGTACGTAAGCAGATCGACGAAGGACGCCAGGTTTATATTGTCTATCCGCTGATTAAAGAGAGCGAAAAGATTGATTTGAAGAATCTTGAAGAAGGGTATCAGCATATTCTGGAAGAGTTTCCGAAGTGTACGGTTTGTAAAGTGCATGGCAAAATGAAACCGGCCGAGAAGGATGAGCAAATGCAGCTTTTTGTTTCGGGCAAAGCGCAGATCATGGTGGCTACTACCGTCATTGAAGTCGGAGTGAACGTCCCGAATGCTTCGGTGATGATTATTGAAAATGCAGAACGTTTCGGGCTTTCGCAGTTGCATCAGTTGCGTGGCCGGGTAGGACGTGGAGCGGAACAGTCTTATTGTATTCTGGTGACGAATTATAAGTTGACGGAGGACACCCGGAAACGATTGGAAATCATGGTACGCACTAATGATGGTTTCGAAATAGCCGAGGCCGATTTGAAATTGCGTGGCCCCGGTGATCTTGAAGGTACGCAGCAAAGCGGCATCGCTTTCGATTTGAAGATTGCGGATATTGTACGCGACGGGCAACTGTTGCAATACGTTCGTGCCATAGCTGAAAGTATTGTGGAACAAGACCCTGCGGCACAGAATCCCGAGAATGAAATCTTGTGGCGGCAACTTAAAGCCTTGCGGAAAACGAATGTTAACTGGGCTGCCATAAGTTGAAAAACGGTTAAACATGCAGTTTATTTGCGTAAATGTGTT
>OMGY01002915.1_pt1 | contig 12173 bp, 9 predicted proteins | sample 1674461 | NCBI WGS metagenome assembly OMGY01 (sample SAMN05578579, study PRJEB25193) | human gut metagenome | biome: Human Microbiome; feature: human-associated habitat; material: feces | host: Homo sapiens | place: USA:Birmingham
GGAGAGCCGGTTGATCCGCTTGATTATCTTGAGTGACAGAACTTTGATACCAGATTACAGGCAAGCTTGTACCGATTTTGGCTTTATGCCATTTTGCCCCAGGTATCTTCAAAAATAAATCATGAAAAAACGCGCAGGACCTAAATTCTGCGCGTTAAAATTATGGCAGCAATATAAAGCCGCATCTCGATGTTAGATTGCTTCATGTAATTACGGCCGAATGCCCTTTGACATGTTGCTGTTGTGGTAGCGCGGATCAAGAGTTACATCCTCGCCAAACCACTTTGGAGGAATAAAGCTTCTGGCAGCAGATTCATCAGGAAACTCAACCTCAACGAGCAGTACACCGTTTAAAGCACCGTCAAAAATATCTAGTTCGGCAGTCAGATCGTTACCAATCGGGATGCGGTAGCGTGTCTTTGAAATTACAGTGCCGTCAGCTTTTACAATAAGATGCGCATAGGCTTCTTTTGTAAGCGGCAGGTTATATTCCTCACGAATCATCATGCCAGCGCCTTTGTATGTCATATAATAAGAATCACCGTCTCTTCGCACGCGCACGACAGGGGCAGTACACAGATATCCCTGTTCGATGCGTGTGTGTGGATATGATTCCAGATTGTCAGGAAGCTTAACTGGGACAAATTTACGTTCAATTTCCATAATAAATACCAGACCTTTCTATTGTTTATTGAAGTTCACGAGAAAAGTTTGCGAACCGTGAACGCCTATAATGATTTTCAGAAATCAGTATATCCCATGTTGACATATTCATCAAGATTTTTTATACTGAGGTCAAAAAAAGAAAGGCAGGAAAAAAATATGGTTTACGCATTTATGGCAGATGGCTGTGAAGAGGTTGAGGCATTAGCAGTGATTGATCTTCTTAGAAGAGCAGGAGAAGAGGTAGAGCTTGTTTCCATACATAATAAAGATATGACACAGGGCTCTCATGGAATTGGAATTAAAAATGATGTCATGCTAAAAGATATTTTTGTTGATGCAGCAGATACTTTATTTTTGCCGGGCGGCGGTGTTGGAACTAAGAACTTAAAAGCGTGCGAAGAGCTTTCTAAGCTGCTTGTTTCACATAATGCAAAGGGCGGACGTATTGCAGCAATCTGTGCAGCACCGAGCGCACTTGGCATTTTAGGCATTTTGGAAGGAAAGAATGCAACATGTTATCCGGGCTTTGAAGACCAGTTAAAGGGAGCTAAGTTTAAGGCCGTTCCAGTTGTTACCGATGGAAATATTACAACAAGCCGCGGCATGGGTACATCTATATTGCTCGGACTTGAGTTAGTAAAGCTGCTAAAAGATGAGGAAACATCAAAGAAGCTCGCAGAAGCAATTATGATGCCGTAATTATCGCTTGCAATTTTGAGGCTTGTGTTGTATAATCGTATATTGCAGACATATGACTAAAATAGATAGTAGTTAGATGTGGCAAGCGTCATATGATAAGGACGAAAGTTTTTTTAGGAGGAACCAGTAATGAGTGTACAGGTAGAAAATCTGGAAAAGAGCATGGCAAAGCTGACAATTGAAGTCAGCGCTGAGCAGTTTGAGGCAGCCATGCAGAAAGCATATATCAAGAACAAGGGCAGAATTCAGCTGCCTGGTTTCCGCAAGGGCAAGGCACCTCGTGCTATGATCGAAAAGATGTACGGCGCAGGTATCTTCTATGAGGACGCGGCAAATGAGATTATTCCGGAGGCTTACGAAGAGGCAGCAAAGGAGAGTGGTTTAGTAATCACTTCTCAGCCAGAGATCGACGTAACACAGATCGAGAAGGGCAAGTCCTTCATTTTTACTGCAACTGTAGCAGTTAAGCCGGAAGTAACTCTTGGCGAGTATAAGGGTCTTGAGTATGAGGCACAGCCGGTAGAAGTTACCGACGAAGAGGTTGAGGAAGAACTGAAGAAGGTTCAGAATCAGCAGGCAAGAACTGTAACTGTAGAGGATCGTCCGGTAGCTGACGGTGACATCGTTACCATCGACTATGAGGGATTTGTTGACGGAACTGCATTTGCAGGCGGCAAGGGTACAGATTATGATCTGACCATCGGTTCTCACAGCTTCATCGATACTTTCGAGGAGCAGTTAGTTGGCAAGAATGCTGGCGAGGAGACTGAGGTTAACGTTACCTTCCCAGAGCAGTATCATGAGGCTAGCCTGGCAGGAAAGCCGGCTACATTTAAGGTAACTGTTAAGGCAATCAAGGCTAAGGAACTGCCAGAGCTTGATGATGAGTTCGCAAGCGAGGTTTCCGATTTCGAGACTCTTGATGAGTACAAGGCTGATTTAAAGGCTAAGGCTTTAGAGCGCAAGGAGAAGGAAGCTAAGACTGCAAAGCAGAACGCTTTAGTAGACAAGGCTGTTGAGAATGCATCCATGGAGATCGCAGACGCTATGATCACTTCTCAGGCACGCAACATGGCAAATGATTTCGCACAGAGACTGCAGATGCAGGGCATGACTGTTGATCAGTATCTTCAGTACACTGGTCTGACAAGAGAGGCTCTTGTTGATCAGATGAAGCCGCAGGCCGAGACTCGTATTAAGAATCGTCTTGTTCTTGAGGCAATTGCTAAGGCTGAGAACATCGAAGTTTCTGACGAAGAGGTTGAGGCTGAGATGCAGAAGATGGCAGACGCATACAAGATGGAACTTGACAAGGTTAAGGAGTATCTTGGTGAGGCTGGCAAGGATAGCTTAAAGGATGATTTGGCTGTACAGAAGGCAGTTGATCTGATCGTAGACAGCGCAAAATAATTTGTAACTATAAACAGAGGCAGCGGCAGAAAGCCGCTGTCTTTTGGAAAGGATATGGTGACATATATGGCATTAGTACCTTATGTGGTGGAGCAGACAAACCGCGGAGAGCGTTCTTATGACATTTATTCCCGTCTTCTCAAAGAGAGAATTATTTTTTTGGGCGAGGAAGTGAATAATGTAACAGCAAACCTGATCGTGGCACAGCTGCTGTTTTTGGAGTCTGAAGATCCAAACAAGGATATCAGCTTTTACATCAACAGCCCGGGTGGTTCCATCAGCGATGGTATGGCAATTTACGATACGATGCAGTATATCAAGTGTGATGTATCTACAATCTGCATCGGTATGGCAGCCAGCATGGGCGCATTCCTTTTATCAGGAGGAACCAAAGGCAAGCGTTATGCGCTTCCAAATGCGGAGATCATGATTCATCAGCCGTCTGGTGGTTCCCAGGGTCAGGCAACTGATATGAAGATCGTTGCTGAACATATTCTGAAAACAAAGGCACGCATGAACAGACTTATGGCAGAGCATACAGGCCAGCCAGTTGAGAAGGTTGAGGCAGATACCGAGAGAGATAACTGGATGACAGCTGAAGAAGCAAAAGCATATGGCTTGATTGATGAGATTATCACGAATCATTGATGATTAAAGGGGATTGACTATGGCAACAAGATCAGAGGATTTACGCTGCTCTTTCTGTGGAAAGTCGCAGAGACAGGTGCGCAAGCTGATTGCGGGATTAAACGGAAGTTACATCTGCGATGAGTGTACTGAGATTTGCTACGAAATTCTTCAGGAAGAAGAAAATGGCGAGGAAGAAGCAGGCGGATATAATCCAGGAGACATTAACCTGTTAAAACCAAAGCAGATCATGGAGCATCTCAACCAATACGTAATTGGACAGGATGAGGCAAAAAAAGCACTGGCAGTAGCTGTGTACAACCATTATAAGCGCATTACCCACATTGAAGAGAGCAGTGACGTTGAGATTCAAAAGAGTAATATTCTCATGCTTGGTCCGACTGGTTCAGGAAAGACTTACATGGCACAGTCGTTGGCGAAGTTACTCAATGTTCCGTTTGCAATTGCAGATGCAACTTCTCTGACAGAGGCCGGTTATGTGGGTGAAGATGTTGAAAACATCCTGTTAAAGCTGATTCAGGCAGCCGATTATAACATCGAGCGTGCAGAATACGGTATCATTTATATTGACGAGATTGATAAGATCACGAAGAAGTCTGAGAATGTATCTATTACCAGAGACGTTTCCGGTGAAGGTGTTCAGCAGGCATTATTAAAGATTTTAGAGGGAACCGTAGCAAGCGTTCCGCCGCAGGGTGGAAGAAAGCATCCGCATCAGGAGCTTTTACAGATTGATACCACCAACATTTTATTTATCTGCGGAGGTGCATTCGACGGTCTTGAAAAGATCGTAGAGAGCCGTCTTGGAAGTGGATCAATTGGATTTGGCGCTGAGATTATTGGAAAGGATGAGCGCAGCATCAGTGAATTGTTTGCGCAGGTGCTTCCAGAAGATTTGGTAAAGTTTGGACTTATACCAGAATTTATCGGACGTCTTCCTGTTATGGTATCGCTTGATCAGCTTGACGAGGCAGCTCTTGTAAAGATTCTTACAGAGCCGAAGAATGCGATTACAAAGCAGTACACGAAACTGTTTGATATTGACGGTGTAAAGCTCACCTTTACAGAAGATGCAGTCAAAGCAGTTGCGAAGAAGGCACAGGAAAGAAAGACCGGTGCAAGAGGCTTACGAGCAATTCTAGAGTCCGTCATGATGGATACCATGTATGAGCTGCCTTCTGATGATACAGTAGGAGAATGTATCATTACTGAGCAGACAGTAGAGGGAACAGAAAAGCCGCAGATCGTGCGCCGCGATATTGAGGTTGTAAAGCGGGAAGAAAGAGCCCGCAGATTCCTGAATAAATCCGGGGAGACTGCCTGACAGTCTCCCCCCTTTCTATTTTTATAAGGGAGAAAAACAGTGCAAAATACATTAATTACAATCGCTCTGCGTGGAATCACCGTATTGCCGCGTATGAGGATTTATCTGGATATGAACAGGCCGATGTCGATTGCAGCGGCGACCAATGCACAGAAGACAAATCAGAATGTATTTCTGGTTGCACAGAAGGATCCGAGTGTGGAAAATCCGGGGCAGGAGCAGCTAGAGCAATTTGGTGTTATTGCGCAGGTAAAACAAATTATTAAGGGGCCCGAAGACAGCTTCCGTGTGCTGGTCACAGGTCTGCAGTCGGCAAAGCTAGAATCAATTGAGGAATATGTGCCAAATTTGATTGCAAGGGTGACTGTTTTTGAGTCAGAAAAAAGCGATGAACAAGAAATACTGGCAGATGATTTAGACAAAGAGGATCAGGAAAAAGAAATTGAGGAAGAGGCTAAAATTCGTGTACTCAAGGATCTGATTGAACAATACTGCCGTGTTCAGCCAAAGGCCAGCAGGGAACTGGCCAATTTGCTGCTGCAGCACATGGATATCGGAGGTTTTTGTGCACTTATCGCATGCAATTTGCCTATGAAGCAGCAAGAACGTCAGAAATATTTGGCCACATATCCGGATGAGGAAAAACGCTACGAATTTATTTTGGAGTGGCTAAGCAACGAAACGCTTGTAGAGCGATTTCGCGCAGAATACCAGAGCAAGGTGAAAAATGCGCTTGATAAGCAGCAGCGTGACTATATTTTGCGTGAACAAATGCGCCTTATTCGAAAGGAACTTGGTGAGGGAGCAGAATCTGCGGCAGACCGCTACGAAAAACAGCTAAAAGAGCTTAAAGCACCAGAAGAAGTAAAAAAACAGCTTGAAAAAGAAATTAAGCGTCTGCGCAGCAATCCGATGGATGGTCCAGAAAGCAAGGTTAGTCAGAATTATATTGAGACATTGCTTGAGATGCCATGGGAGGAGCGCACCAAAGAACATATCTCGATACGTGCAGCAAGAGAGGAACTTGATAAGGATCATTATGGTCTTGAAAAGGTAAAGGAGCAGGTGTTAGAATTTCTTGCTGTCAGACAGCTGCAAATGAATGCGCAGGAAGCTGATAAAGAGCAGGAAAAAACACAGCCGCGAAAAGGCGGTCGTATTCTTTGCCTTGTAGGACCGCCTGGAACTGGAAAAACATCAATTGCCCGCTCCATTGCTTCTGCATTAAATCGTAAGTATGTGCGCATCAGCCTTGGCGGTGTGCATGATGAGGCTGAGATTCGCGGTCATAGACGAACATACGTCGCAGCGATGCCGGGGCGTATTGCGCAGGCCATCAAAAAGGCAGGTGTTATAAATCCTCTAATGCTTCTTGATGAGCTTGATAAAATGGGAAGCGACAGTTTGCATGGAGATGTATCATCTGCTATGTTAGAGGTACTTGACCCAGAACAGAACGCAACATTTACAGATCACTATCTTGAGGTACCGCTTGATCTTTCCGATGTATTATTTGTCGCAACAGCAAATAATTTACAGACAGTTCCGCAGCCATTACTTGATCGTATGGAGATCATAGAGGTCAGCAGCTATACTGAAAAAGAAAAATATCAGATTGCCAGTCGTTTTCTGCTTCCAAAGCAGATTGAAGAGGCAGCGCTGCCAGAAGGTCTATTAAGAGTGGATCAGAGTGCACTTGAAAAGGTGATAAGCGGATATACAAAAGAGGCGGGTGTTCGTGGACTTGAAAGACAGCTTGCTATTATTTGCCGCAAGGCTGCTCTAAAATATCTTGAGGAAAACTGCGAACAAATTGAAGTCACACCAGACAATTTATCAGATTATTTAGGCAGAGAGCGCTTCCGCAAAGAAGAAATAGCAGCAAAGGGCGAGCCAGGAATTGTCAGAGGTTTGGCATGGACAAGTGTAGGTGGTGTAACTCTTGAAGTTGAAGTAAATGTAACACCAGGTAAGGGTCAGATGAAGCTGACAGGAAAGCTTGGTGATGTCATGAAGGAGTCAGCGCAGGCAGCACTTAGCTGTGTACAGAGTGTGGCAGGTGAGTATGGTATTGAAAGTGATTGGTTTGAAACACATGATATACATATTCATATTCCAGAGGGTGCAGTGCCAAAGGATGGTCCGAGTGCCGGAATTACGATGGCAACGGCAATTCTTTCTGCAGTAACAAATCGTGCAGTGCGGCCGGATGTAGCAATGACTGGTGAGATTACGCTTCGTGGTCGTGTACTTGCGATTGGTGGCTTAAAGGAAAAACTTCTCGCGGCGAAGGCAGCAGGTGCAACGCTTGTATTTGTGCCGGCTGATAACCGTGCAGATTATGAGGAGTTGACAGATGAAGTAACAACAGGGCTGTGTGTGCGCTTTGTAACGCATATGCGCGAAGTTATAAAGGAGGTTTTTGAGGCATGATTATCAAATCAGTCAATCTGGAGACAGTCTGCGGTATAACGAGCAAGCTTCCAGAAAATGAATTTTCAGAATTTGCATTTGCGGGAAAATCAAATGTAGGAAAGTCTTCTTTGATTAACGGTCTGATCAGCCGTAAGGCATATGCGCGTACATCAGCAGAGCCGGGAAAGACACAGACGATTAATTATTATAAGGTCGAGTATCGCGAGAAGTCTCAAAAAGAGATAGAAGCACAAGGCCTTGACGCTTCCTATGCGCAGGAAAAAAGTGTTTATTTTGTTGACCTGCCAGGATATGGCTTTGCAAAGGTTTCAATGGAAACAAAGGAAAAGTGGGGAAAAATGATAGAGAGCTATCTGCACACCTCAAAGCCGTTAAAGGGAGTATTTTTGCTCGTAGATATTCGTCACAAGCCGTCCGCAAACGACTGCCAGATGTTTGACTGGATGGTTAACTCAGGCTTTTCACCAGTTGTCATTGCAACAAAGCTCGATAAGATCAAGAGAAGTCAGCTTTCAGCAAGAGTAAAAGAGATACGAACTACACTTGGCATGAAATCAAGTGAGGTATTGATCCCATTTTCTGCTGAGACCAAGCAGGGACGTGAGGAGATCTGGGCGTATATAGATAGTAAGAATGAAGAATAGTTTTTACTTGCAGTTTCTCCACATTTATGTTATACTTCACTGTGAATTATCAGATATTCGAGATAGGAGGATGAAGATATGAAGGAAACTAAGACCTTAACAAGCAAGACTTTGCAGAACACCATGGCAAAGGGTGGCTGTGGCGAGTGCCAGACTTCTTGCCAGTCCGCATGTAAGACTTCCTGTACAGTAGGAAATCAGAGCTGCGAAAACAACAAGTAATTTTTCTGGACTTGGTTGATGGAAAGCCGGGGAGGAAACTCCTCGGTTTTCCATTGTATGCATTTTTATGATACCAGGGTCAAAAGCTCCAAAAGCCGTTCGTGCTTGCACGATTAGGTTTTTGAGCTTGGGACCCGCAAAAACATGAGGATGCAGCGATTTTCAAGGAAAATCAGCGAATCCGAATGTTTTTAGAATTGCGAAAGTTGCATAGCAACGGAGCAATTCGTGGATATCAGTTGGTGGCAAAATACCTTTTGACCCCAACATCATATTTTTATTTTTCGTCTTTATTTTTATCCGGATCTGCAAAGCCATTATCTGAATCTTTTGAATCAAACATATCTGCCCGTTTCGCTTTCTTTAATGTTTCCTCAGAACTATTTGATGCTCCATTTGAATCTTCATTTTTTTGCGCATTCTTCTTGCGGCGAAGTGCAATAAATACACACAGCCATATGCCAATAATTATGATAGCAGCAATCAGTACAATACGAAGTGTATACGGATCATTTTTTAACTGGTCAATAATCTTTTCAACTGTATTCTGGCTGTCAGCTTCAGGTGCAGATGCATTCTGACTGGAAGCACTCTGGCTCAAAGCCCCATCTGTTTCTTTCTCACTTGACGCCGCCTCAGAAACGGTTTCATTCTTGGAGGCTTCATTTGAGGAAGATTCACTCTCTGAAACAGCTTCTTCTGATTCATTTTCAGCAGCCTCAGATGATGACTCCTCTGACATACTGCTTTCATATTCTTTTGATGCTTCTTCAGAGGCATTCTCAGACTCTTCTTCTGACGATTCGTCCTCTTTAGAAGCAATTTCATCTTCCATTGTCAGATAATCAGTCTTAATATAGCCTTCCTGACCATCTGCCTCGACACGGCACCAGCTTGCATGATAACCTGTCACAGTAACCTCAGTGTCTGCATCCAGCAATGTAACTGACGGACTGTACTGTGTCGGTCTCTCTCTTAAATAAACGGAACTAGTTGTAGTTGCCTTTGTATTAGTATCCTCGAAGGTATAGCCAGTTGCGTACTCGCCCTCCTTCATATTCTCAAGCAGATAATCGAGCAATTTAGCATATGCCTGAAGGTGCTCATATGCACGCGTTCCAAACGTATTCTCAATAAATGTCAGATTATCATACTCAGCCTTATGCATAATAGTACCGCCATTAACGGCCGAATTGCTTGTCTGATAGAAATTTGTGTACGGCTCACCATTCCAGTTTGAAGCTTCACAATAGATATAAGGAATACCTACATTAGCAAATGGCATCTGATCACTCGCTGTTGCTTTTGTAGGTGTCGGGAAACTGTCGTTTACATCTGGATGGAAAGACATATCAAGACCAAGAAGATCTGCTGCTGACTGTGCCTGATAAACAGCCCAATCCTGAACAATGCTTCCACTGTCATCCACTGTACCTCCATAGAGATACATATTATCGCCAGCTGCAATCGTATCAATATTTATCATACATGCAATGCGGTCGCGCTCTTCCTGACTAAGATTATTTACATAATACTGACTGCCAAGACAACCCGGCTCCTCTGCTGAAAATAGGATGAAGCGAATAGTATACGGAGATTCTTTTGTGCTGTAGATACTTGCAAGCTCTAACAGTACGCCGACTCCCGATGCATTATCATCAGTACCAAAAGTCTGCTCCACACAGTCATAATGCGCACCGACTACAATAACACGATCACTTGCTCCCTGCTTTGAAAAAATAAGATTTTCTCCATAGCATGGTGTCACACCATCAGCTGATGTCATGGTAAACGGCTGTGCCATATACTCATAGCCCATCGTAACAATCTGTGCCTTTAACCATTCCTCAGCTCCTGACAGCATTCCGTTTGATGAATTGACCTGACGATATGGATAATTAGACTGCAGCTGCTTCATGAACGCATATGCACTATCGCCATACTCAGCACGAACAGTCTGTGGAAGTGAAGCTGCACACATACCAATTATCAAACACAATGACAAAACTGTTGCTTTTATCCTTTTGCAAATCTTCATAGAAACCTCTTTTCCGAAATCTGGTAAATACTCAAAACCATGCAAAATTGCATTCTGCGTATAGACCTGAAAATCACAATACTCGTTTCAAAAATTGTCAAAGCCGCAGCACTGCCGCATTATGCGACTGTATGCTGCGGCTTTATTTCACATTATTTCATAACGATATTGATAATTCTTCCTGGAACATAAATCTCTTTGATAATATTTCCAGTCAGCTTATCCTTGATTACTTCTTTTCCTGCTGCAATAGCAGTATCCTTATCACAATCTCTTGCGATAGAAACAGTACCCTTTGTCTTTCCGTTAATCTGAACGGCAATCTCTACTGTATTTTCAACAGTCTTTGCCTCATCATACTCTGGCCAAGCCTGCTGATACAGACGTCCGCCAAAACCGCAGTCTGCCCACATTTCTTCTGTGATGTGAGGTGCTACTGGATTTAACAGAATCAAAAATGTCTTTAACTCGCCCTTTGTGATGCTGCCCTTCTTGTAGAAATCATTTAAAAGTGCCATCATTGCAGCGATTGCTGTGTTATACTTTAAGGTCTCAAAGTCTGAGGAAACCTTCTTCATAGTCTGATGCATCTTAGTTTCCATATCCTTAGAGAAACCTTCCTCATCAGTCAGCATATCCTGCAGCTTCCATACACGCTCTAAGAAACGACGGCATCCCTTTACGCCCTCATTGCTCCAGCTTGCTGCAAGTTCAAATGCACCGATAAACATCTCATAAGTACGAAGTGTATCTGCACCAAACTCGTTTACAATATCATCCGGGTTGATAACATTTCCACGTGACTTAGACATCTTCTCACCGTTCTCACCAAGAATCATTCCGTGAGAAGTTCTCTTCTGATACGGTTCCGGACACGGAACAACACCCTGATCATACAGGAAACGATGCCAGAAACGAGAATACAGAAGATGAAGTGTAGTATGCTCCATACCGCCATTGTACCAGTCTACCGGCAGCCAATACTTCATAGCTTCCTTGCTTGCCAGTGCATCGTTATTGTGCGGATCAGTATAGCGTAAGAAATACCATGATGAACCTGCCCACTGAGGCATAGTATCAGTCTCTCTCTTTGCCGGACCGCCGCAGCACGGACATGTTGTATTAACCCAATCAGTCATAGCAGCTAATGGAGATTCACCATTATCAGTCGGCATATAGCTTTCTACATCTGGAAGCTCCAGCGGCAGCTCATCCTCTGATAACGGAACATATCCACACTTTTCGCACTTTACGATCGGGATCGGCTCACCCCAATAACGCTGTCTTGAGAATACCCAGTCTCTTAACTTATAGTTTTTCTTTGGTGTACCAATCTTATTCTCTTCAAGATACTCAATGATCTTCTTCTTTGCATCAGCAACCTCAAGTCCATCAAGGAATCCTGAGTTTACAAGTGTTCCTGTCTGAACATCAGTAAATGCAGCATTCTGAACATCTCCGCCTGCTACAACCTCAACGATTGGAAGGTTAAACTTCTTTGCAAATGCCCAGTCTCTCTCATCATGAGCCGGAACTGCCATGATTGCACCAGTACCATAGCTCATCAGTACATAATCAGAAACCCAGATCGGGATTTCTTTTTTATTTACCGGATTAACTGCCTTTAAGCCCTTGATCTCAACACCGGTCTTATCCTTTGCCAGCTCAGAACGCTCGAAGTCAGACTTCTTTGCTGCTTCCTCACGGTATGCAACAATCTCATCCCAGTTGGAAATCTGATCCTTATACTTATCAAGATATGGATGCTCCGGGGATACTACCATGTATGTTACACCAAATAAAGTATCCGGGCGTGTTGTATAGATGCGAAGCTTATCATCTGCACCAGCGATTGAGAAATCAACCTCTGCACCATTTGAACGGCCAATCCAGTTTCTCTGAGAAACCTTTACCTTCTCAACATAATCAACGCTGTCAAGACCATCGATCAGCTTATCTGCATATTCGGTAATCTTTAACATCCACTGGCTCTTCATCTTACGAACAACAGGGCTTCCGCAGCGCTCACATACACCGTTTACAACCTCCTCGTTTGCAAGACCTACCTTACAGGAAGTACACCAGT
>OMGY01002923.1_pt1 | contig 12148 bp, 16 predicted proteins | sample 1674461 | NCBI WGS metagenome assembly OMGY01 (sample SAMN05578579, study PRJEB25193) | human gut metagenome | biome: Human Microbiome; feature: human-associated habitat; material: feces | host: Homo sapiens | place: USA:Birmingham
AAATTCATCCGGAGCTGTCTTTTCAATATCCTTTACCGTTGCAAAGCCGTTATGCTCCAAAAACCAAAGCAGATCGTCTTTTGCGATCAGCCTTTCTTGGAATATAGCCGCACATGCACATAAAAAACCTTTGTCAAAAATCTGCTGTCTTCTTTCTTTTTTCATTTTCGGTCATCATCTCGCTATCTGATTTGGTATTGCCAAATGAAGTCTTGCTTCATTTGGCTTAATAAGCCGATCTCTGCTTTTGGGGCGTGTCAAGGGTTTTAAGTTACAAAACCTGCACCAACCGCTTGCGGTTTGTGGAGTGTTTTGTGCGACCCTTGACGCATAAGCCCCAAAGAAAGCAGGAACGAGGCTCCCGCGCCGTTTGAGCGGGACAGGCCGCCCGGCTGGCGTTGGAAGCCATATATATCCTGTGTTTTCCACAGGCTTTCCCTGCGAAGGGTACTCCTAAACCCGCAGTGGGGAAAGGATGGGGGAAACACGCTGCGCGTTTAGCGCACGTCTCTGTTTGGCGGAGCAGTACGTTCTTGAGAGGGCTTCTGCCGCACTGTATTTTGCTGTGGCGGCTGTGATTTCTGTCCGTTTGTAAGAGGTGTTCCCGATGCAAATTGCTTTCGTACCGCGTCGCCCTGTCGAATAGCCGTCAACACCTTCCTGCGCACCTCGGCGTCATGAGATAAGCTCTCCGGAATACGCGGCAAAAGTAATGGTGGGATGTCTTCCAATGCGCTGCCTTTTTGTTCTTCTGCGTGCTTCCGGTAATCCTGATAACATTCGGCAACTTTGCGCAGGTAATTCTCGCGCTGCGCTGCGTGATCAGCAAGTTCTTGAGCTGCCGTCTGGATCTCCGCTTCTATTCGGGTCATTCCTGCGTTTTCAGCGTTTCGTGCAAAAGCCTGTTCCAAAAGATTTTCTTCGAGTGCCTTATCTAAACGGGATACGCGAAAAGAATATGTGTTGTTATCCGTATCTGTCGCGTAGAGTTTGCCGTCCTTTATTTCGGTTTCAACGCCCCAGTCGGCAAGAAGGTTACGGTATTCATCCATACTGGCAGCACGTTTCTTCATCCCGCGGCACAACTCGCGCAGGTTGTATTTATAGCTGGCGTCTTCGGGTGCGATCCCATGCTTTTCGGCGCGGTCTATGATCTCCTTTTCCGCTCCGATCCGGTCAGGTTGGCGAGCGTGCATTTTGGAATTTTGTTTTCCTTTTTCCACCTGCTTTAGTTCCCAGTGTTCGTCCATTCCGCGCACAAATTCTGCCCGGTCACGTTTGGCTGTTCTGGATAAGCCTTCATCGAGCCTGTTTCCGGTCGAAAGATCAGAGCGATTGACCGCCATGTGAACTGCATAGCGGTAGGTTTTGTCCGCTCTGCAATGTTCTTTGTGAAGCGCAAATGCGATCTGTGCATTTGGATACCTTTTACGTGCGTACTCCTGCGCGTATTTCATACAAAGCTCCGGCGTCATTTTGCCGCCGTTCATATCGCACTCGTCGGGCAGGAACGCAAGGATCTGATGATATTCGATGGTATTTTTGCTCCCGCTTCTTGCGGGCTTGTTGTGTCCAAACATTTCCCGTGTCCGTGCCATTTCAAACGACCACCGCGCAGGAGTGCGAATGTTCTGAAAGGAACGCAGCAGTGCCTTTGGATCGTTGATATAGTTCCGAAGGTTCTGTGCATGGCTTTTGGTCGTTACAGATTTTTGTTTGATAATAGTCATAGCGTTTCCGTCTTTTTTTTCACGCTGTCTATAACTTCATCCATCTTATCTAATGAGGCATAGACCTTTGACAGTGTTTCTGTGATCCCGCGTGTATCGGCATTTGCTTTATAGGTATTGAGATAAGTCATGAGCTGATTTAAGTTGACGCCTTGACGGTGAAGCTCAAGGTAAGTCTGCCTGAGCGCTTCTGTGTCGATTACGACAGGAGCAATATCTTCGTTGGAGAACATCAGCTTGCGGATCAGTTCGGTAGGTGTACAGCCCATCCATGCCGCCCGCTCGTTGATCCATGCACGCTCTTCTTCTGTGAGCCGGACGGAGATCTTCACATTTCGTTTTTCTCCGGCGTTTCCTTTTGCGAGACGAATAAGTCCGGCCTTTGGTTCTGTCCGGTCATGCTGCAAAAGCCGCGCGCGGGCAAATTCTGAAACAGTGCGCCCGCTTTCTGCCGCCGCTTTTTTAATGGCTGCAAGTTCCGTTTCGCTCAGACGAACCTTGATCCATTTGTCTCTGTTTTGCGTTCCGATTTTCAATCGTCCCCCTTTACTTTTAGGAACCGGGGCAGCCCCCCGGATAGATTTGGTGCGGCAGCCCGCACCATCCATTCCCCGGACGGATCGCTGCTTTGCAGCGTTTCCGGCTGGGCTGAGGCACACCTTTGTGTGCCGTCAGGGGATTCCACAAGGGGAGCTTTCGTCCCCTTTGGCAAGATGGAAGGGAGAGTGAATGTACCACATTCGGCTCCGTTCCCACATCTTGCATGTGAGTAGATAGCAGGATTGTATCACAATCTGCTATCTACGAGAGCGCGCCTGCGGCGCGGCGAAAGGAGCAGCCTCCTTTCGGTTCAAGGGGGAGCAGCCTCCCCCTGAATGTTCCGCCCGAAGAGCGAGCGGACTTTCGGAAATAACAATGGGCGCGATCATATCCGGTCAATTGGTTCCCAAAGTTTGTCTTCCTGCTTATCTAATTCATCGGCTCGTTCTCGTAGTTTGATCGCTTCGCCCATCATGAAAAATCTCTTTTCTCTGTCAGGCTCCTGCTTTGCTTTTTGCATAGCTTCTATAAACTGCTTTCGCAATTTATTCGCTTCTTCAATAAGACGGTCGCTTTCCGGCATTGCCCGCTGCATTTCACGCAGACGGGCAAAAGTCAGAATACTATCTACTTGATTATTGCGTTTGAACCAAGCGATCATATCCGCTTTGGATACGTTGTAAATGCTCATGATCATTCTCCGTTGCTGCCGCCAAGTTCAGCTTCTAACAGGCGGACAATGAGAGCGTTCATGCTCTCATTGGTGTTGAGCCTGTGTTCCATCATGCGCCTGTGAAGCTCAGGCGGCACACGCACATTGACCATCTTCTCTTTTTGGGAAACAGGCTTGCGCGTGCTTGTCTGCGCAGCCTTCGCCATACCTGCTTTTGCTTTTTGGCTGGCGTTCATAAATACGTTTCCGGTTGCCATGTCTTTGTTCCTTTCTTTATTCCGCTGCCGCGTGTTGAATAATATTATCTGCAAGCTGTTCAAATACTGCGACGGATGGATTGCGCTTGTCGAAATCTGCGACGCTCACACCGCCCGCTGCTGCGCGGGATAGGGCAACCGTCTTAGGTACTTTAGCGATCACGGGCATATCATTTTCTTTCATGAACGCGAGCAATTCCTGATCCAAAACGCCGTAAGGGTAATAGCCATTGACGATGAAAAAGATGGGTGCTTTTGTGCCGGACGACTGTGCGATCTCATAGGTGCGCAGCGTTGGTTCCAAGTCCCTGCACGACGGCATGAGCGGAATCAGGATCATATCCGCATTGATACACCACTCACCGAGGCCGTCAGACAGTACGCCTGCTGTATCAACGACTTGAAAATCTGAGCCTTCGATCTCGCTGAAATCCTCCGGCTGTTCGTGCACCGCGCCGCCCTGTGGGTCGGTGGACACATATACGGTCTTGTATTCCCGGCGTTCCAAAGCAAAGGCAAGCTCGTCTGCGATCGTGGTTTTTCCAACGCCGCCCTTTTGGTTGATAATGAGAACTGTAAACATTTGATTCTTCCTTTCTTCGGTAAATTCGCAATCAATTGCGAATTTGGTTTTGCGTTCCGCCCGCCGGAGCTGTAGAATGTTCTCGATTCTCCTTTCTGTGGGCGGTTGTTCATAGTTAGAGGTTTGGCGGAATGGAGCAGTCTTTTTCGGTATTTTGGGGCTGCTCCAAACGTTTAATTTCCTTCTCTCGGATAATTTAGTCTTTAAATAGATACCAGCAATACTTTTCTGGAACCCAGCAGGAGTAATTCTGCGACGAGTAATTTTCAATATAGCCGCAAGCCTCACTTAATTTGATGCCTCTCTCCACAAGCCCTTCAACAAGCGCTAAGGTCAAATAAACACTGCGTTGCAAAATTTTTGATAGGTCATACATTGCGGCACTTTTTTCCCTATCGTTGCATTGATCTTTTCCTAACTGCTCAACCCAGGAATGTGCTCCCTTATGCAAATCTCTAAAGGAGTTAAAAAGCTTTAGGTCTTTATGTGTTAAAAGGATTGTAGGGGTACCAATGCATTCATATAAGTCAACGATTACTTTTGCCGAGTATTCACCAACACTCATTACACGCCCATGCCATCCTTCCATCACGTCATATACTTCATCACCTACATTTATTGGCTTTCCGTCCCAGCCAAGATTACGATTTCCCATGTTTACTCCTTTCATTAAAGAAAAGCGTTTTCGCCATGCTCCTTATATGCTTTGCACCAATCTTTAAGACGATTCCGGTTTTGAATTTGATATTTTTCCATCACCTCAACAACTCCCAGTCCATTTTGTCTATCGTGAACCGCCGCCAACTTAATTGTTGGCAGATAGTGTTTTCGACTTTCCTTAATTAGTCCTTCGGTTCCTAATGCGCGCCAAGTGTACGACCAGTCGCGAACCGTTTCTCGGTTTATGCCGAGTTCAGTGGATACTGCTTTATACCCGTAACCTTGAGCGAATAATTTTGCTGCTTCCAGCCTTTTTGAGTCTCCTTCTTTAGTTGTCATGGCGATTCTCCTTATTTTCCGTCCTGCAATTGATTCGATGAAGGTTTGGAGTACAGTTCCTTGACGAATTGAACCGCTTCTTCCTCGCTGCTAAATCTTTTCAAAAGCCATCGTGCAGCATGGCCTTCCATCCTTAGACATCCACAGGATTTCGTGTTTCCCCTCACAAGCGTGCGATAGCTGGCAAGATGCACATTTCCGCAATCGCACTGACACAACCATACAGTAGAACCGTTTCGTCTCAGCTCTGTAGGCTCTTGTGCAACCAGCCTTCCGAAACGCTTACCTGTAATATCTTTAATATTTCGACCATTCATTGCTCTTTTTCCTATTCACGTAGGATCCTTCCATCCTACCAAACTATCAACCTAACAAGCGGTATTGGGATATTCATATCATGATAGGATTATATCAATCTATCACGGTAGAATGATCGTAAAATGGGATTCTATTACGCTTCTCCACCATTTTTACATAATCCTATCAAGATATGTTCCCATCATGATAGGTTGCTATGATTCAACTACTTTCTGTTAATCTATTGTCTAAAAACTTACGTGGTCTATCATCGTAGAAACATATCATGATATAAAAATAGCTTGCTGCTCAACGCTCCCTTCCTTTGGCAAATTTTTCATGATTTAAGTGAAAGAAACAAAGGGAAAGGGGGTGAAAAAGAAATGATGCGTACAAAGCAGCAGGAACAGCTTGTAGAGCGGCAGTTTGACCATTTTTGCAGGACAGTCCTTGCCAACAAAAACCGCGACCTTATACGGCAGCGCAAGCGGTTACAACATCATGAGCCGTCTTTGTGTGTTCTGCCTTCAAGTGCGGAGCCGTTTGCCTGTGATGTGTACTTTACAGAAGAAGCTTGGATCAGTCTTGGAGATTATTCTATTCTCGTATGCAACACGTCATTAGCAGACGCGCTTCTTAGGATCGCACCGTCATTGTGCCGTATCATTGTGCTGTCGTATTATCTGTCACTATCGGACAGACAGATCGCAGAAGCATTGGATATGAAGCGTTCAACGGTTCAATATCAACGCAGCAAGGCATTATCACAGCTTCATAGCTTGTTATGTTCCTATCATGATAGCAGGGAGGGTTGAACATGGCGCGTAAAAAGCCGCTGCCTTATGCTGTTGTAACGCAGGCCGTCAAGGGCGATCCCGAAGCGATGGACAAAGTATTGACCCACTACAGGGGATTTATTCGCTGGCTGGCAAAACGAGATTATATGGATCGGGATAATGTGAGCAAGTCATACGTTGATGAATCCGTATATGCAGAGCCCGTTTCCCAAAGTTAAAGACACTACAACAATCCCACGCTGACTTTTGCTCAACCGAAGGAGCGATACAGCTCCTTTTTTTTGCAGAGGAATCCCCGGAACCCTTCCAGTTCCCGTGTTCTGCCTGTTCTCCCCGCCATTCAAAGGATATGGAAAGCTGCACAGCACCTTACCACAGCCTTTGAATGGCTACAGATATACTGCTTCAAATCCCGGATTGTGTGTAAACCCGAAGGGTTTTCCACAATCCTTTTTTGTCCGTCCTTTTCTTAAAAAATAAAAAAATTAAGGAGAAAGAAAAAACATTGTGGAAAAGTGCTGCGCACTATTCCACAATGTAGACACACGGATCTCTTAACAGCGATCTGTTAGTGGCATATATGGTATAGCGTTGCGCGCTGCGCTCGCATGGCTGTTGCACTGAGGGAGGAGTATCACAGGTGCCGGGTCTAATACCTTAACAGGTTATCTCGCGCTCCGACTTCAAAGCTCCTTGTCGTTTCGTTCCTTTGGTGGAACAGTACAGCCATAGACGTTTGCCGCCGGGGGCGTATATATATTCTGAGATATTCATATATTGCGCTCCCTTCCTTTCTCTTTAGAAATTCGCAATCAATTGCGAATTTGAAGCTTGAAATACGACGGCTGGCTTCAGCTATAAAAAAAGCCACCGTCCCGGTGGCTGGAAAAGCAAAAAAACATATACAAAAAGCCCGATTCTCGTATAGGAAGCCCGCTTTATGATGTATAATAAGAAAGCAAGCTTTCGGGTGTTTGGATATGCTGATTGTGCCAGCTATCGGAACGGTCAAACAAATTTGGTGGATTTGTTTGACAGAAAGTATCTTAGCATGTTTCCGGGCGGCGGCGGCCGGAAAACAAAACTAAGAATAAAAAATCCGTCGCAGGCTGAAAGATCCCCCTCTCCAAGTAGGTGCTTGGAGAGGGGGATCTTTGTTGTCTTTTTCTATACGTTTGGCAGATTTATGAGACTTTGCGTGAGTAAATTGTAGGCATATAGGACAAATTGTAAGCCGCTAATGACGTGGTAAAATGGCTAAATATATTGGAAACGACAAGAGAGAAAAAAGGAAGGAGTGTGATCTGTTATGGCTGACTTTGGCGATGATGTAGGAGATATGCTGATCCGTCACACGGATGATTTTGTGCGGCGTTGCGCTCCTGCGCTTTTTGCTGCGCAAAGGCTTCGCGATTTTCCTTCATTGCGGATGTGAGCGCCCAAGGATCGACAAGCATTGTCTGGCGGTCGTCACCCTTTCCCTTAAAAAGCTCGACCTTGTTTCCTTCCCGCATGGAAACAGAAAGCGGCTCGTTGCTTGCGATCTGTCCAAGCTGAAAGCTGTTTAAGAAAGTGTCCATGCTGTAGCCCGTAAGATCAATACCGTTTGCTTTTGTTCCCGGCGGGATGTTGATGATGGCTTTGTTCCACTCCTTGCCGTTCTGGTCGGTAAAGCTGTACGGGTGGGCAAAGCCCTTTGGGACTGTCATGTGAACAAAGTCTGGTTGTTCCGCTGCGGCGGGTGCGCCTGTTTTTTCTTTTGGCATAATGTTCTCCTTTTCATTTGGCTATTTCTGCTTTGAGCCATATTCTATAATGGATAGCCCATGACACCAGTTGAGGCTTACATTCCTCTCATTATTACCCACGCAAATATTTGGATTTTTGCCAAAAAAAGAACGCCGTGATTTCTCACAGCGTTCACATATCAGAACAGAGGATATACCGATGACAGTTTACCGCTCGCGCTCTTGTAAGCTTCTTTCTCCAAGATCGTTTAAGTCGCTGTCGTGGCTTGCCGCCATACAATCCTTAGCTTCCTGTTCCAGACTAACAGACCGCTCAAGCTGAACAGCTTCCATCGCTTTAGCATACGATTCTGCAAGCGGCATATATTTCTCAACAAAACGGTCTTGCGCAGTAAGACAGGTATCGCGGAGCCATCCTTTTTCCTCATGGAAATTTTGAAGACCACGGATATAATATCCGCGCAGATCATCCGTAATAATAAAGGGAACAATATCATTGCGCAGACATTCTTTGAACAAAAGCAGCCTTCCAACGCGCCCATTTCCATCGCTGAATGGATGGATCTCTTCAAAAGCCGTGTGGAACGCTAACAGATCGTCCATATCATGTGTATCTGCCTTTTCATAGCCTATTAAAAGCTTATTGATCTCTGTTTCCACTTTGTCCGGGGGCGTGGTCGGCAGATCAAGCACGCCGATCACATTTTCATACTTCTTGTATTCGCCAACGGAATACAACGGATTTTTCGCCTGCGTTGTACCTGCCTTTAACGTTCGATGGAGCGAAAACAGCATATCTGCATCTATTGGCTCGTTATATCGGTCAAGTATAGTGTCAAAAGCTTCAAAATGGTTCATGGCCTCCAAAACATCATCTAAAGCGATGTTTTCCCCGCTGATCGTTTTCCGCCCAAACACCATTCTTGTCTGTTCGGGGGTAAGACGGCTTCCTTCCATGTGATTTGAATTGTATGCAAAATCACATTGAACCATCTTATATACGCTGTCGTCTACGCCATACTCACGCTGATGCAGCAGAACATCAAGTAAAGTTTTGCTGTCTATCATAAAAACTGTTCCTCATTTGCATAGTTTTTTTATTTTGTTGCTCCGCAGCCGGAACACTTGTAACCAGTTACAACCGTTTCATCCCATGCGTCCTTAATAAGTACCTTTTCATCATAAGCTTCTTTAATAACAATCGTTTCATTACGATAATTTTCGCAACCCGTTCCATTCTTCAAAGCGTCTTTAAGATGTCCAGCTACATTTCCAGTAATATCTGCACCACACTGGTTACAGATAGTTGCACTTTTTGTAACGGCATCATGATGTACGGTCTTATATTCTGCGTCATGATGTACGGTCTTAGTCTGTTCTACCCAATTGTGCGTATGAGTAGGTTTGCTATCGCTGTTACCGCTATTCCCAGAATTGCTTCCACTATTGCCGCTGGATGGATTACCGGGTGCAGGGGTGGGTTCCGCAGCAATATCACCTGCGCTTCCCGGTCGGGAGGGTGCAGCGGTCGCTTCTGCTTTTACCGTATTTGCTTCATTCGTTTTGCCGTTATCTTCCAATATTTTTGCCGTAGCTTCAAGCTGTTCCTTGCTCATATCTTCCACAGCAAGTTTTTCCAATGTGATCTCTACCGAAGCAGGGGAACCATCGGCTTCAACAGTAAATTCCGTTGGGTTCTCCGGCAGCTTGTAGGTGGAGCCGTCCGTATTTACCGGAGCCTGCACCACACGCAGGGAATATTTCCCTTGTTCCAAATCGCCCACGAACGTCTTTTCATTGGCGGTAATCTCCATTGCAGAAACAACCGCTTCGCCGGCTTCGTTGAGAATTTCAGCCTTTACTTTGGTAGAATCTGCGGTCGTACCCTCCGCCTTGATCGTTACGTCTACCACAGCCGTCTCAGCTTGAGCAGAGGCAGCAGGCGTTGGAACAGATTCCGGCTGAGAGCTATTCTGGTTATTCAGCCCAAAAGCCACGGCGCAAGCGGTGATCGCAATAATGACTACAGCAACAATGACTGCCGCTATTTTCTTTGTATTGTCTGCCACAAATGGATCTTTCTCCATGTCCTTTATGAAGCTTCCTGTTTCCTGATCTTTACAGCACTCCGCAAAAGCGTCGCGCGTCGGCTGTACGCCGTCTGCCTCATAAGCCGCATACAGGGTTGTAAGAGCTTCATGGATCTGTTCTGTATCGTATTCGACCCCTGCTTTAGAAAGCGCCTTTTCAATTTTTTTCTGTGCGCTCTCAAGGCTAACAATCTTTACAGCCTTTGTTTCGTTCTTTTCGTCCATCATTCTACCTTTCTATCAACCTACCATGATAGTATTCTACCATGCTTTGGCAAATAACTGCTAACTTAACTTGGTTTCTCTTCGCTTTCCTGCTTGGAATCATCGACCGGATCAATCCGTATGTCAAACGGAATACGGCGTTCTCTCACGACAGCGCGGGCAAATAAGTTGACCGCAGCAGTCATGCTCAGTTCAAGCTGGTCGCAGCAAGCTTCAAACTGTTCTTTTAATTCCTGATCCATACGGATACCTACATTTATCTTCAAACCTTTGTTCACCGCCTTATCTTTCCATCCTATATATGCTTAAAATTTTTGTTATCGCTCTTCTTCACTGCGGAAAGGCTTTATGCTTTGCCCTTCGTTTACCAAAGCGTCTTTTGCTTGATCCATGTCATGCCGCTCGGACAACAAAGAGTATTCCTTATCCTGCTTTTGGTCGTCGAACAATTCTTTGCACCGCAGGTCTTGTACTTCCAGATCATGCCCTGCATGAAGCAGAATGTTCTCAAAAAACATCATCAAAAAGCTGTTATCAGGAACAATTCCATCCCGAATGCTCGCGTAATTGCTGCGTACTAAAGCGTCACGAAAATATCCGGCATGTTCCCGAAACGGCTCATTATCAATATCAATGCCAAGGCTTTGCAGATACAACATTAAAAAAGTCGCAACTGTACGGGTATTCCCTTCACGAAATGGGTGTACCTGCCAAACATTAGATATAAACCCGGCAATAGAAGCAACCTGCGCCTTATCAAAGGGAAGCTGGTAGCGAACCTTTCTTTGTTCTCCAAAATCATAAGTTAGCGTATCCGTAATAGCGCTATAGTCCGCATACTGCACAGACCTGCCATTCAATACATCCTCGCTCTTTTCGAGGTTCACGGTACGGTACACACCCACCCATTCCGGCTTGAATACGTCCGTAAATAGTTCCCGATGGATCGCCTGTAAGGTAACGGGAGAAAACGTAAAACCACCACGTTCTAGAATATGCGTGATACGCGCCGCAGATAAATCCGCTTCCTTTTCGCGGGAATCTCTATCGCCGTTTTCGTAATACCTGCCGACACGTTTTACCGCCTCGGCGGTATCGTAACGTCCGGTCAAGGTATCCTCTATAACGCTTTCCAAGTATTCAGAGGTCGTAAGGCCGTCTGTTGCCTGTAACCCTTTCGCAGCTTCCCAATATTCCCGGCGTTTTTGCATATCACCGTTTAAGGGAAGCTCCCTATATCCATTCACAGCGTTTGTCCTTTGGCTTTCGGTTTTATTTTTCTTCAAACCACTATTCACCGCCTTAATATTCTATCTTATATATATTATACAGCATTTTATGGCTTTTTGCAATAAATGTATTGCGTTATGCGCTTGTTGGAAACCGTCCGGGAAAAGCAAAAGGGACGGCAAAGAACCGTCCCTAAAATAGAAATCAATTGCGAATTTGCACTACCGGGCGTCAGTCGCACGCATTTGTTCCATATCCCGCCCTTCGTTTGCCAAAGCGTCCTTCGCCTTGCTCATATCCCGCTGCTCGGAGGAAAGGGAATACCCCTGTTCCTGCGACACATCGGATTCATGTTCCTTATCCCATTCCCCGGCAATCATTTCCACAAGCTCTTCGCGGCAATAGAAATCCAGATCCGGCATATCCTGAGAATTGTCAAGATAACCATGATCCGAAAGGCTCACATAGCTGTTCTCCGCACATTGCCGTCCGTATTCGCCCACATCAAACGCACTCATGGCTTCGCTGTTTTGTTCCAGCAGCTCCATAAGAGGCGTACCTTCCAAAAGGGGATAACCATAATTCTCTTCATTGGACATTCGTTCCAGACAGGTCTGCCCCCAACTGTCCTTATTGAACATATATGAATATTCGTAAGAATAGAAGGGGATCTCGTCCGCCTGCTCCACAAGATTCATCAGCTCAATAATATTCTCTGGCGCGTCGCAGCCCGTATCGAGGACTTCCTGTACCCGTTCTACCGCATCAGGGCGTAGCTCCATCTGTTTTGCAAGTAAGTTCAGATCGTCAAGATGGGTATATTCACTGAATATTGTTCCATAATTAAAACCAAAGGGGATCCCGTCATAATCAGAAATATATATTTCCTCATGCTGCGCGTCCTGCAAGCCATTATCCGTTAAAAATTGCTGGATTTCCGCGTCCGTTTTTGGCAGCGTGATCCACCGATCCCGCAGCT
>OMGY01002925.1_pt1 | contig 12144 bp, 10 predicted proteins | sample 1674461 | NCBI WGS metagenome assembly OMGY01 (sample SAMN05578579, study PRJEB25193) | human gut metagenome | biome: Human Microbiome; feature: human-associated habitat; material: feces | host: Homo sapiens | place: USA:Birmingham
ACACACCAACTGACAAGGTAGCCATTGCCCTCCATATAACCGTCCCCGCGCTGATCTGCCCCGATCACTTTCGAGAGACTCATGGCAACCGAGGGCTTTTCCGCTAATACAAGCTTCATTCGATACTGCTCCTTTCGCAAAAAATTAGCAGCCAGGCACCGAAGCGCATGACTGCTATGTAAGGAACGGTATTCTGTTTTAGGTCTACAAACTGGGGCTTTTATGATCTTGCCACAGCTTATCAGTCTATGCACGTCAACTGTTGAAACCGCCGTGTACCGAACGGTACGCACGGTGGTGTGAGAGGACGGCGGCTAATCACCGCCTCCTACTCGCTTGTGCCCATGTTTCGGCCCTCCACATCATCACTCCGCGCATGCGTTGTGCCTCGCCGCAACGCATTCTGCCCCTCGCTGACTCATCGCCAAGCATCGCTGATGGTGTTCGTCTGCCCATCCTCACTTCTGCAGTATCTGCTTTTCGTTCTCCTGCACACGCCGCTCGAGCGCTGTATACTGCCGGAGCTCGTCCTCGGTAAATCCCCGGAACTTCGCCTGCTCGTAGTCACGCTCCGCGGCCGCGATATCCTGCAGCACCGCATCCGACGCCGGCAGCAGCTCGAGACGAATCTTCCGCGGCTCGCGTTTTTTCTTCGTCATTCCGTTCGCGTCTGCATCCTGTGCCTCGCCACGCTTTCCGAAAAGACCGGTCGCCTCGGCTATTTCCGCCGCTTCACGTCGTTTCCTCGGCACGTCGACCACTTCGAGCATCCCGCGTGAGACCAGCTTCTGCAGCGCGGCGCGCAGATCCCCGAGGCTCATATGCATCAGCTCCGCGAGATCCTTCCGGCTCAGCGCCTTTCCGGCATCCTTTCGATCAGTCGCCTCCACGGCATCTTCCCGCGCAGGCATCTGCGCTTCAGCCCCTCGAGTGAGCGCCTTTCCCGCGTCCTTCCGATACAGCAGCAGCGACAGCTCCGCCAGCGTCATATCATACTTCAGCGCCACCGACTCGAGATAGCGCTCGAGCAGCTTCCGGTCGCGGTACTTCTCCACGATGATCCCATCCTCCGAAATCACCTCCTGCAGCGCCTGGCTCCGCTCCTCACCGAGCTTCTGCGTCCCCGGAATCGTCGCCGGGAACACGAAACCATCCTTCGCCGCATCCACTAGAAAATGATAGACCTGCAGCCGCTTCCGCTCATACGCATCCTCATCCAGCACATGCTTGAAGAAGTCGTTGTAGCACTCGAACATCGCGAGTTTCATCTCCACCGTCCGCGCGAAGCTGATCTTCTGATTCACCAGCGAACCCTTCGTCTTCACATAATAGTAGACCGGCGTCCGCAGCGCATAGAACGTCGTCGCATAGCGCACATACTCGAGATTAAACAGAAAATCCTCGCACCAGCTGAGCTTCGCATCCATCCGGATCCCGTGCGCCTCCACAAGCGAGCGCCGGTACAGCTTATTCCACAGCACCCCATAGTAGTAGTCCGCCGGGTTCTCCATCATGAAGCCAACGAACGCTTCACGCCCGATCACCTGGTCCGCGTCGATATCCCCCTTCCGCGACACCATCTCTCCGACGACACGATAGAAATCCGCGATCACCATGTCGCAGCCCGTCTCCTCGGCCGCCCGCACCATCAGCTTCGTCGCATCCGCCGTCAGCCAGTCATCACTGTCCACGAACTGGACGTACTTACCGCCGGCAAGCTTCAGGCCGAGGTTCCGGGTGTCGGACACGCCGGAGTTTGCCTTGTCCACCAGCAGGATGCGGCTGTCCTTTTTGCGGAACTCCTCGCAGACGGGCAGGCTCTTATCTTTGGAGCCGTCGTTGATGACGATAAGCTCGAGGTTCTTGTACTCCTGCCCGCAGATGCTTTCGAGGCAGCGGCTCAGGTGGCTCTGGGCATTGTACACAGGGACGATGATGCTGACGAGAGGCATTTCCATAGCAGTTTCTCCTTCTGTTTTTTATAGCAATGATACTCCCGCCGGGCCGAAAAAGCAAGCGCCGGCGGCAGGCCCGAAAGGGGGCTTCGGAATGATATTTCATATCGCGGTGTGCAGCCCGGACAGCGTCCTCCGCAGCCGGGTGGAGCGGCAGTGTCTCGACTATTATGCCCGGCGGGACGATGCCTGCATCATCGAGCAGCTGGACAGCCCGGAGGCCCTGCTGGCCCGGGACGACGCCGGGGAGCGGTACGAGCTGTACCTCATCGAGCTGCCGTCCACGGCAGCCGCCGCGTCGCTGCGGGCAGCGGCTGCGCTCCGCAGCCGGGGGCGGCGCAGCCCGCTGGCTTTTCTGGCCCACACGCCCGCCCACGCCTACAGTGCCTACCGGGTGGACGCCATGCAGTATTTATTGCTGCCTGTCCCGCCGGAACAGCTGGACGCTCTGCTGGCCCGGGCCGCCGAGCCGGAGTACGGCCCGGCCATCCCGGTAGCCACGGCGCCGGGTCTGCGGGTGCTGCCCTTCGCGGACATCGAATACCTCGAGTGTACCCACCATGTGGTGCATTTCCATCTCGCCAGCGGCGAGGATGTGCCGTCCCTGTCTGTCCGGGTGCCGTTTGCACAGGTGGCACAGCCGCTTTTGGCGGATGAGCGCTTCGTCCAGCTTCATCGCTCTTATGTGGTCAATCTGGCGGCGGTGTCCCAGCTGGCGGCGGGTGAGTTCTGGATGCAGAGCGGCGCACGGGTCCCTGTCCCCCGCGGGCGGGAGCCTGCAGCCCGCACGGCGCTGAAAGATTATCTGGAAAAGCAGTTCCGATAAAGCAATGGGGAGGCCCGGAAGGGCCTCCCCATTGCTTTATAATTTTGTCCAGTCCAGCTGCGTCCAATCCGTTATGTACTGGTCGGCGAGGCGCTGCAATTCGGGCTGATCGGCAGCGCTGGTCTCATCCTCGATGTCGATGAGGTAAAAGCCGCACTGCCTGGCCGTACGGGTGGCGTAGACAGCGTCCTCGCAGACAACGGCGTCGGCGGGTTCGCTGCCGCCCAGCCGCTCGAGGACTTCGTGGAACACCTCGGGGTGGGCCTTGCTCTTCGCGCCCTGTGCGGTGTAGAAGAACTCGAAATAGTCTGCGACGCCCAGCCGGGTGAGCACTTCTTCGCACTGCTCTGCCCAGGTGTTGGAGCAGATGCACATCCGCACGCCCTCGGCTTTTAGCCGGGCCAGCATCTCCCGGACGCCGGGCTTCAGCTCAACTTTTTTGTACAGGTCCCGGATGACCTGCCGCATGGCAGGCTCGTAGTCCCGGAGGGTCAGGGGCAGATCGTAGGTGCGGATGAGATACTCCGCGCCCTCCACCATCCCCATGCTCAGCAGAACATCGTGGATGCCGGGTCTTGCGGTGCGGCCATAGCGGCGCAGCAGCTCCAGCGGTGCGCCCTGCCACACCACGGTCATGCTGTCGGTGAGGGTGCCGTCCATGTCGAAAATCCATTGCTTGCGGTGCATCTGTCGTCCTCCTGAATCGTTCTGGCAAGGTGAATTTATTATAGCACATTTTTTGTTACAAAAACAGAGAGAAATCTCCCGGGAAATATGCTATAATCTAGGCAAAACCGGAACACATCAAAGGAGGCAGAAAACATGGCGCAGAACAACACCCCCGTAAAGGCGCTGGTGCTGGCGGGCGGGGGCGCCCGCGGCAGCTATCAGGTGGGCGTCTGGCGGGCGCTGATCGAGCTGGGCTGGCGGCCCCAGATCATTACGGGTACCAGCGTCGGCAGCCTGAACGGCGCCATGTTCGCCCTCGACCTCTACGAGACGGCCCGGGACATGTGGCTGACCATCCGCAGTCAGGATGTGATGGAGCTGCCCGCCGAGGATGCGCCGCTTTCCGAGCTGCACGCATTCCTCAAAGACGCTGTGACTCAGGGCGGCATGGACGTCACGCCGCTGGAAGAGATCGTCGAGCGGGTGCTGGACGAAGATAAACTCCGCAAAAGCCCCATCCGGCTGGGCCTTGTGACCGTGGAGCAGAAGACCCTCAAGGCCCGGGAGCTTCCGCTGGAAGACATCCCCGAGGGGAAGGTGAAAGACTACCTGCTGGCCTCTGCAGCCTGCTTCCCCGCCCTGCGGGCCCACACCATCGACGGGGTGTCTTACCTCGACGGCGGCTACCGGGACAATATGCCCACCGCGCTGGCCCAGAAGATGGGCGCAGAAGAGCTGGTCTGTGTGGACCTGGAGGGGGTGGGCATCACCCGCCCCAACCGCACCGGCCTGCCCACCACCCTCATCCGAAGCTACTGGGAGCTGGGCGACATCCTCCACTTCGAGCCCGCCACCGCCCGGCGGAACATCGAGCTGGGCTACCACGATACATTGCGGGCCTTCGGGCGGCTGCGGGGCTGCGCCTACGCTGTGGACAGCGCGGCTGAGAGCAGCGCGGATGCCGCCGCATTCCATGCGGCCTTCGAGGCCGTCCAGAAGGACGTGCGGGAAAAGCACCCCTCCACCCTGACGGCAGACGCTGCTCTCCTGCTGGCAAAACTCTCGGATGCAGAGCTTGCCCCGCTGGAAGCCGCGGCCGAGGACGTGGGCGTAGACCCCGCCCCCTACTACACCACCCGTACTTTGGGAGAAGCTTTCCTTGCAAAATGCGACTTCGAGCGCCTTAGGAGCTTCGAGCCGCTGTTCGAGGGTGAAGCAGGCCCGGCGCAGGCCGCGCGGGCCGCTCTGCTGCCCAACACCTTTTTGCAGGCACTGGTCTGCCGGGCGCTGACCGGCAGAGTGCCGCCGGAGGAGATGGAAACATGAAGGTATATAAGGGCTTTACTGCATCGCCCGGCCTCGTGCTGGGTCAGGTCAGCCGGCTGGACCGCCCGCCGCTGGTGTTCGGCGAGGGGCCTTTCCACCCCGAACAGGAAAAGCAGGCGCTGGAAGACGCCATCAAGGTCGCTCAGCAGGAGCTGGACGAGATGGCCGGCCGCGCCGCGCCCTCGGAGCAGGCCATCTTCCTGTTCCAGAGCATGATGCTGGAAGACGAGGGCTTCATGAATGAGGTGGCTTTCCAGATAAAAGCCGGCGTTGGTGCCGCCGAGGCGATGGACCGTGTGGGCCGCCGCTACGCCGCCCAGCTGGCCGCCATGAAGGACAACGCCTACATGCAGCTGCGGAGCGTGGACATCCTCGACGTGACCCAGCGCATCACCAACATCCTCTGCCACCGGCTCCGCAGCTGGCTGGCCCTCGACCACCCGGTCATCCTTGCGTCTGACCTGCTCATGCCCACCGATCTGTTCAGCGTCCCGGCGGGCCGCATCCTCGGCCTCATCACCGCCGAGGGCAGCGGCCAGAGCCATGCGGCCATCATCGCCCGCTCGCTGAACATCCCGGGCATCACCCAGGTGGGCGAAGATTTCCTGAAAGACTGCGACGGCCGCGAGGTCATCCTGAACGCCACCGAGGGTGAGTGCATCCTTGACCCGGATGCTGCCGCCCGGCAGAGCGCCATCACCTGCATCTGCGAGATGCAGCGCCAGAACGAGGAGCTGAACGCCCAGCTCGAGCTGCCCAACCGCACCCGGGACGGCGAAGAATTCGAGCTTCTGGCCAACTGCTTCGGCCCCGAGGACGTGGGGACCGCGATGGAGTCCGGCGCGTCCGGCGTGGGCCTGCTGCGCAGCAGCTACATGATGATGCCCGGCCACGCCATGGACGAGCAGGAGCAGTATCTGTTCTACACCTCCTGCCTCGCCGCCGCTAAGGGAAAGATGGTGACGGTGCGCACCTTCGACTTCGGTGCCGACCGCACCATGGCCGACGCCTATCAGGGCGTCCAGTCCTCCAAGCTGGGCCTGCGGGGCATCCGCAGCAGCCTGCGCAATCTGCCCCAGATGGCAGTTCAGATCTGCGCCCTCATGCGTGCCGCCGCAAAAGGCCCGCTGCGGGTCATGTTCCCCATGGTGACAGACATCGAGGACTGGGATTCCGCCATGCAGGTGGTAGACCACTGCCGCCGCAAGCTCACCGAGCGGGGCGTGGAGTTCGAGCCGGATGTCCCCTTCGGCGTCATGCTCAGCGTACCCGCCGCCTGCATGACGGCAGAGGACTTCACGGCCCACGGCTGCCGGTTCTTCGTCATCGGAACCAACGATTTGACCCAGTACACCCACGCGGTGAGCCGGGAACTGGCCATTGCCGAGCACTACTATCGCCCCGCCAGCCCGGCCATGAAAAAGCTCATCGCCATGGTGGTGGACGCCGCCAGGAAAGCGGACATCCCCGTCACCATCTGCGGCCTCGCCGTCGGCAATGCCGTCAACGCGACCCAGTATCTCCGCCTCGGCCTGCGCAGCTTCTCCATGAGCCCGCAGAATCTGCTGACCATCAAAAAGGCCCTGCGGGATGCAGATGCAAAATAAATGAGAAACGGCGTCCCACCTCGGCGGGACGCCGTTTCTGATGTCAGAACTTATTCGAGGTTCCCCGTCAGGGTCATGACGGCAGAGACAACGGCCAGCGGGGCCGTCTCACAGCGGAGGATGCGGGGGCCGAGGCCGACGGTCTTTGCGCCGGCTTTTGCGGCCATCTCGGCTTCCTCGGCGTCGAAACCGCCCTCTGCGCCGGTGATGATGGCGATCTTCAGCTTTTCGCCATCGGCGGGTCTGGCCTCAGCCAGCAGCTGGCGCAGGGGTGCGCCGCCGCACTCGTAGCAGAAGAGCACGAGATCATACTGGTCGAGGCTGCGGCAGACGGCCCCGAAGTTGGGCAGCGGAAGGGCCACATCCGGCAGGATGCCCCGGCCGCACTGCTTGGCGGCTTCAAAGGCGATGCGGTTGTAGCGCTCGTTTTTCTGCTCTTCCTTCTTGGGCGCGGCCACGCAGTAGCGGCTGAAAAACGGGATGAAGTGGTCACAGCCCAGCTCGACGCCATGGCGGATGACCTGCTCCAGCTTGTCCTGCTTGGGGTAGCCCACCAGCAGGGTGACGTCCACGGTGGGTTCTGCGGCGCTGGGGTAGCCCGGCTCCACGCTGAACTCTACCGTCTCGTCGCCGAAGCCGGTAATGGTGGCAGTATACTCGACGGCGCTGCCGTCGCAGAGGATGACGGTGTCCCCCAGTTTGCCCCGCATCACGCGGGAGAGATGGTGGGCGTCGGCCCCCCGCAGCACGGCGGTGCCGTCGGAAATTTCAGTGGTAAAATAACGGTGCGGCATATTTTTGATCCTTTACATCTTAGGCTCTCCCTTTGGGAGAGCTGGACGCGAAGCGGCCTGAGAGGGCAAGCCCGTAAAAAAATTACGCTTTTTTGCAGACGATGCACTCCCAGCCGCGCTTCTCCTTCACTTCCAGCACGGCGAGGCCGGCGGCTTCCAGCGCGGCGATGACCTCATCCTTCCGGCTGTCGATGATGCCGCTGGCGATGAAGACGGCGTCGTCGGCCATCAGGCCGGGGACGGCGGGGGCCAGCGACATGATGGCGTTGGCTACGATGTTGGCTGTGATGATGTCGTACTTGCCGCTGGCCTTGTCGGACAGATCGCCCACGAGGACGGTCAGCTTGTCGGCCACGCCGTTGAGGGCGGCATTTTCGCCGGCGGTGCGGACAGCCACGGGGTCGATGTCCACGCCCTCAGCCACGGCTGCGCCCAGTTTGAGGGCCGCGATGGCGAGGATGCCGCTGCCGGTGCCGATGTCCAGCACCCGCTCGCCGCCCTTGACCCGCTCGTCCAGCACTTCGAGGCAGAGGTTGGTGGTCTCATGGCCGCCGGTGCCGAAAGCAAGGCCCGGGTCGAGGATGAGCTTGACGCGGTCGGTGTCGTAGTCCTGCCAGGACGGCACGATGGCGAGGCGCTGGCCCACGTCCATCGGGTGGTAATACTTGCGCCAGCCGTTCTGCCAGTCCTCCTGCTCCAAGCCCTCGGTCTCAGAGGTGTAGGGGATGCCTGCGGCCTCCATCCGGGCCGCGATGAGGGCCAGCGTCTCCACCGGCGAAGCGCCCGGCTCGAGGTACATGTGGATGATGACGGTGTCCCGGGGCTTGTCCAGCAGCTCCTGCTCGATGAGGTCCACGTGGGCGATCTGCTCCACCTGTTCCTCGATGTCGCTGTAGTCTTCGATATAAATGCCGCCCTCCGCGATCATGGTGGCCACGGCCTCGGCGGCCTCGGCGTCGGCTTTGGATACGGTCAGGCGAATATCAGTCCATTCCATAAGGATGCTCCTTCCGTGTATTGGGGATATACTGTCTTTATAGTACCCGATTCCGGCCCGGGATGCAAGCTCTCGGGCCGAAAGATGCCCGAAAAGGCTTTCTTTTTTCCCGGCAGTATGTTAATATGGTGTTGTACCCGGACTGGGTCCGGGCGGCTTCCTGTCGGAAGCGCCCGCCGCATCGTTCCCCAAAGGAGGAATTATCGTATGTTTTTGGGAATGGATATTTACAGCTGGATCGCCGCTATCGTCATCGCGCTCATCGTCACATTCCTGCCTATCACGCTGCCGTTCAAGATCGTTCTCGCCATGGTGGCCATGGCCTGCTTCTATTTTGGACGCAAGTATTATCACAACCATAAGAACGGCGGGGCCGAGACGCCCAGCATGAGCTCTGCCGAGAGCGAGGCACTGGCCTCCGGCATCCTGAAAGCCCTCGGCGGCAAGGATAATATCGCCAAGGTGGACTACTGCGCCACCCGCCTCCGCTTTGAGGTACACAGCTACGCCTCCGTGGACGAGGCCGCTGCCAAGGCTGCAGGCGCAGAGGGCGTCATCCGCCCGGCCAAGAACGCCTGCCAGGTGGTCATCAAGGGCGATGTGCAGGCCGTGTACGATGCCCTGCGCAAGCAGCTGTAACGAAGAAGCTGTTTCCTTACGCAAACAGCTTCTCGAACACCGCCGGGAACGGGCCGCTGCGCCCGGCCCGGCGGTATTTTTATCGGAAAGGAATTTTGATATGAAGCCCCAGATCTTTACGTGGAAAAAACTCACCGCCGACGAGCTGACGCGGGTGTATCTGGACGAGATGCGCCGCGACTTCCCGCCCAGCGAGCTGAAACCCCTGAGCATGATACTGAACAGTGAAGCCGCCGGCATGGCCCACACCTGGGGCGTGTTCGAGGGGGAGACGCTGGTGTCCTATCTGCTGATGGTGCGGCCTACGGGCTGTGAAGTGAGCCAGCTGGACTATTTCTCCGTCCTGCCCGCCTGCCGCAGCACCGGCATTGGCGCAAAGCTGCTGGCCGCTCTGCCCGCCCACGAGGAGGGCACAAAGGCCATCCTCATCGAGGCCGAGTGTCCCGAGAAGGCCGACGACGAGGCCATGGCCGTCCGGCGTCTGGGCTTTTATGCCCGCTGCGGGGCCGTTGACACCGGCTGGACGGAGCATCTTTTCGACGCATGGTTCCGGGTGCTGGTCCTGCCTGCCGAGGGGGAGACACTGGATGCGGAGACGGCCAACAAAGAGCTGGCCGACTGCTACAGCCGGGTGATGGGCGCGGACAAGTGGCGCAGATATGTCCAGCTCTACCGCCCGGACGGCGCAGAAGAGAAATTCTGATTCGATCATAGGCTCTGAAAGGCTGCTTTACGTTCTGTGAAGCAGCCTTTTTTGCACCCTTCAGCGGGCGGGATGCACAAAGGAACGTGCGGATTTTTGACAGTTTGACCGGAAATGTAAAATCGAGTGTCCTGTTTTCCACACCGGCTTTACCAGAGGATGACAGCAGCGCAAAAACACCGCACAAAGCTTTACCTGCATTTTGCGCCGCCATGGTCGCAGCCGGATGGGCGGTGCGCTACAATAAAGGCGTCCCAAGAGAGACGCAACGAAGAAAAGGAAAACAGCCCGGCCAGAACAAAAGGGCCGGCCCAGTTGAAGGAGATATTATGATGAAAAAGATCACTCGTCGTTCGTTCCTGTCCATCTGCGGCGCTGCTGCCGCTGCTGCTGCCCTGACCGCCTGCGGCGGTGCAGCTTCTTCCACGGCTGCCTCTTCTGCCGCCGCATCCGGCACCGCAGCTTCCGCTTCTTCTACGGCTGCGCTGTCCGGCAATGTCGCCACCGGCGGTTCCACCTCTATGAAGAACGTCATCGCCGCCCTGACCGAGGGCTTCGCTGAGCTCGAGCCGGATGTCACCATCAGCTATGACCCCACCGGTTCCGGCGCAGGCATCACCGGCGCTGCCGATAAGACTCTGGACATCGGCCTTTCTTCCCGCGCCCTGAAGGCTGACGAGACCGGCGTCACCGGCACCATCGTAGCTCTGGACGGCATCGCCATCATCGTCAACAAGGACAGCAAGGTCGAGGACCTGACCGTTGACCAGCTCAAGCAGATGTTCACCGGCGGGATCACCAACTGGTCCGAGGTCGGCGGCGACGACGGCGAGATCGTTCTGGTGGGCCGCGAGGCTGGCTCCGGCACCCGCGATGGCTTCGAGAGCATCGTGGACGTCAAGGATTCCTGCAAGTACGCGCAGGAGCTGACGGCTACCGGCGCTGTCATCAGCGCTGTGGAGGCCAACCCGCTGGCCATCGGCTACGCTTCCCTGTCTGCCGTCGGCGACACCGTCAAGGCTGTGACCGTCGGCGGCGTGGAGTGCAGCGAGGAGACCGTCAAGGACGGCAGCTATGAGGTGCAGCGTCCCTTCGTGTTCGTCACCAACGACTCCGTCGCCCTCTCCGCTCAGGCTCAGGCGTTCTTCGACTTTGCTGCCAGCACCGACGCTGCCGACCTCATCCGCACCGCAGGCGCTGTGCCGGTGAACGAGTAACTTTGCGAGGGGATCCCTCAGGTGTTTTTATGAAAAGATTCGAGCTGCCCCGCACCCCGGCCCAATGGCTGGAAGCTGTCATGAACGCCATCTTCTTCCTCTGCGGCATCCTCGCCGTGGGCTGCGTGGCTGTCATTACCATCTATATGTTCCTGTCGGGCCTGCCCGCCATCGGAAAGATCGGCCCGCTGAACTTCCTCTTCGGCACCGAGTGGGCCTCCACGGCGTCCGAGCCGAAGTACGGCATCCTGCCCTTCGTGCTTTCGAGTATTTATGGCACCCTGGGCGCGTCCCTCATCGGCGTGCCGGTGGGTCTGCTGACAGCAGTGTTCCTCTCGAAAGCGGCAGCTCCCGGCGTGCGCAATGTGGTCGTCACGGCGGTGGAGCTGCTGAGCGGCATCCCCAGCGTGGTGTTCGGCCTGCTGGGCATGCAGGTGCTGGTGCCTGCGGTGGCGAAGGTGTTTGGCAAGGCGTCGGGCGCCTGCCTGCTGTCGGCCATCGTGGTGCTGTCCATCATGATACTGCCCAGCATCGTGTCGGTGTCGGTGACGGCCCTCAACGCCGTGCCGCCCGAGTATGAGCAGGGCAGTCTGGCACTGGGTGCGACCGATACGGAAACCTGGTTCAGGATCAGCATCCCGGCGGCCAGGAGCGGTATTGCAGCCGGTATCGTTCTGGGCATCGGCCGCGCCATCGGCGAGGCAATGGCCGTCATGATGGTGGCCGGCAACAGCCCCAATATGCCGGACAGCCTCTTCCGCAGCGTCACCTTCCTGACTACGGCCATCGCCAAGGAGATGAGCTACGCCAGCGGCCTGCAGAAGCAGGCGCTGTTCAGCATCGCGCTGGTGCTGTTCGTCTTCATCATGGTCATCAATGTGCTGCTCAACGCTGTGCTGAAGGGAGGAAACAGGGATGAAAAGTGACTTCTCCCCCTCCCGCCGCACATGGAACGTCATCATGACCGCGCTGGTCTGGGCGGCGGCAGTGCTGGTCATCGCCCTCACGGTGGGCGTTATCGGGCTGGTACTGGTGCGGGGCATCCCCCACATCAGCTGGGAATTCCTTTCCACCACCGCCAGCGTCCTCAAAGGCACTGACGGCATCCTGCCCGCCATCCTCAACACGTTATATGTCATCCTGCTCACCCTGCTCATCGTCCTTCCGCTGGGCGTGGGCGCGGCAGTTTACCTCACGGAGTACGCCTCCAACCGGAAGCTCATTGAGGTCATCGAGTTCACGAATGAGACGCTGGCGGGCATCCCCAGCATCATCTACGGCCTCGTGGGGATGCTGGTCTTTGCCCAGACCATGGGCTTCAAGACCTGCCTGCTCTCCGGCAGCCTGACACTGGTGGTCATGAACCTGCCCACCATCATCCGTACCACGCAGGAGTCCCTCAAAACGGTGC
>OMGY01002928.1_pt1 | contig 12137 bp, 9 predicted proteins | sample 1674461 | NCBI WGS metagenome assembly OMGY01 (sample SAMN05578579, study PRJEB25193) | human gut metagenome | biome: Human Microbiome; feature: human-associated habitat; material: feces | host: Homo sapiens | place: USA:Birmingham
ACTTCTATTTCATCACCTAATCTAATATCATTTTTTCTTACTAATTCATAATAATCTTCTATTTCATTAACTACATAACCTAAATATGATTTATTAACCATAGTTGATTCATTAGCGTATATTTGATCTAAATATGAAATACCATTTTTATTTAAAAAGCCTTGAGTTAAAGGTCTACTTTCAATGCTCTTAAGTACTTTTTCTGCATTTAATAAAAGATCTTCAGTTAATCTATTTTCATAAATAGCATCTATAATTTTACGATAAGTTAAACCTACTAAAGCAACATAATTAACTGATTTCATTCTTCCTTCAACTTTTAAAGAAGATACTCCTATTTCAATTAAATCTTTAACAAGTCTAATTCCCATTAAATCTTTAGAAGCTATTTTAAATATATCTTCACTTATTAAATTATTATTTTGATACAATTTATAATCCCATCTACATGAATGAGCACACCCACCTCTATTAGCATCTCTACAAACAAAATAATTACTTAATGTACATTTACCTGAATATGAAGAACATAATCCACCTTGAATAAATACTTCAAGTTCACTATTAGTATGTTCTTTTATCATTTTTATTTCATTTAAAGAACATTCTCTAGCTAATACCACTCTAGTACAACCTAATTCTTCATAAAATTTTACATAGTCTTCATTTACTGCACTTACTTGAGTAGATACATGACATTCTAAATTTAAATTTAGTTTTTTTACTGTCTCAATAATAAATAAAGAAGAAACAATAATTGCATCTACATGAATCCTATCTAAAGATAATAAATATTCTTCAATATTATTTAAATCATCACAATGAGGAATAATATTAACTGTTACATAAATTTTCTTATTTAATGAATGAGCAAATTTTACTCCTTTAGCAATATCTTCAATACTAAAATTAGATGCTTTAGCTCTTAAAGAAAATTTCTTTCCACCAATAAATACTGCATCTGCACCATATAATAAACTTACTTTTAATCTAGTTAAATCACCAGCTGGCATTAATAATTCAATTTAATTCTGTATGACAATTTTATTTTCCATAATCATTTACCATTTCTTTATACATTAAATAAGTACTAAAATTATTATCTTCAATATCTTTACCATTTATTGAATTATATACCATTTCTTCAACATTATTTAAATTAACAAAAGATTTATCAATAATAAAATATTCCATACCTTTATTTAAAAATTCATTTAAAACTTTAAATGGAAAAAATATTTCACCAGCAAAAATATAAGTTCCATTATTATCTTCAACGATTGGTTGATACATTGGTCTAGTTTTTTCTTTGATAGTTAAATTATCATTACTAAATTCTAAATTATATTGTTTTTTAAAAGAAGAAACCATTTTTCTTTTTGAATAATATATTTGAGGATAACCAAAACATAACATACCTAAATGTAAATTGTTTTTATTTTTTAAAATTTTATTATAATCATCATAAGTATCTTCTTTAGATAAAACAAAATGAGTTAATCCTAATTTACTATAAGCAAATAAATCTTGATAACTAACAATTAAAGTAGGTGAATAATAACATAATTTATCTAATTGATTTAAACTTTTACCAATCATAAAAATTGATAAATCTTGAAAAAAGATTAAATCACATATAGAAAATAATTCTTTAATTTTTGGTTTTAAAGAATTTAATTCTTCTTCAGAAATCAATTTATCACATAATAAATAAATATTTTTATTAGTATTTTTTTTAATATTTAAAACTTTATCAATATCTAATTCATATTGACTTCTTGAAGATAAACCCTTAATTGGAATTAATACACTATCAACATAAGGATTATTTAAATCATTTAAAGATGTTAATAATAAAACAATATTTTTCATACCAATTTATTTTAAACTAAAATAAACATAAAAAAAAGAGAAAGTCTTCATTTCCTGCCTTTTAAGTTTTATTAGTTTTTTATTTATTCAAGTTCAAAAGCACCTGTATATAATTGATAATATTTTCCTTTTAATGCCATAAGAGTATCATGATCACCACGTTCAATAATCTTACCATGTTCAAGAACCATAATAGCATTAGAATTTCTAACAGTAGATAATCTATGAGCAATAACAAATACTGTTCTACCTTCCATTAATTTATCCATGCCTTCTTGAACAAGTTTTTCAGTTCTTGTATCAATTGAAGATGTAGCTTCATCAAGAATCATAACTGGTGCATCAGCAACAGCTGCTCTAGCAATAGAAAGAAGTTGTCTTTGTCCTTGAGATAAATTAGCGCCACTACCACTTAATAAAGTATTAAATCCTTGAGGTAAACGAGTAATAAAATCATAAGCATTAGCAATTTTAGCTGCTTCATAAACTTCTTCATCAGTAGCATCTAATCTTCCATAACGAATATTTTCCATAACAGTTCCAGTAAATAAATTTGTATCTTGTAAAACTACACCAAGAGATTTTCTTAAATCGTCTTTTTTAATTTTATTAATATTAATTCCATCATATCTAATTTTGCCATCAGCAATATCATAAAAACGATTAATTAAATTTGTAATTGTAGTTTTACCTGCTCCTGTTGCGCCAACTAAAGCAATCTTTTGACCAGGTTTAGCATAAATTGAAACATCATTTAAAACTAATTTTTCTGGTACATATCCAAAATCAACATGATCTAAAACAATATCACCTTTTAATTCAGTATATGTTAATGAGCCATCTCCATGAGGGTGTTTCCAAGCATAATATCTAGTTCTTTTATCAGTTTCGTAAAATGATCCATCTTGATTATATTCAATATGTACTAATTTAACATAACCATCATCAGTTTCACTCTTTTGATCCATTAAATCAAATATTCTTGAAGCGCCAGCCATACCCATAACAATAAAAGTAACTTGTTGAGCAAATGTATTTAAGTTATTAGCGAACATTCTTGAAATCATTAAGAAAGAAACAATAATTGCAATTGATTCATTTTTATCATCAATATGCTGACCTAAAATATTAATATTGACTAAAACATCAGGAAAAATAATAAATAAACTACCAACAACCGCTAAAATAACATAAAGTAAATTTCCTATATTTCCAATTATTGGAGCTAAAATATTACCATTTATATTACCTATAGTTGATACTTTACATAATTCTTCATTTAATTTATCAAAATCTTTAATTGATTCTTCTTCGTGAGTAAAGACTTTTATAACTTTTAATCCATTAATAGATTCTTCTATTGAACCTTCTACTTTTCCTAAAGCATCTTGTTGTTTAACAAAGAATTTAGCAGATTTTCCACCAACTAATTTAATATCAAGTAACATAAATGCTGCGCCTAATAAAACAATAATAGTAAGCCATAAAGAATAATTTAACATAATAACTAATAAAGCTAATACAGTAAATGCTGTTTGAAACAAACTAGGTAAAGATTGACTTACAAGTTGTCTAATTGTATCAGTATCATTCGTGTACATCGACATAATATCACCATGCGCATTAGTGTCAAAATATTTAATAGGTAATGTTTCCATGTGATCAAACATTTCTTTTCTTAATTTATTTAAGAATTTTTGAGTTGTTATACCCATTATATAGTTATAAGTAAATGAGCCAATTAATCCCACCAAATAAATACTTCCCATAATAATTAATAATATTGTTAAATCATTAATTGGATTATAAGAAACATCTCTTACCCCTCTAGTAATAACTTCAGTAATATTTTTTACAAAGATAGAAGAAGTAAAATTACTAATAGAAGTTAAAATAATACATATCATACATACAATCATTTGCCATTTAAAATCTTTAAATAGCATTTTTAATAATCTTCCTAAAGTACCCTTTTTAGCTTTTCCATGAGCACTTTTAACTTTCATAGCAGGCATTATTCTTCACCTCCTTGTTTATTTTGAGTATAATAAACTTCTTGATAAATTTTATTATCTTTTAATAATTCTTCATGAGTACCAATTGCATCAATTTTTCCTTCATCAAGAACAATGATTTGATCGGCGTCTTCAATAGAAGAAATTCTTTGTGCAATAACAATTTTAGTAGTATCTGGAATATCATTTCTTAAACCAGTTCTAATTAATTTATCAGTCTTAGTATCGACAGCAGAAGTAGAATCATCAAGAATTAAAATCTTTGGTTTCTTTAAAATTGCTCTAGCAATACATAATCTTTGTTTTTGTCCACCAGAAACATTTGTTCCACCTTGTTCAATATGTGTATCATATTTATTAGGGAAAGATTGGACAAATTCATCAGCTTGCGCTATTTTACTAGCAGCTACTACTTCTTCATATGTTGCATTTTTATCTCCCCAACGAAGATTTTCAATAATAGATCCAGTAAATAATATATTTTTTTGTAAAACAACTGAAACATTATTTCTTAATGTATCTAAATCATAATCTTTAACATTAATTCCACCAACATCAACTTCGCCTTCACTAACATCATATAATCTTGAAATCAAATTAACTAATGATGTTTTTCCAGCACCAGTTGATCCAATAATACCGACAAATTGGCCTGATTTAATTTCTAAATTAATATTAGATAAAGTATCTTTTTCAGCTTTAGAAGAATATTTGAAACCAACATTTTTAAAACTTACTGAACCATCTTTAATTTCAAAAATAGGATTTTCAGGATTTTTAATAGTTGAATCTTCTTCTAACACTTCAGCAATACGTCTAATAGATTCAATAGACATAGCAAGCATTACAATAATCATAGAAATCATCATTAATGACATTAATATTTGCACTCCATAAGTAAGTAAAGCTGATAATTGACCTACTGATAAATCTGTATAAATAATTTCATCATTTTTTACTATCGCAGTATGATAAATTAATAATGAACCAATAGAACATACTAAAATATTTGATAAATGAATAGCAAAATTCATAATTGGATTATTAAAAGCTAAAATCTTTTCTGCTTTTATAAAATCTTTTGTCATATTATTTGAAGCAGTATTAAATTTTTCTTCTTCAAATTTTTCTCTAACATAAGATTTAACTACTCTAATACCAGAAACATTTTCTTGAACAGATTCATTTAAGTTATCATATTTTTTAAATACTTTTCTAAATACAGGCATTGCTAATTTCATTATTAATAATAATCCGATAGAAACAATTGGGATAATACAAATGAAAATCCATGCCATGTTTCCACCTTTAATAAAGGCCATTACAATAGAAAATATTAACATTAATGGGGCTCTAACCACAATTCTAATACACATTTGGAATGCTTGTTGAGTATTAGTAACATCAGTAGTCATCACCTCTTAAATTTTTAGCTAATCCAGTAGAAGCAATCGCAGCGGTTCTACCACCAAGAACACCAAAAGTTAATGATAAAATAGCCATAACAATTAAAATAATAATATATGGCACTAAATTAGAAAAAGTATCTTTACTAACCACTTCGATTTCATCAACAAATTCAGACATGTAAAAAGGCAATAAACATTCAAGCAAAGCTTCACCTATCATAAAAATAGGTGTTAAAAAAGCATAAATTTTATATTCTCTTACACTCTTTAAGATAAGTTTTATCTTATTAAACATAAATCCCTCCTTTTAATTTTTTATTTTATTTTAATCTTAACTTGATTAATTTACTAGTAAAATATTAACTAAATTTAAACTATTTAAAAATCCAACAATTAAGTTGGATTCAATAAATTTTATTTATCTTTTTGTTTTTTACTAGGTTTCGAATAAATCCCATACGCGATAGAACAAATACCCAAAACAAAGAATAAACAAACAAAAATCCAAGTAATCGTTTCATTAGAAATAAATGGTTTTACTAACATCCACATACCAACTGAAACAAATCCAAGTGCAATACACAACCACCAAATTGGATAATTCATTAGTATCTTTTCTATAAAAATAAGCTCTAAAAACTTCTACACAGCCTCTAATCCATAAAGCTAAGCCAGTAATTGCACATGCTCCATTAACAGGAATAATATTTAAAGCAGGTATCCATTGACCTAAAATTAAATATAAATCAACAAGTAATAATAAGACAAATTCAATAATAGTTAATATTTTTAAAGTTTGCCCTCTAGTACGTGTAATTTTTCTTATTAAAAAACCAAATAAATAAATACTTAAAAATACTGCTATAATTAAATTAACAATAGTAGTGGACCAATTTTTCCATGGAGCCCATTCAACATTTTTCCATAGAGGAACTAAAATTGCTCCAAATAAAATAAATACAATACCAATAACAATATATAACCAGAATAATTTATTATCCTTTTTTAATTCAGGTAATTTCATTTTTTTGTCCTCCTAATTAGTATATTCACATTATAAACTAATTAAATTTTTTTTAAATAACTAGTCTTTAAAATTTTTATTTTCTTTAATCATATTAATAAAATATTGATGCACTCTTACTTCATCAGTTAATTCTGGATGAAAAGAAATAGCTAATTGATTATTTTGTCTTACTGCTACTATATGATTATCAATAGTTGCTAATATTTTAGTGTCATTAAATACTTCTTTTACATAAGGTGCTCTAATAAATGTCATTTTTATATTTTCCATATTATCAAATTTCCCTAATGTATAAAATGATCCAAGTTGTCTACCATAAGCATTTCTTATAACTTCAATATCCATAGTAGAAAAATAAGTTTGTTCTTGATTATCAATTTTTTTAGCTAATAATATCATTCCAGCACATGTACCAAAAACTGGTAATCCATTGATAATTTTATTTTTTAAAATATCAAATAAATCTAAATCAAATAATAATTTTCCTATTGTAGTAGATTCTCCTCCAGGAATAATTAATCCATCCATTGGTTTATTTAAATCTTCTTTTTTTCTTATTTCAAAATAATCAACATTAAGTTTTTTTAAAACTTTTTCATGTTCAATAAAAGCTCCTTGTAATGCTAATATAGCGATAACCATTATTTACCTCTTTCAGCCATTAATGTTTTAATTTCGTCTTCATTAATACCAACCATTGCTTCACCTAAATCTTCACTAATTTCTGCTAAAATTTTAGGTTCATTATAATTAGTAACTGCTTTAACTATACTTGCTGCTCTTTTTTCTGGGTTTTTAGATTTAAAAATACCTGATCCAACAAATACACCTTCTGCTCCAAGTTGCATCATTAAAGCAGCATCAGCAGGAGTAGCTACTCCACCAGCAGCAAAATTAACAACTGGTAATTTATGATTATCATGAACATATTTGACTAATTCATAACTTACTCTATATTCTTTACTTGCTTTCATTAATTCAGTTTCATTCATTTGAGTTAATAATTCAATTTCATGATTTATCTTTTTCATGTGTCTAACTGCTTGAATTATATCTCCAGTGCCTGGTTCACCTTTAGTTCTAATCATTGAAGCACCTTCACTAATTCTTCTTAAAGCTTCGCCTAAATCTTTAGCCCCACAAACAAATGGAACTTTAAATTTTGTTTTATCAATATGACTTTCATCATCAGCAGGAGATAAAACTTCTGATTCATCAATATAATCTATTTCAATAGCTTGTAAAATTTGAGCTTCAACAAAATGACCAATTCTACATTTTGCCATAACTGGAATACTTACTGCTGCTTGAATTTCTTGAATCATTTTTGGATCAGACATTCTTGCAACTCCCCCTGCTGCACGAATATCTGCAGGAATTCTTTCAAGTGCCATAACAGCACATGCTCCAGCTTCTTCTGCGATTTTTGCTTGTTCAGGTGTTGTTACATCCATAATAACACCACCTTTTAACATTTGTGCTAATTGTTTATTTAATGCATATCTTTCCTGACTCATTTTGTTTTCCTCCTGTACGGTTTACGCAAAGCAACGACAGGGAACTGATTTAACAGTCTGCCCTTTCTTCAACTGCGTTTTTATTTGTCTGAAAGCATACAGGAATACTGTGCTGTTATAAATATCCAATTTTTATATATTTTAAGAGGACAGTTTAAGTATTTTCTCTCAAACTGTCCTCTTTACAAAATAAACAGTATTTAAAGTTATGGTTTTTTCGTAAAATCCCCACTGCTTTTTGCGAAGGTATTTGAATATTTTTATATGGTAACCTGGAACATAATTGATTTTCCATCTTTACTGCTGACTTTAATTTTCCCGCCATAAGCTTCGGCTACTGCCTGGGCAATGGAAAGTCCGATTCCGCTGCCGCCGGTCTTTCTGGAGCGAGAATTGTCCGGGCGGTAGAAACGGTCGAACAGCCGGGACAGGTTTTGAGTCTCCTCCAGCACGCAGGTATTAAAAACTTCGATTTTTGTCTTCCCATGAACCTTGTACACATCAAGCCTTATGGTTCCATTTTCATCTGAATATTTCATGGCATTATCAAGAAGAACAGAAATCATCTGCCTGGTGGCATCTGGATTTCCGCACAGGGTCAGATTCTCCTCAATCCGCTGAGAGTACTTTTTTCCCTGGGCTTTTGCCAGGGATGCAAAAGGCTCTGCCACCTCCCAGACAGCGTCACTTAAAGAGAACTCGGTCCGTTCCAGAAAAGGATTTTCCTCATCAAGACGGGAAAGAGTTACCAGATCAGCTACCATTCTGGACATTTTAGAAGTCTGCTTATGGATATTTCTGGTCCACTCATCTTCACCATACTCCATCTCAATTACGTCCACACTGGTAGCAATGGAAGTCAGTGGTGTCTTAATTTCATGGCTGGCGTCAGTGATAAAACGTTTCTGGCGCTCTATATTCCGGATATAAGGTTTCATTGCCCTTTTTGAGAGAAGGATTACCAGGAGAAAAACCACCAGGAAGCATACCACTCCCACCAGACAGGAAATCAGAAGTACATTTCTGACAGAACGGAGTTCCATTGTAGTATTCAAGAATATAACAATATTATCATTTTTCTTCGCTAATATCTGAAATCTGTAGTTTTTATAATAACCCACCTGTCTTTTTTCATTTAATACTTTGCGGGCAAATTCTTCTGCTTCCGTCTGCGTAACAGAAGCTATAAAATCTGTGGAAACATCGGTTACATTCCCCTCTTCATCCAACCGCACTATAAAAAAACGAGTTGTATAGGGAGCCTCCGGGTCGTGGTCATCCGGGCGATTGAAAATATCCGGCGGCACAGGCTGCGAAGCATTTTCTTCTGAATTCTCCATTCCAGGAACTTTACCACTTTCAAAGCCATAAATCTCCTGAATCCGCTGGTCTGCTCTTTCTGCAGTTGTGTGATAATTCCACACATTGATTCCAGCCAGCACAGCCACAAGCATAATAAACACTGCCAGCATAGCGGCCAGAATAAAGTGCCAGCGCATCTTTTTCAGCATAGTCTTTCCTCCAAACAGGCTCTAACGACAGTTCACATAGTGGACCATCATTCTTCCATGGAATATCCCGCACCACGAACGGTTTTAATCTCCACTGACGAACCCAGCTGCTTAAGCTTTTTCCTCAAAAATCCAATATAAGTCCACACCACATCCATCCCTGCGGTGCCATCCTGTTCCCATATTTTTTCCATAATGTGTTCCGTGGAAAATACGAATCTGGGATGCTTCATAAATAACTCCATCAGCTGAAATTCCTTGTTGTTCAGGCGAATAGTTGCGCCCCCTGCTGACAGTTCAAAACGATTACAGTCCAGGGTTGTATTTCCCAGACTTAAAAGATTCTCTGTATAATTCACACTTCTTCTGCCAAGTGCCTTTACCCTGGCAATAAATTCGCTTGCAGCAAAGGGCTTGGGCAGATAATCGTCTGCGCCTGCATTTAATCCGGCAACCCTGTCCTCAATTTCGGATTTGGCTGTGAGAAGCATCACAGGAGTGGCAATATGATTTTCCCTGGTTCGCCGCAGCACCTCCAGCCCATCCATCTCCGGCATCATAATGTCCAGCACGATCACGTCAAAATTCCCCTGGCAGATAAAATCCCAGGCATCTTTTCCGTTATGTACAATGTCCACTGAGCATTTATTTTTCTCAAGCAAAATCTTCAATGCCCGGGCAATTTCCACCTCGTCTTCTGCAATCAGGATACGCATAATTTTCCTCCGTTTTTCTGAAAAAGAGACGCTTACGCGTCCCCCTTTTTCACTTTACATTCCTTTTTATAACATGCAATTCCGTATTTTATAATGCTGCGCATGCCATCTTCTTTTAATCCGGCTGCGTACTTTTTATCTTCAATCTGCTGTAGTGCTTTCTGACACGCAGCTTCCAGATTTCCATCTTCAGCATACTTCACTTCAACAACAATTCCGATACGGTTCTTTCGGGTCTCTATTAAAATATCACTGTAACCGATTCCTGACTCCGCATTGGATTTCACGATCCAGTCATCCTGAAATCCCAGGATTCCCAGAAGGATTCCGTGATAAAAGTTCTCTTTCTTTTCATTGGGAGCAGCGGTATCCCGGATGCTGATGGTATTCCACAGATAATCATTAAAAAGCTCCTCGATCAGTGCTCCATCGCCATCTGGAAAAGCATTACAAAACCTGTCAAGAGTTTTGCGGTCACTTCCTGTCTGATAGCGAAACCATTCCCTAATCTGGCGGATAAACAACTTCTTAATCTCATAATTTGGAATTACAAGATAATACTTATCCCCTTCTGCCATTCCCCGCTGAGTCAGATAACCTGTTGTAAAAAGCACACTCCACAAATTTTCTATAGAATTATCCAGTTCACCGTAGGTCAGTTCCTGTCGGACTTCTTTCAAGATTGTTTCACCAGCGATCAGGCGCTCAATTTCTTCTTTTGTCTTTCCATTTGCCAAATCGATAAAACGACGCACAATGGCATTTCCGCTGGTATTAGACCAGTAGTCCTCCGGTCTGGCATTTGGATCAGCACGTAGATTATCACAGTGACTGAGCACATCCCAGGGGCAGTAGACATCCTGGTTTCCAAAACGGTAACCATCGTACCAGGCTTTCATGGAATCAAAGTGATCCATAAGGCCATAATAGTTTAACATTTCTTTTACTTCTGAGTCTGTGAAACCGAAGTATTCATCAAACTGGACGTTGGTAATGGACATCACTTTCAGGTTGTTAAGACCTGTGAATATGCTTTCTTTGGAAATGCGAAGACAACCGGTGAGTACGGCAAAGTACAGACTGGAGTTGGTTTTCAGGGCATTTCCTAGTATATTTCGAATAAGGGAAACCATTTCCTCATAATAACCATACTGGAAAGCTTTATCCAAAGGGACGTCATATTCGTCAATCAGGAGAATGACTTTTTTGCCGTAATATTTCTCTAATAATCCAGACAAAGTTTGAAGACTGGCTGACAGTGTATCTTCTGACATAGCGAATACCCCACCGGTTCCAGTATTTGTGTTAATCTCGGTAAGCTGCTCATACGCTGTCTTTTCTTTTTCAGATAACTTCTCACAGTTTGTAAGGAATTGAAAACGCATAGCCTCATTCCCTATTATATATTTCAATCCTTCTTTCGCTGAATCAAAAGTCCGTCCCTCTCCGCCCTTCAAACTAATCGAAATTACAGGAAACTGACCCATATATTTTTCACATAATTCTTTTTCTTCTGAAATTTTCAGCCCCTGAAACAGTTTTTTATCACAGCCTGTTTCAAAAAATGTCTTGAGCATGCTCATGTTAAGACTTTTTCCAAAACGGCGCGGACGGGTAAAAAGGTTTACTTCACTCCAGTTCTTCAACAGATCAGCAATCATATCTGTTTTATCTATATAGTAAAAGTCTTCCTGGATCAATTTTTCAAAGTTATCTATGCCTATAGGAAGCTTTTTTCTGTATGTCATTTTCTCGCCCCTTTCAGAAGTTATTTGTATTAATCTTAACATTCTCCTGAACTAATGGCAAGTTGCAGGGGCAAATAATACACTATTATTTTTTCGTTTTCTTTCGAGCCATCAAACCACCGATCCGGCCGGTTTCTTTGGCTGAGAGGCTTTTCCAGCCGCCTTCTAAAACTTTATCCAGAATGCCAAGTTCCTGGGCGATCTCGTATTTTGTCTGCTCTTCGGGAGTGAGATTTCCGGATTTGTAGGCTTCTATTTCTTTGTCTTTGTTCATATTCCTTACGTCCTGTAGTTTCCATACGCAAAACTTCATCACGTAATT
>OMGY01002932.1_pt1 | contig 12119 bp, 6 predicted proteins | sample 1674461 | NCBI WGS metagenome assembly OMGY01 (sample SAMN05578579, study PRJEB25193) | human gut metagenome | biome: Human Microbiome; feature: human-associated habitat; material: feces | host: Homo sapiens | place: USA:Birmingham
AAGGACGACCTGACCGAGGACTTGAACTGGGTATTTGACCTGTTTCCCCGGCTGAAAGAGCGTTCATGGCAGGCGGGCGGCACGCTGTCCGGCGGCGAGCAGCAGATGCTGGCGGTCGGCCGTGCGCTCATGAGCCGCCCCAAGGTCATCATGATGGACGAGCCGTCTCTGGGCCTTGCACCCATCGTCGTCCGGGGCATTTTCGAGATCATCCGCGAGATCAACCGCCAGGGCATCACGGTGCTTCTCATCGAGCAGAACGCGAACATGGCGCTCAAAATCGCGGACTGGGCCTACGTCATGCAGACCGGCTCCATCCTCATGCAGGGCCCCGGCGAAGAGCTGGCCGCCAACGAGGAGGTCAAGGCCGCGTATCTCGGCACGGCAAAATAAAAGAAGCGATTCCCCCGGCAGCCGCCGGGGGATTTTTGCGCGGCTCCGGTGCGTGCGGTTTTTACACATCTTTTCCTGCTTGCCTATTGCCAGATCCGGCTGTTTTGTGCTAAACTGGATTAAATTTTCAGGAGAATCCAAATACGGGAGTGTGAATCATGAGTCGGGAACCGAAAAACAACGAAGAGGGCTTCATGTATAAGCTTGCCAGTTTTATTGTTGACAAGCTGAATCTGATTTTTCTGATCGTCGCCATCGGGCTGGTGTTTTCCGTGTTTTCACGGAACTGGGTGCAGGTGGAGAACCAGCTTTCGGCGTATCTGCCGAAGGACTCGGAGACATACAGGGGCCTGCATCTGATGGAGGATGAATTCATCACCTTCGGCACGGCAAAGGTCATGCTTGTCAACGTGACCTATGACGAGGCGCAGGCCGTATCCGAGCGGCTTGAAGCGGTCGACGGCGTGCAGAGCGTTACGTTTGACGACACGAAGGAGCACTATACCAACGCCTCCGCGCTCTACAACATTACCTTCGACTATTCCGAGACGGACGAGATGTGCGAGACGGTCATGAACCGGGTCGAGGATGAGCTTTCCGGCTATGACATCTACGTCTCGGCGACCTTCGGCGATACCGCGTCCAAGACGCTGGCGCAGGAGATCGGCGTGATCGTCATCATCGTGGCAATCGTCGTCGTGTCCGTGCTGATCCTGACCTCGCAGACCTATGCGGAGGTTCCGGTGCTGCTCATCACGTTCATTGCAGCGGCGCTTTTGAACATGGGCACGAACTTCCTGCTCGGCACGATCTCGTTCGTGTCAAACTCCGTCACGATTGTGCTGCAATTAGCGCTGTCTGTGGACTATGCGATCATTTTCTGCAACCGCTATAAAGAAGAGCACGAAAAGCTTCCCACCCGCGAGGCCGTCATTGTCGCTCTGAGCAAGGCCGTGCCGGAGATCTGCGGCAGCAGCCTGACGACGATCGGCGGCCTGGTCGCGATGCTCTTTATGGAGTTCCGTCTGGGCTTTGACCTTGGCATCTGCCTGATCAAGTCCATTTTCTTCTCGCTGTTTGCGGTGTTCTTCCTCATGCCGGGCCTTCTGGTGCTCTTCGGCAAAAAAATTGACGCAACGCGGCACAAGAATTTTGTTCCCAAAATTCCGTTCGTCGGCAGGTTTGCCTATGCGACAAAGAAGATCATTCCGCCAATTTTTCTGGCGGTCATCATCGTCGCCATGCTCCTTGCGAATAACTGCCCGTATGTCTACGGCTTCAGCTATCTGGAGACAACCAAGCGCTCGGAGCAGCAGATCGCGGACGATCTGATGGACGAGACGTTCGGCTCGACGAATATGGTTGCCGTCGTGGTCCCGGCAGGGGATTACGCGGCGGAAAAGAAGCTGCTGGATGAGCTTGGGACATACGACGAGGTCGATTCCACGCTGGGCCTTTCCAATGTGGAGGCGATGGGCGGCTATATGCTGACCGACGCGCTGACGCCCCGGCAGTTTTCCGAGCTGACCGACCTCGACTATGAGGTCGCGGAGCTTCTCTACGCGGCCTATGCCGCCGACGGCGGCAATTACGGCAAGATCATCGGCGGTCTTCCCAATTACTCCGTGCCGCTCATCGATATGTTTACCTTTCTCTACGGCGAGATGCAGGACGGCTACGTCACGCTCGACGCCGACATGACCGAGACGCTGGAAAGCGCCTATTCGCAGATCACCAACGCCCGCAAGCAGCTGCAGTCCGACGATTATACCCGTATGCTCGTCTATCTGAACCTGCCCGTGGGCGGCGACGAGACGTATGACTTCCTCGACCAGATGCGCGTCGTCGCGCACAAATACTATCCGGACGGCGAGGTATACGTCGTGGGCGATTCCTCATCCGAGCAGGACTTCAAGACCTCGTTCTCGCGCGACAATGTCGTCGTGTCGGTGCTGTCTATCCTGATCGTTCTGGTCGTGCTGCTGTTCACGTTCAAATCAGCCGGTATCCCGGTGCTGCTGATCGTGGTCATTCAGGGCAGCATCTGGATCAACTACGGCATCCCGACCATCACCAATAGCCCCCTGTTCTTCCTGAGCTATCTGGTCGTCTCGTCCATTCAGATGGGCGCGAACATCGACTACGCCATCGTCACGACCAGCCGATTCATGGAGTTCAAGGACAAAATGCCCAAGAAGGATGCGATCATCGAAACGATGAACCTGTCCTTCCCGACGATCATCACCTCGGGCCTCATGATGGCCATCGCCGGTATCCTCATCGGCCAGATGACCTCCAACGCCGCGATTGCCGGTATCGGCGACAGCCTTGGACGCGGCACGATCCTCACGATCATCATCGTCATGTTCATTCTGCCGCAGATTCTGCTTCTGGGTGAGAAGGTCATTGATAAGACTGCGTTCGATATGCCCTCTGCTGTCTCCTCGCATCAGTCTTCGGGACGCGTGCGCATCGATGGTATGGTGCGCGGAGAAATCCATGGCCAGATCAGCGGCATTGTACACGCGGTCGTGGAGGGGGACGTCAATATCAGCCTGCTCTCCGGCACGGCAGAGCCGGAAACCGCGGACGCGCCGCAGGCGCAGACGGAAAAGGAGGATGACGCGCATGAATAACAGAACGCTTCGGGCCCGCGTGGGTGCGGTGCTGCTGGTGCTGGCGCTTTGCCTGACCGTTCTCCCGGCAGCCGCGGCATCCGGCAGTATGCAGACCGTCTATCTGGACTCTGCTGAAGAGTTTGCCGCGTTCGCGAAAAGCTGCTCGCTCGATACCTGGTCGCAGGGAAAAACCTTCATCCTGCGCGCGGATATTTCGCTTTCCGGCGTGGACTTTACGCCTGCAGCCTCCTTCGGCGGCACGTTTGAAGGACGCGGGCATACCATCTCCGATTTCAATCTCACGGAAAATGCCAGCCCGGCCGGACTGTTCGGCACGATTCTGCCCGGCGGACGCGTGGCAAATCTGAATGTCGCGGGCTCTGTAGCTGCGGGCGGCGATAAGATCGCCTGCGGCGGCATCGCGGGTGAGAACTACGGCAAGATCGTCTGCTGCACATTCACCGGCATGGTGCAGGGCGACACGCAGATCGGCGGCATCGCGGGCCGCAATCAGGTGTCCGGCCAGATCGTCAGCTGCTCGTTCGAGGGCAAGGTGCAGGGCACGACCGCCACGGGCGGCATCGCGGGCCAGAATGCGGGCACCATCCGGCACTGCACGAATACAGGCAGCGTCAATATTGACAACATCGACTCTGCGCTGAGCCTCAGCGACGTTCAGATCGACACCACGCTTGATCTTGCCAATCTTGCCACCACGCAGACCTTCCTCACCACGACCGCCACCGGCGGCATTGCGGGCCGGAATACTGGCCTGATCGCAGTCTGCGAAAATACCGGCACGGTCAGCTATGAGCACGTCGGCTACAACGTCGGCGGCATTGCGGGCGTGACGAGCGGGTATCTGCTCAATAATACGAACTCCGGCACGATCTACGGCCGCAAGGACGTCGGCGGCATCGCCGGTCAGGTCGAGCCGTATGTCGCCGTGACCGTCTCCGAGAGCACAAAGCAGCAGCTGCAGAACCAGTTGAAGGAATTGAAAACGCTCACCGATCAGGCAACCGCTGACGCGGGCGGCGCGGCAAGCGACCTCGGCTCCCAGCTGGCCGGAATGGGAACGTATCTTGACAGCGCCTCGAATGCAGCCAATAATCTCCGCGCGACCGCGACCATCGACGCGGGTGCGCTGGCAAACGGCGGCGTGAGCGGCGGGGCAGACCTCACCGTCGGGGACGCGTCGGCAGGCATCGGCGCAGGCCTTGGCATCGGCGCAGGCGGGATCGGCATCGGTGCGGGCGGATACATCGACCCGTCCGATCTCTCAATCTCCGGCGGCACGGACGGCTCCGGCACGCTCAGCGCGTCGCTGCAGATGAACGCGGATGCCTCCATGCCGGAGCTGGCAGGTGCGCTGAGCGGCATGGGCGCGCAGATGCGCGCCATCGGCTCACAGGCGGCGAATCTGTCCGAGACGCTGCAAAAAGACGTGCAGGCCGTCAGCGACAAGCTGGATGAGATCAGCACGACCGTCTTTGACGCCATGGACAGTCTGGAAAACCGCGACCTTGTGACCGACGGCTCGCAGACAGATCCCGACAGCATCACCATGGGCGCTCTGCGCGGCTGCGAAAATACCGGCGCGGTGCAGGCCGACCGCAACGTCGGCGGCATCGCGGGCGCGATGGGCATGGAGGCTGGCGCTGACCCGGAAAGCGACGTCAGCCAGAGCCTGTCCACGACCGAGCGCAAGCAGTATGAGCTGCGCGCCGTTTTGCAGCGCTGCGTTTCCACGGGCGCAGTCACAGCCAAGAAGGACTGCGCGGCGGCGATCTGCGGCCGGATGGATCTCGGCCTGATCGACGGCTGCGAGGCCTACGGCAGCGTGGAGAGCCAGAGCGGCGATTATGCCGGCGGCGTCGCGGGCATTTGCAGCGCGGCGATTGAAAACTGCTGGGCCAAGTGTGCGCTTTCCGGCGGACGTTATGTCGGCGGCATCACCGGCACGGGTGTGACGGACAGCGTGACCGGCAGCGGCAGCACCGTCTCCGGCTGCGTGTCGCTCGTGTCCATCACCGGGTATTCCCAGTATGCGGGCGCGATCAGCGGCAGCAGCGCAGGTGCGTTCGCGGATAATCTCTTCGTCTCCGACACGCTGGCCGGGCTTGACGGCGCAAGCGCTGCCGGACAGGCGGAGCCGGTCGCGTATGAAGCGCTGCTGGAAAACGAAGACCTTCCCGACGCGTTCCGCACCTTCACTGTGCAGTTCGTCGCGGGCGAGGAGGTGCTCAAGACCGTAGAAGTAAATTACGGCGAGTCCCTGCCGGACAGCGTGTACCCGGATATCCCCGCCGTCGACGGACAGTACGGCGAGTGGGACGTGCAGACGCTTGAAAATATCCAGTTTGACACCACCGTGACCGCGCAGTACCACGCCAGCATCGACGCGCTCCCGAGCGATGCGCAGCGTGCCGACGGCAGGCCCGTCTTCCTGGCCGAGGGCGCGTATACGAGCGCCGACCGCCTGCAGGCGCAGCCGCAGGCCATCACGCCCGCCGCTTTCGGCGAGATCTCTGCCAGCATCCCGGAGGCCATCCGGAAATACTGCGAGAATATCGCAGACGGCCATGCGCCCGCCGCGCACGTGGCGCGCTCCGTCGTCGAGCAGTGGCAGCTCCGCCTGCCGGACGACGGCGCGGACACGCACACCATCCGCTTCCGCGTCCCCGACGGGCAGAAGGGCACGCCGGATATCTACCTCATGAACGCCTCCGGCGTCTGGCAGAAGGCCTCCGGCCAGACCGTGCAGCTTGCGGCGCTGTCCACGTTCCCCGTCTGGTGGGTGTGGATCGTGCTGGCCGGGCTTGCGGCTCTGCTGGTGCTGCTGATCATTCATCTGATCCATAAGACCGGCAAAAAGCGCCGCCGCCAGATGCAGGCGCTGCGCAAGGCCATGCAGGACGAGCAGAACGCCAACGACGCCGTCATCGGCGTCATCGACCCGGACGCGCAGGAAGCGCCCGTCTCACCGGAGCAGCTGCAGAAAAAGAAGAAAAAGCGCCGCGTCTGGTGGATCATCGCGCTTGTGGCCGTGATTTTGATCGCCGCCGGGATCCTCATCTACCGGGCCAGTCTCAAGAGCAGCGTGGACGCGCTTCTGCTGCTGAAAAACCTCTCCGGCAGGAAGGAGCTGGACATGACCGCGTCCGTGCAGATGGAGCTCGGAGACGAGACGCTGCGAACGGACGTGCGCCTGTTCCGCACGCAGGCCGGTGGGAACACCATCCTCTGCATCGAGGACAACGGCGTGCAGCTGTATTATTATGACGGCGCGATCTACCTCGAAAACGGCAGCGCCTACCGCACGAGCGGCCTGTTCCCGGACTATTCCACGCTCGGCGAGCATCTGCTGGAACTCTACAACGCGACCGATGTGACCTACGCCCGTGAAAGCGGTGAAGAGGTCTATTCCGTGACCGCCTACGGCAGCGACGCAGAGCAGGCGCTCTCGCTGCTGACGCCGACGATTGCGGATTCGCTCAGCGCCGTCGAGAGCATCGACCTGTGTATGCACGTTGAAGACGGGGAGATCCGCTCCATCGAAGCCTCCGGCAGCTGTGAAGCGGAAGACAACAGCGGCCAGACACAGCCGATGACCGTCTGGGCCGAGCTTACCGTCCAGCAGGACGCGCAGACGGCGCACACCGTCCCCACGGCGGTCACGGATGCGATCGCGAACGGCGGCTATCAGGGCAAGCTGGAGCTGACGGAGGATCTGCTGCGCGTGCTGTCTGCCGCCTCCGAGCTTGGCAGGCGCGACCCGCTTGCCGCCCGCGTCCAGCTCAGCGCCAACTGCGGCCCCGTGATCTTCGATACGTCGCTGGATTACACCCGGACTGTAAAGGACGGCAAGACCGTCAGCTGCATCCGCACGGGCGTGCTGGAGCTGTATTTCTCCGGCGAAACGGTCCTTTCGAAGGACGGTTCTCCCGCCGTGAGTGAGCAGGCGCTGGTCAAGTGCGCGGATCTGATCGATCTGGCCTACCGCGCCTGTCTGGAGGACAGCGCCGCAAGCGAGCAGACGGAGACCGGCTGGCACTATACGCTCAGCCTCAGCGCCGAGCAGACAAAGCAGGCCGCCTGCGCCATCGCGCCGGAGGCGGAGAAGCTGGACGTGCAGTACCTGCCCGGCACGCTGGAGCTGGACGTGCAGGACGGCGCGATCACAGCCCTGCGCGTCACGACCGGCGGCAGCGTACAGGTCGGTGTCGTCGACACGCAGGTGTCGATCTCGGCCCAGTTCGACTTCCAGACCGGCCTGACCACAGACGACTGCCCCGTCCCGGCCGCAGTGCTGGAAAAGCTGTAACAGCCGTACAAAGATCGTACAAACCAAAGCCTTCCCCGCCGGGGAAGGCGGCCCGAAGGGCCGGATGAGGGCTGGGGAGCAGCTGCGATTTTGAGAAACTGCAAAATAAAGTGCAAGTGCTGCTCACCCTCATCAGTCTGCTCCGCTTCGCTCCGCAGCCAGCTTCCCCGGAGGGGAAGCCGTTGGGTGCTCCCGCGCCAGTGCACCGCAGAGCAGGCAAAACGCCCCGGTTTTCCGTTTGGAAAACCGGGGCGCAGTCATTTTTATCCCGTTACGATCTCTCCCACGCCGTTCAGAATGTAGGTCGGGCGGTAGGGATAGCCGTTTACGTCGGTGCGGCTCGTGCAGCCGGAGAGGACGAGGACGGTAGCAAGGCCGGATTCCATGCCCGCGATGACGTCGGTGTCCATCCGGTCGCCGACCATGGCGGCCTCTTCGGAGTGGACACCCAGCAGATGCAGGCCCGTGCGCATCATGAGCGGGTTCGGCTTGCCCATAAAATAGGCCTTCCGGCCCGTCGCCAGCTCGATCGGCGCGACGAGCGACCGGCAGGCGGGCGCAATGCCGAATTCCGTTGGCCCCGTGAGGTCGGAATTTGTCGCGATCAGCCGCGCACCGTTCAGAACCAGCCGGACAGCCTTGGTGATGACCTCGTAATTATAGCTTGCCGTCTCGCCGACGATCACATAATCCGGGTCCACGTCGTTCATCGTGACGCCCACGTCATACAGCGCGTTCAGAAGTCCCGGCGCGCCGATCACGAACGCGGTGCAGCCCGGCGCCTGCTTTTTGAGAAACGCGGCGGTCGCAAGCGCACTGGTGTAGAAATGCTCCTCGCCGATATCCAGTCCCATGCGCAGCAGCTTCTGCCGCAGCTCCTTGGGCGAACGCTCGGACGAGTTCGTCAGGAACAGAAACTGCTTGTCGTTTTCGTTCAGCCAGCTTACAAATTCCCGCACGCCCGGCAGCAGCTGGCTGCCGAGATAGATCACGCCGTCCATGTCGCAGATAAAGCCCTTCCGGGCGCGTAATTCTTCCAGATTCATCTCTTTGACTCCTCTCCTCCCGCTCCTGCGGCGGGGTATCTCTTTTCATTCGCTTACAGGCTCAGTATATGGGATAAGATCTGGAAAGGCAAGACAATTTGCACAGATTTAACGAAGATTTGTTGTGGATTTTACCGAAGCAGGTCAACGCAGGAAGCCCTCGAGAATTTTCTCCTCTGCCTCCTCCGGCGTCAGGCCGAGCGTTTCGAGCTTCAGCAGCTGCTCGCCTGCGATCTTGCCGATGGCGGCTTCATGCATAAGCGTCGCGTCGACGTGGTTGCAGGAAATTTCGGGGATGGAGCGCACCTTTGCCGCGCCCATGATGATCGAGTCGCACGACACATGGCCGAAGCAGGGGGCGTTGCCCTGTACGCGCGGGTAGAAGACCTGCGTGGACTGCTCCTTCGCGACAGACCGGGAGACAACGCGTGTGCGCGCGCCCGCACCGTTCAGGATCACGTCCATTTCGCTGACAGCGTGCTGATCGCCCGCCGTCAGGAGCTTTTCGTTGATCTGCACCTCGGAATTCGCGCCATTGGCCTCGCACTTTGTATAGCGCTTCGTATCGTCCACGCCGCCGATCTGGCTGGTGTCCATGACGATGGACGCGCCCTCTTCGAGATATACGATGGTCTGCGGGTTCAGAATGCGCTTGCCCGTACCCTCGCCCTCGCCGTAGTGCTTTTCGATATAGTGAACCTTCGCGTTTTTGCCGATGTAGAAGGTATGGATGCCGTCATGCTCGGAGTCGCAGTCGCCGCAGTTGTGGATGCCGCACCCGGCCACGATGGTCACGTCTGCACCCTCGCCGACAAAGAAGTCGTTATAGACCATGTCGTGGAATCCGGCCTTGCTCAGAACGACGGGAATATGCACGTTTTCGCTCTTGGTAAAGGGCGCGATCCTGATGTCAATGCCGTCCTTGTCGGTCTTGGAGACAATCTGGATATGCTCGGAGTTCTGGCGGAACGCTTTCTGACCGTCAAGACGGATGTTGACCGCACCGTCCGGAATGCCCGTCATATCCGAGACGGTCTTGAGAATGCTTTTCTGAATGTCGTTCAGCATGTTCCGTTCACCTCCAGCAGATTGCAGCCCGCAACGGTCTGCGACAGCAGCTTCGGATAAAGCTCGTCCGCCGTGCCGCGTCCGGCGATCTCGCCGTTCGCGATCAGAACGATCTCGTCGGCCAGACGGATGATGCGCTCCTGATGGGAAATGATGAGGATCGTGCGGCCGCCCTTTTCGTGCAGCTCGCGGAATGTTTCCGTCAGCCGGGCGAACGACCACAGATCGATGCCTGCCTCCGGCTCGTCAAAGATCATAAGCCGGGAATTTTTGGCCAGCAGGGTCGCAATCTCGATGCGCTTGACCTCGCCGCCGGACAGGCTCGTGTCCACGTCGCGGTTCAGATAGTCGCGCGCGCACAGACCCACCTGCGTCAGATAGGAACAGGCCTCGTCATGGGAAAGCGCCTTGCCCGCCGCGATGGTGAGAAGGTCGGAGACCTTCATGCCCTTGAACCGGGGCGGCTGCTGAAAGGAATACGAAATGCCGCGCTTTGCGCGGTCGGTGATGGAAAGGCCGGTGATGTCCTCGCCGTCCAGAAAAATCTGGCCGCCGGTGGGGGTCGCAAGGCCCATGATGAGCTTGGCCAGCGTCGTCTTGCCGCCGCCGTTCGGGCCGGTAATGACAAGGAATTTTCCGTCTTCTACGTCCAGAGAGACGTTTTTGACAATGTCCGCGCGTCCCTGCGCGTCAGCCGCTGTCAGGCTGAGATTCTTGAGTGTCAGCATAGTTGCTCCTCTTTGTTTTTCTGATAATCTGTGGGTATTCTATCATAGTTTGTTCATTTGTGCAATGAATAGCCCGTTTTTCCAGAAAACTTTCTCTGTTTTTCCGTGAAAATTCCGCGCGGCTTTCTGTACAAACAGCATAATCTCTGCTATAATAGCCACAAAGGGCGCACTGTGTGCGCTCACGTGCCATTGGCACGAGACTTTTGCTTTGCAAAAGTCTTTGTGTTGCTGTTACAGCGACAATAAAAATCGGCGATGCCGATTTTTTGCACGGCTGCGCCGTGCATACAGCGCTCAGCGCTGTAATTGTGCTATAATACAGGCAGAATGTCTATCGGTGAAGGAGCGTGGGTCTGTTGTCTGATTTGTCTGCCGTCGTCTTTGTGCCTGACGATACCGCGAAAACAGGTTTTTCCCGCCCGATGATGCTGCAGGCGATCATGGGGACGCCGCTGCTGTCGTGGCTGACGCGTTCTCTGGCCGCGGGCGGGGTCGGGCGTTTCTTTTTGGTCTGCCACGAGCGGTTCCTGTCCGAGGCGAAGCACTGCTTCCCGGACGGCTGTGAACTGAGCTGCGCGAAGCTCGAGGAGACTGCCGACCAGCTCCACGTCTTTTTGTCCACGGCCGACGAGCAGGAGGAGGACGTCATCGTCGTCACTGGCCCCGCCGTCATTGACCCGTTTGCCGTCGACGAGGAAGCGTTTTCCGGCGCACCGGTTGAAAGCGGCGTAAGCTCCGTGAGCCGTCAGGCGCTGATGGACGCGCTGGACGATACATTTATTTTCACCGACTTCATGAAGGAGCACGGTATTCCCTATACCGACCGCGACGGCGTTTACGCCGTTTCGTCCATGCAGCAGCTGGCCGAGTGGAAGCCCGTGCTCAGCCGGGGCGTTCTGTACGATCTGGCCGCCGCAGGCGTGTCGATCTGGGACTATGACAACACCTATGTCGAGCCGACCGTCTTCGTCGGGGCCGGGGCAGAGCTGCTGCCCGGGACCGTGCTGCGCGGTACGACGTCCATCGCCGACGGCTGCATGATCGGCCCGAACAGCTATCTGGAGAACGTGAAGGTCGGAGAGAATACGCGTGTCAACGCCTCGCAGGTCTACGATTCCGAGATCGGCGCGGACACGACCGTCGGCCCCTTCGCCTACGTCCGTCCGGGTTCGCGTATCGGCTCGCACGTGCGCTGCGGCGATTTTGTGGAGGTCAAGAACTCCACCATCGGCGACGGCACGAAGATCTCCCACCTGACCTACATCGGCGACAGCGACGTAGGCAAAAACATCAACTTCGGCTGCGGCACGGTCACAGTTAACTATGACCGCGTGAAAAAGTCCCGCACCGTCATTGACGACGACGCGTTTATCGGCTGCAACGCCAATCTCATCGCGCCCGTGCACATCGGGCAGGGCGCATATATCGCCGCCGGGTCCACCGTGACCGACGACGTGCCGCCCGCAGCGCTCGCCATCGCCCGCGCCCGCCAGCAGAACAAGCGCGACTGGGCCAACCGGCACAAGCTGAAGGAAAAGAAGTAACACATATTTTTCCGTATCCCCGGCGGCAGGGACCGCCATTTAAATATAAAATCAACACAGAACAAAGAACAGACCGAACAACACAAGAGAGAGGGTAATTTCATATGATTTCTCATGGTAAGAACGTCAAGGTATTCTGTGCCAATGCCAACCGTCCGTTTGCCGAGGGCGTCTGCCGCAAGCTGTGGCTGCCGCTGGGCGACTGCACCGTAACGACCTTCGCCGACGGCGAGGTTTCCCTGACGATCAATGAATCTGTCCGCGGCAGCGACGTATTTCTGGTGCAGTCGACCTGCAAGCCGGTCAACAACAACATTATGGAACTGCTGATTATGATCGACGCAATGAAGCGTGCATCCGCCGCCCGTATTACGGCGGTAATACCCTACTTC
>OMGY01002937.1_pt1 | contig 12103 bp, 10 predicted proteins | sample 1674461 | NCBI WGS metagenome assembly OMGY01 (sample SAMN05578579, study PRJEB25193) | human gut metagenome | biome: Human Microbiome; feature: human-associated habitat; material: feces | host: Homo sapiens | place: USA:Birmingham
GCAGCTGCCGGAGCGGTGCTTAAGCCGCAAGGCGGGAATTGTGCGGTGTTGCCCAAGGCAAAACAAAATCGGCCCCTGCCTTGGTGCGGCAGGGGCCGATAAATTCAGTGATTCAAATAACTCAAAAATACGGAAAAGAAAGCTTTACCGGTCGATGGGGGCAGTCTTGGCTTTCAGCCAGGTCTTTTCCTCCTCGGTCAGGCGGGGGCTGAGCATCTCGTATACATGGGCATGGTAGGCGTTCAGCCAGTTGATCTGGTCACGGGTCAGTTCGTCCACAATGACCGGCTCGGTGGAGATGGGCACCAGGGTCAGCGGCTCAAATTTCAGCCAGTGACCATATTGGTTGGTGCCGGCATCCACGCATTCCAGCTCGTTCTCAATGCGGATGCCGACTTCATCGGTCTCATAAACGCCCGGCTCATCGGTGATGGTCATGCCCTCTTTGAAGACAATGGGGTTCTGGGGGCGCAGGCTCTGGGGGCCTTCGTGCACCGAGGAGATGTAGCCAACGCCGTGGCCGGTGCCGCAGCGGTAGTTGATTTTGTGTGCCCACAGCGGGCCGCGGGCAAAGCTGTCCAGTGCAAAGCCGGTGCAGTAATCCAAGAATACCGCGCGGGCAATGTCAATGTGGCTCTGCAGGGTCCAGGTGTAGTATTTGCGCTCGTTCTCGGTCAGGGGGCCGACGGGATAGGTGCGGGTGATATCGGTGGTGCCGCAGTCATACTGGCCGCCGTTATCCACCAGCAGGAAGCCGCGCGGCTCAATCACGCTGTCCACTTTGCCCTCGGCATGGTAGTGCATCATGGCGGCGTTGGGGCCGTAAGCGGCAATGGTATCAAAGCTGTCCTCAAAGTAGCCGGGCATTTCGGCACGGCGCTTTTGCAGCATCTTTTCAATGTCAGTCTCGTGCAGGATTTTGCCCTCGGCGATGGCCTTTTCCAAGTCCATCTGGAAACGCACCATGGCAACGCCGTCACGCACATGGCATTCGCGGATGTTGGCAAGCTCGACCGGGTTTTTGACACCTTTCAGTGCAAAGATCGGGTCGGCACCGGTAACGGTCTTGTGCTCGTTCAGGGCGCAGTACAGGTCGTAGTTGGTGGCTTTCTCGTCTACGAGGAACACTTCCTCTGCGGGCAGAGCGTGTACGGTATCGATCAGCTCCGGGTAGTCGCGCAGGGAAACGCCGTTATCGGCCAACGTTTTTGCGTCGGCATCATTCAGGCGGCCGGGGGCGATAAACAGGGTGCAGCTGTCCATCGTGACAAGGGCATAAGCAACGGCCAGCGGGGTACAGGGCAGGTCGCGTGCGCGCATGTTGGTCAGCCAGCCCACACAGTCCAGACCAGTCACGGCCAGGGCGGTGGCACCGGCTTTTTTCAGCTCGTCACGCACCATGGCAATGCGCTGGGCGGCGGTGGCGCCGGTCTGCTCAACAGTCAGCAGCTCGCAGGGGGTGTTGGGCAGGCTGGGGCGGGTAGTCAGGCTCTCCCACAGGGGGGAGACGATATCCTTGCTTTCCAGCTTGGCGCCGCTCTTGGCCAGAGCGGCGGCATAGCCGTTGGCAATGGTGGCGGGAACGCAGCTGCCATCCAGCAGCAGGGTCTGGCCTGCGGCAAAATGGGCGGTCAGGTACTCTTCCACGGTGGGCACCCCGGCGGAACCGGCGTGCATGCACTCAATTTCGGTACCGGCCAGCTGACGGTCACCCTGAACATAAAAGCGGCCATCGCACCACAGGGCGCTGCCGGTCAGGGTGACAACGAGGGTGGAGTTCTCGCCGGTAAAGCCGGAGAAAAACGGCAGGCTGTTGTAATAAGCGGGCAGATATTCACTGGAGTGGGGGTCGCTGGTCATCAGCAAAATACCGTGGGCACCGGCTGCCTGGGCAGCGGCGCGCAGAGCGGCGATTTTTTCATTGGTCTTCAAAATAGTCCTCTCCTTATATGCAGAATGTTGAACAAGTCCATTCTAACATGTTTTCATAAAAGGTCAATACGGGGTGCGGTTCAGCACAGTGCCCAACAGCGGCAGGCCGCAGCCCTGCAGAAGGTGAGCCGCCTGGCGCAGCTCCTGGTGGGTAACGCCGCCGCTTTGTACCACAAGCAGGGCACCGTCACATACCTTGGCAAGGCTGAGAGCGTCACTGCATTCGCTCAGGGCTGGAGCATCTACCAAAAGATAAGCAAACTTTGGTGCACAGCTTTCCACCATGCGGGCAAAACGGGGGTGTTCCAGCAGCAGGGCCGGGCGGCTGGTGGTGCCGGAGGCCGGAACCAGGCAGGTGCCGCGGATCTCGGTGTGGTAGAGAACTTCCTCCAGAGGAACGCTGCCGGAAAGATAGTGTGCCAGACCCGGCACTTTGTGTTCACCGGTCAGCCCGCACTGGCGGCAGATGCCGGAATGGCGCAGGTCACCGTCAACCAGCAGGCAGCGCTGGCCAAGCCCGGCAAGCAGCTGCCAGAACTGCAAAGCCAGAGTAGTTTTACCTTCCTGCGGGGTAGTGCTGGTGAGCAGAATGATTTTGGCGTCTGGGGCTGTCTGTTCCAGACGCAGGCGCAGCAGATTCAGGGATTCAACCGTCCGGGGTGTCAGCTCCGGCAGGTGGTTCAAAGCAAGTTCTTTCATGGGCGGCCGCCTTTCCGGGTATGGAGGCGGCGGGGCGTGGCATCCGGGATGCAGGCCAGCGGCGAAGAGCCAAGGCAACGGGTCAGATCGTCCGCCGTATAAATGTGGTCATCCCGCAGGTAATGCAGGCAGAGGAAAGCAAAGCAGAGCAAAAAGCCGATGCCAGCGCCAAACGCTGCGTGGAACACAGCCCCCGGCCCGGAAAAGCGCTGCGGCGGGGCTGCCTGCTCCACCAGGCGGGGCGGGGTGGTGCCCATGCGGGCAGAGAGATCATCCAACGCAAGGGCAGCCAGTGCGTTGGCAATATCTGCTGCGCGCTGTGGGGAGGAATCGGCCGCAACAATGCGTAGAATATGGGTATCTGCCGGGTGCAGAATGGTAATCTGGTCTTTTAAGTGGGCAGTATCCGTGGAAAGGCCAAGGGTGGAAATAACGGATTCCAGCATGGTGCGGCTGGTCAAAAGCTCCTGATAATCAGCCGTTAATTGCAGTTCCGTATAGCCGGAGGTCAGCCCCTCCTGTGCGGCGGCAACATACAGCTGGGCTTCGGCCTGGTAGCTGCGCGGGGCAAGGCGTGCGGCAGCAAAGGCCAGAATACCTCCCAGCAGGGTACAAACCAGTACTGCGGCGAAATGGGCGGGCAGCAGGCGGAACAGTTCCACGGGGGTCACTTCGCGCCCGGCGGCGCGGGATGCAGGGGCAGCGGGCAAGGTGCTCACCTCCAAAACAGGGCGTGAACAAGGCAAAATTCCGGTAAAAACAGCATAAATCAAGTGTAACACGCGCCCGGCGCAAAATTCAATAGAAAAAACGGTTTTTCAGGCGATACTGGGCGGTTTTTCGGGCAAACTGCTGAAAGGTGAGAGGATTTTGCAGCAAACGGGGGAAACGCCGCGGTAAAAAGGCGCTGACAGGGCAAGAAGTTTTCAAAAATTTCAAATTTTGGCAGGCCCAAATGGGCGAAAAGCTCTTGACGGGTTTGATATAATAAGGTTAGCAGTAAGAAAACAAGATTGCTAACAACACAAACAAACTTTAAGATAGAAGGGAATATTACCATGGCAGAACAGGTAACTAAAATTGATATTTTCTCCGGCTTTTTGGGTGCAGGCAAAACGACCCTGATCAAAAAGCTCATCAAGGAAGCGTTCCAGGGTGAAAAGATTGTGCTGATCGAAAACGAATTCGGCGAGATCGGCATTGACGGCGGCTTTATGCGTGAGGCTGGCATTCAGGTCAACGAGTTGAACTCCGGCTGCATCTGCTGCTCCCTGGTGGGCGACTTCCGCGAGGCACTGAAAAAGGTCGTGGAGACTTATCACCCTGACCGCATCCTGATCGAGCCTTCCGGCGTTGGCAAGCTGAGTGATGTGACCCGCGCTGTTGAGGGTGTGGGCGAGACCCTGCCGGTCAGCCTGAACAGCTTTGTGACTGTGGCCGATGTGAACAAGGTCAAAATGTATATGAAGAACTTTGGCGAGTTCTATGACGACCAGATCAGCCACGCATCCTGCATCATCCTGAGCCGCACCGGCAGCGCAGACGAGAAGAAGGTTGCCGCAGCTGTTGCCCTGATCCAGGAAAAGAACCCCACCGCCACCATTGTGACCACCGATTGGAACGAACTGACCGGTGCACAGATCGTTTCCGTTATGGATGGTAAGCGCGACCTGGTTGCCGAGCTTCTGAGCGAAGCACAGGCTTCCAATGCTGCCCATGCGGACGAGGATGAGGAAGAGCATCATCACCACCACCATGACCATGATGAGGACGGCCACGAGTGCTGCCACCATCACCACGACCATGATGATGACGACGACGATGATGAGGATGAGCACGAGCATCACCACCATCATGACGAGGATGATGACCACGGCCACGAATGCTGCCACCATCACCATGACCATGATGACGACGATGATGAGGATGAACACCATCATCACCACCATGACGGCGAGTGCTGCTGCGGCCATCATCACCATCATCATGACCACGATGCAGACGAAGTGTTCACCAGCTGGGGCCACGAGACTGCCCACAAGTACAGCCATGACGAGCTGGAGAGCATCCTGACCACGCTGGATTCCGGCGAGTACGGCGCTGTGCTGCGTGCCAAGGGCATTGTGGACGGCGGCGACACCTGGTACGAGTTCGACATGGTGCCCGGTGAGCATGAGATCCGCACCTGCGGCCCCGATGTTACCGGCAAGGTGTGCGTGATCGGTTCCCAGCTGAAGGAACATGAGGTGGAAGAGCTGTTCCACGCCTGATTTGTAAAGGAGTAAAACATGGCGCAGAAAGAGATTCCCTGTTACCTCTTTGTGGGTATGCTGGAAAGCGGCAAAACCAAGTTTATTCAGGAAACAATGGAGGACCCGCAGTTTGATTCCGGCGACAAAACGCTGCTGTTGATCTGTGAGGAAGGCGAAGAGGAATATGATTCCGAGCGATTTGCCTTTGGCGGCGTGACCGTTGCCACCATTGAGGACAAAGCGGAACTGAACCGCGAACACCTGCAGCAGCTGGCTGAAAAGTCTGACTGTGGGCGTGTGATCATTGAATACAACGGCATGTGGCTGGTGCAGGAGCTGTACGATGCCCTGCCGGATAACTGGCTGATTTACCAGTGCCTGGCCACCGCAGACGGCACTACCATCAAGACCTATGCCAACGACAATGCCATGCGCGGCCTGCTGCTGGACAAGCTGCGCGGCAGCGAGCTGCTGGTGGTGAACCGTGCCGAGGCGGTAAACGATGACGAAAGCCACCAGCTGATCCACAAGCTGGTGCGCCAGGCCAGCCGCCGCTGCGATATCGCCTATGAGTTTAAGGATGGCAGCGTTGCCTATGACGATATCCCGGACCCGCTGCCGTTCGATGTAAACGCCCCGGTGATCGAGATTCCCGAAGAGTTCTTTGGCGTGTGGTATATGGACTGCATGGATGAGATGCAGAAGTACGACGGCAAAACGGTGAAATTCCTGGCTCAGGTGTGCCAGACCAACCGCGCCGGCAAGGACAGCTTTGTGCCCGGCCGCTTTGCCATGACCTGCTGCGTGCAGGATATCCAGTTTGTGGGCTTCCCCTGCAAGTACACGGAGTACAAGAACCTGAAGCAGCGTGACTGGATCACGGTAACGGCAAAGGTGAACCTGAAATACCACCCGATTTACAAGGGCCAGACCCCGGATTCTGTCGGCCCGGTGCTGACGGCCATCAACGTGGAGCCTGCCGCGGCCCCGCGTGATGATGTGGTGACCTTCAGTTGAGCGGGGAACGCCGCAGGGCAATCGAAGCCCGCGTGGCAGCCGCAGCCGCCCGGCTGGAAAAAGAGGGCCGCTACACGGCAACCCGGCGGTGCATCCAGCACGGCAAGGTCAGCGTGTATGCCCACTGCGTCAGCGTGGCGGATACCGCCTGCGTCTTGGCGGAAACGCTGCACCTGCGCGTAAACGAGCGGGCGCTGATCCGCGGTGCATTGCTGCATGATTACTTTTTGTATGACTGGCACGATAAAGCCAACGGCCACCACTGGCACGGTTTTACCCACCCAGGCACCGCCCTGCACAACGCAAGCGAGGATTGGAAACTGACCCCGGTGGAGCGGGAGATCATCAAAAAGCACATGTTCCCCTTAACCCCCATCCCACCCACCTGCCGTGAAGCGTGGCTGGTGTGCCTGGCAGATAAAATCTGTGCCGCCAAGGAGACGACCGGCGGAATCTATGGCAAGCTGCCATTTGCCGCGAAGCATAACGCGCAGGATAAGTAAATTAAGGCAATACCGCATAATTCTAAGTGCCGATACGGCGAGCGAGGTGCGGCAGATGCCAAGCCAAAAGCGCAGATAATACTGGATGCTGCAAAGGTGAGCGCCGCCAGTGGCGGAAACAGCGAACCGAAGCAGGGGCAGCGGTCGCAGAGTGCGAGGGGCTTTTGCCCCCGAAGCACGATGCGGGTACCGCAACCCGACATTATCGAGCATTTTGGCAACGCAGATGCCGTGCCGCAGCTGCCGGAGCGGTGCTTAAGCCGCAAGGCGGGAATTGTGTGGTGTTGCCTTAACGTTTTATATGCAGAAAATCCAAAAGCCCGATGCCGTGTTGACATCGGGCTTTTGGCATTTTACGCGGAGAGGGAAAAAATTAGGAATTCGGAATGGGACGGCGGGAAAAGTTCGTGGCAAGGGTTGAACCTGCTGTAATTCCGCATAGGCAGGGATCATAAACAGGAACAACAAAAAACAGGCGCACCACAGAATAATCCCCGTGGTGCGCCTTATTTATACGATTGTACCTATTGGATTAAAGGTTTTCGCCGAAGCCTTTTTTCAAAAAGGTTGGAAAAATCCCCCGTAAATCCAAAAATCACAGCGTATCGCAGATGGTGCTCATCATGGAACGGATGTCGATGTGCTGGGGGCATTTGGGCAGGCAGGCACCGCACTTGATGCAATGCTCGGCGCGGGTGGCGGCGGGGGCGTCCTCATATTCCTCTTTTAGGGTGGCGAGGAGGTCACCACGCAGGCGGTATTCGTTCCAGGCGTGCAGCATGCCCGGAATGTTGACCCCGGCGGGGCAGGGCATGCAGTACTTGCAGGCCGTGCAGGGGGCAAGCTTTTGGGCCTTGAACACATCCAGCGCACGGGCGAGGGTATCCTGCTCGGTGGTGGAAAGCGGAATAAAGGGATCCATGGAAGCCACGTTATCCTGTACCTGCTCCAGGGTAGTCATACCGGAAAGTACGCACAGCACATTGGGCAGGCTGGCAACCCAGCGAATGGCCCAGCTGGCCAGGCTCTTTTCCGGGGCGGCCTGATGCAGCAGGGCGGCGGCTTCAGGGCAAAGGGTGTTCAGCATCCCGCCGCGCACCGGCTCCATAACGATGACCTGCAGCCCGGCAGCGGCGCACAGCTCGTATTTTTTGCGGCTCTGCTGATAGTCCCAGTCAAAATAATTGAGCTGCAGCTGTACAAAATCCCAATCGCCTGCAGCAAGGATCTCTGCCAGCTGCTCAGCGCTGCCATGAAAAGAAAAGCCCAGCCGCTTGATTTTGCCCGCCTTGCGCAGCTCGTTCAGCTGGTCATAGGCGTGGTACTTGACGTAATTGGACCAGCTGCTTTCATGCACAGAGTGAACGAGGTAAAAATCAAAGTAATCAGTGCGGCAGTTGGCCAACTGCTCGTTAAAAATACGGGGCACATCCTCATCGCATTTCAACAGCCAGCCGGGCAGTTTGCTGGCAAGGTGATAGCTGGCGCGGGGATACTTGGCCAGAGCTTTGCCGCAGAACTTTTCGCTCATGCCGCCGTGGTAGGGGTAGGCAGTATCGAAATAGTTCACGCCGTGGGCATAGGCATAATCAAAAATCTCCTGTGCCTTTTCCTCGTCAATGCTGGTCTGGTCGGCGGCGTCCCGCAGGGGCAGGCGCATGGTGCCAAGACCCAGCAGGCTGATTTTGCCGTTGAGGTCATTATAGGGGGCAGGGTTATTGCGGCAAACACGGTATTCCATACAAGTTACGCTCCTTATTCCGGCTTTGCCAGATGAATTTGATGGAAGATTTGGTGCGGGGATAAACAAGAAACGCCGATTTTGCTGGCTCGGCGGTTAAGGTGTATCTGAAAACAAAGAAACAGCCGATATTTTCGACTTTTCAGATACACCCTGGGAAAAGGAAATTATTCGCAGGAGGAACAGTCGCCACAGTCCTCGTCGGTGGCAGGAGCTGCCGTTGCGGCGCGGCCTGCCAGCTCGGGATCAAGGCTTTCGGCTACTTTGATCATCAGGGCACATTCAATGCGCTTGCGGAACACTTCGCAGCCATATTCATACACACCGTGGATATCGCCGGTGGCGTGCAGGGCGTTGGCGGCGCAGCCGCCCGCGCAGTACAGGCGTGCCCAGCAATCCTTGCAGTCGGGGCGGGCGTACACGTTGCACAGCTTGAATTCATCCCGCAGTTCGGTGTTGGTAACGCCGTTCCAGATATCGCCCAGCTTGTAATCCGGGTCGCCGACAAACTGATGGCAGGGGTACAGGTCGCCCCAGGGGGTAACGGCCATATATTCGGTGCCGGAACCACAGCCGGAAATGCGCTTGTAAATGCAGGGGCCATGGGCCAAGTCGATCATGTAATGGTAGAAGGTGATGGGATGACCGGCTTTTTCACGGCGGAGCATATCCTTGGCCAGCAGCTCATACTGGTCAAACAGGATGGGGAGGTCGGCTTCGGTCAGGGCTTCGGGACTGCCGGCCTTGCTCACGACCGGCTCCATGGAAAGCTCGTCAAAGCCGAGATCATCCGCCATGTGGAACAGGTCGTTGGTGAAATCGGTGTTGTAATGGGTGAAGGTGCCGCGCATGTAGTAGCCCTTACCGCCGCGGGCCTTGACCAGCTGCTGGAACTTGGGCACAATGCGGTCATAGCTGCCGCGGCCTGCAATATCCTTGCGGAAACGGTCGTTGACCTCCTTGCGGCCATCCAGAGAAAGAACCACGTTGTAGCACTCTTTGTTGGCCCACTCAATGACTTCATCGGTGATGCCGATGCCGTTGGTGGTCAGGGTGAAGCGGAAGTTCTTGCCTTTTTCTTTTTCAATGCTGCGAGCATAGGCAACCAGCTGTTTGCAGACCTCAAAGTTCATCAGCGGTTCGCCGCCGAAAAAGTCAACCTCCAGGTTGTGGCGGGTGCCGCTGTGCTCCACCAGGAAATCCAGCGCACGCTTGCCGGTCTCAAAGCTCATCAGGCCGGACTGGCCGTGGAACTTGCCCTGGGCGGCAAAGCAGTATTCGCAGTTCAGATTGCAGGTGTGGGCCACATGCAGGCAGAGTGCCTTGACAACGGTGGAACGATTCTTGAAGTCAAAGGCATGGTCAGCGTAAATATCTTCGGCAAACAGCTTGCCATCGGCCTTCAGTTCTTCGATATCGTCAAAGCAGTCGTTGATGTCCTCGGCGGTCACTTCGGGATGGTCAGCATATTTCTTTGCCAGCAGGTCGGCAGCTTCTGCGCGGGGGTGGCCGGCATCGATCAGAGCGATGGCGGCATACGCCAGTTCGTCTACGGCGTGAACGCTGCCGCTGTAGACATCCAGCACAATGTTGTAGCCGTTGAGTTTATATTGATGGATCATACTATTCCTCATATCCGAATCAAAGTGGGGTTACATAAAAAGAACCGGGAGCGCCTTTTTGGTAAAAGGCAGTCCCGGCAGAAAGCCAGTTCAAGTAAAAATTACTTCTTCTCGCAAGGCTGGTTGGCAATGCCGCAGCTGGTCTTGCAGGCGCTCTGGCAGGAAGTCTGGCATTCGCCGCAGCCGCCGTTCTGGAGGCTCTTAGCCATATCGCGGGTGTTCAGAGTCTGAATGTGCTTCATGAAATTTCACCTCTTCTATAAATATAGATTATATTAAATATACACGGAAACCATAGGGTTTGTCAAGCAAAAGCGGGGATTTTTGCGGGGAGGCGGGCAGTTTTTTGCCCACAACAGGAATGGTGCTATGGCAGAACATCCAAAGTGGAGCCACCGCCAAGGCCAGTGTGGTGCAGGCGGGTGCCGCAGGCAGCAAGAGCGGTGCAGGCCGCGATGAATTCCGGAGTGATCACTTCGCCCGGTGCCAGCAGCGGAACGCCCGGCGGATATGCCCAGACATACTCCGCCGAGGTGCGGCCAACGGCATGTTGCAGTGCCAACGCGGTGTGCGGGGCAAAAAGCGCCTGTGCGATGGAACAGGCGGCTGGGCCGGGGGTGGGCAGCACCTGCGCCGAGGCGGGCAGGGGAGCGTTCTGCGCCGCCGCAGCATCGATCACCAACAGGGCAGCGGCAAAACGGTCAAGGGCGGTTTCTTCATCGCAGGGGGAGGTCATGGCCAGCACGTTGGCACCACAGGACATCTCGGTTTCAAACTGCCAGTCCCGGTGCAGCAGTTCCGCCAGGGCGGGGCCGGTCAGCCCGGCAGCAGCACCGTTGACGAGGATCTTGCCGGAATCGTGGGCAAAAAAGCCGGGGTGGGCAGAAACATCATCCATCCCATGGCAGAGCACGCGCAGGCGGCGCAGTGGGCGCACAGCGCCGCTGAACCGCTGCAAGCGGGCACGCCAGGCGGCAAACCAGGCATCGCCGTGTTCGGCCAGCAGGCCGGTGCAGCCGTCCAGGCTGGCCATTAACGGATAGGAGGGGGAACTGGTTTCAAACACATCCAGCTGGCGTTCCAGCTCCTGCGGCGGAATGAAAGAACTGTTCCAGTGCAGCAGGGCGGTCTGGGTCAGGCTGGGCAGTGTCTTGTGCGGGCTTTGAATGATGACATCCGCCCCGGCAGCAATGGCACCGCCCTGCCAGCCGTGGGCGGCGGCCAGTGGCAGATAGTGCGCGCCGTGGGCTTCGTCCACGATCAGGGGAACGTTGGCGGCGTGGCACAAAGCGGCAATGGCGGCAAGATCACTCAAAACACCCTCATAGGTGGGGCTGGTAAGGATGACCGCAGCGGCATCCGGGCAGGCGCGCAGGGCATCCGCTACCATGGCGGGGGTGATACTGCCGTAAATGCCGAACGCCGGGTCCACGGGGGGCACCAGCCAGTGTGCCGTTAAGCGGTTGAGCTCAATGGCGTGGTAAACGGATTTGTGGCAGTTGCGCGCGCAGATGACGGCGGTGCGGCCGCAACTGACGACAGCGGCCCGGATGGCGGCCAGAATGCCGCAGGTGGAGCCGTTGACCAGATACCAGGTTCGCTTTGCCCCCCACAGGGCGGCGGTGCGGGTCATGGCATCGGCCAAAATGCCGTCTGCATCGTGCAGGTCATCTACGCCGGGAACTTCGGTCATATCCCACCCGGCGGGCAGGCCCGGTGCCGGCACCACCCGCCGCTTGTGCCCCGGCATGTGCAAGGGGTAAAGCCCGGAGGAAGCATAGGATTGGAGTTGAGATTGGAGAAGATGGTTCATAAGTTAGGAGTTAGGAAGTAGGAGTTGGGAGTTGAAGGACGGAATTTTTGGAAGCGGCAATAATTAGAAGTGAGGAAACGGAGAGAGTATAAGAGTGTTATGATTTTAATACGCGGCGCAAGCCGCACCATAAACTCCTAACTCCTCCCTCCTGACTTCCAATTAACCAAGTTCTACTTGGGCTTTGCTTCCGCATTTGGTCTTTTGGACCAGGATTTGTTTGGGGATGCGGTCCTGGAGGGTTTCGACGTGGCTGATGATGCCGACCAGCTTATCGGAACCGGCAAGGGCAGTCAGGGTGTCGATGGCTTTTTGCAGGGCGTCGGCGTCCAGCGTGCCAAAGCCTTCGTCCACAAACAGGGTATCCACGCTGATGCCGCCGGCACTTTCCTGGATGGTATCGCTGATGCCAAGAGCCAGGCTGAGCGCCGCCAAAAAGCTTTCGCCGCCGGAAAGGGAACCGACCGGGCGGGTCTTACCGGTGTAGGCATCGAACACATCCAGCTCCAGTGCGGTCTTGGCGG
>OMGY01002943.1_pt1 | contig 12081 bp, 9 predicted proteins | sample 1674461 | NCBI WGS metagenome assembly OMGY01 (sample SAMN05578579, study PRJEB25193) | human gut metagenome | biome: Human Microbiome; feature: human-associated habitat; material: feces | host: Homo sapiens | place: USA:Birmingham
ACAAAGATACAAACAAATTAAAGAGATACATCTCTGAGAGAGGAAAAATCCTTCCACGTCGTATCACAGGAAACTGTGCAAAGCACCAGAGAGCTCTTACAGTAGCAATCAAGAGAGCACGTCATCTTGCTCTTATGCCATACGTTTGCGAATAAGATAAATGTATGATAAATCCCGACTACCGGATGGTGGTCGGGATTTTTTAGGTTAAAAATGTTTTATGTTTAAAAAATTAATATTTGTTGCATAATCAAATTACATAGTATAAAATGAATATAAAACAAATACTAATAAAAAGGGAGGGTTCAAATGGATACATACATTGTTTTCTGGTTGGCAGCCACCGTAGTTTTTGTTTTAGTTGAGCTTATGACAGTCGGGCTCACATCCATATGGTTTGCGGCAGGCTCATTTGTAGCGTTTATAATCGCACTGCTTGGCGGCAATGTCGTGGTTCAGGGAATTGCATTTATACTCGTTTCAGTCGTGCTTTTAGCTCTCACAAAGCCATGGGCCGGGAAGTACATCAATTCCAGGACAGTGAAGACAAACGTGGACAGTCTGGTCGGAGAAAGAGCTGTGCTCACCGAGGATGCTGACAGCATGAAGCAGACGGGAAAAGCCGTTGTAAACGGTCAGGAGTGGACAGTCAGACCGCAGGACGAGACCCAGGTCATAAGAAAAGGCGAGCTTATCGAGGTAGTGAAGATAAGCGGAGTAAAACTAATTGTAAAAAGGGCAAAGGAGGCTTAACCGGAAATGGAAGGATTAATAGCACTTGCAGTGTTACTCGTAATCGTACTTATAGTACTGGTAAACTGCATCAAAATCGTGCCACAGGCACACGCAATGGTAATTGAGCGTTTGGGAGGATATCTCACCACATGGAGCGTAGGACTTCACCTCAAGGTGCCATTTATCGACAGAATAGCAAAGAAAGTCATCTTAAAGGAGCAGGTGGTAGATTTCCCACCACAGCCTGTAATCACAAAGGATAATGTAACAATGCAGATAGACACTGTAGTATATTTCCAGATTACAGATCCAAAGCTCTACGCATACGGAGTAGAGAATCCAATCATGGCAATTGAGAACCTCACAGCCACAACACTTCGTAACATCATCGGAGACTTAGAGCTTGATGAGACACTTACCAGCCGTGAGACAATCAACACCAAGATGCGCGCAACACTCGATGTGGCAACAGATCCATGGGGCATCAAGGTAAACCGTGTCGAGCTCAAGAACATCATACCTCCAAAGGCCATCCAGGATGCCATGGAGAAGCAGATGAAGGCAGAGCGTGAGAGACGAGAGGCAATTCTTCGTGCAGAGGGTGAGAAAAAATCAACAATCCTTGTTGCAGAGGGAAATAAAGAGTCAGTCATCCTCGATGCCGAGGCTGAAAAGCAGGCAGCCATCCTTCGCGCAGAGGCAAAGAAGGAGGCAACAATCCAGGAGGCAGCAGGTCAGGCAGAGGCTATCCTCAAGATACAGCAGGCCAATGCAGACGGACTTCGCATGTTAAAGGAGGCAAATCCGGATAATGCAGTGCTCCAGATAAAGAGCTTAGAGGCATTTGCCAAGGCAGCAGACGGCAAGGCTACAAAGATAATCATCCCATCAGAGATTCAGGGGATTGCAGGTCTTACAAAGTCAATTGCAGAGATAGCTGCGGATAAGACTGAGAAGTAATTATAGTTAATTAAAATGAATACCGGAAGATGAGAGCACACGAAAAGCATCGCATGTATCGTATCAATATCAGATATATGCGGTGCTTTTTAGATTGCATAGAATTGTGCTTAGATTACACAGGATTGTCCTGAACTCCTGTAATTCCAAACTGATAAATATAGTACTAGGAATAATCCCCACAAAGTGGTATACTCTCTAGTAGGTATATCAATCGATGCGGGCTGCACAAAGGTGTGGCCGGTAACTATTAATTTGTAGTACATTCTCGAAACCGCAACCGTTGCACCGGCAGCATTAGCGCAACGCACCGGGGATAAGGAGAGTAAAATGAAGAAAAAAATAAAATTCAAGGGCAGGCTGAAAAGCTACATGTGCTGGCCGCTATATCTGACGTTTGTGTGGATATGTGCTGACGGAATAGCACTGCGCTATGACAGAAGGCTTGGCTATGGCATGGTAGGTTTTACAGTGTTTTACTTTGCGCTTGTGCTGTTTTTGTATGTCAGAAGCAAATCAGTCGTTGCAAATGAGCTGATAAGCTTTGCAACACAGTATTCATCGGTGCAGAAGAGGCTGCTTAATGAGTTTGAGGTGCCGTATGCCCTGCTTGAATACTCCGGCAAGATACTCTGGGTAAATGACAAATTCGCAGAGCTAATGGGTGTGGATAAAAAATATCACAAATCCATCACGACACTTTTTCCGACAGTGACCAGAGAGCTTCTCACCAAGAGTGATGCGCCGACAGACTTCAAGATAGTAAATGAGGAGGAGGACAGCATAGTCCGTCTGTCCGTCAAGCGAATATATTTCAACTCTATCGCAGAGGAAAATGAGATAATCGACACAAATGAAGCAGACCAGTTTTTGACGGCGCTGTACGTATTTGATGAGTCGGAGCTTTATCACTGCAAGAAAGAAATCACAGAGCAGAAGCAGGTCTCAGCGCTTGTATATATTGACAACTATGATGAGGCACTCGACAGCATAGAGGACGTAAAGAGGTCACTGCTCGTTGCACTTATCGACAGGCGTGTAAACCAGTATTTTGCCAAGTATGACGGACTTGTCAGAAAGATAGAAAACGACAAATACTTCGTGGTGTTCAAGTACAAGTACCTTGACAGCATGAAGGAGGACAAATTCAAGGTGCTCGATGAGGTCAAGGCTATAAAGGTCGGCAACGAGATGGCGGTCACACTCAGTATCGGAATCGGTATAAAGAGTGATAAGTATAATGAAAACTACGTATATGCGCGAAATGCCATAGACTTAGCCCTCGGACGAGGCGGTGATCAGGTAGTTATAAAGGATCACGATGATATCCTGTATTTTGGCGGCAAGTCAAAGCAGGTGGAGAGCAAGACAAGGGTAAAGGCGAGAGTCAAGGCACAGGCGCTTCAGGAAATCATTGAGACCTGTGAGAACGTGCTTATCATGGGACACAGCATCACAGATGTAGACTCGCTTGGAGCAGGCATAGGTATATACTGTGCAGCCAAGAATCTCGACAAAAAGGCACAGATAGTCATAAATGATCCGACAAGCTCAGTAAGACCTCTTATGGAGACATTTTCAGAGGCAAAGGGCTACCCTGCGGATATGTTTATAAACAGCGAAGAAGCTCTTGAGATGGTGAGCAAGGATACGCTTGTCATGGTGGTGGACACCAACAGGCCAAGCTACACAGAGTGCCCTGAGCTCCTCAGAAAGACTGGAAAGATAGTCGTATTTGACCACCACAGACAAAGCAGCGAGATAATAGAGAATCCTATACTCTCATATATCGAGCCGTATGCATCAAGTGCGTGTGAGATGGTAGCAGAGGTATTGCAGTACTTCAACGACGGAGTCAAGATCAATGCGACAGAGGCCGACTGCATCTACGCAGGAATCCTCATCGACACCAACAACTTTATGACGAAGACAGGCGTGCGTACATTTGAGGCGGCAGCCTTTTTGAAGCGCTCAGGTGCAGAGGTAACACGCGTCAGAAAGATGCTTAGAAATGACATGGCATGCTACAAGGCAAGAGCCGAGGCAGTACGCCATGCAGAGGTATACAGGGGCTCGTTTGCCATATCGGTATGCCCTAGCGAGAATGTGGAGAGCCCGACAATCGTCGGTGCACAGGCAGCAAATGAGCTGCTCAACATAATAGGAATCAAGGCATCATTTGTGCTCACGGAGTACAATGACAAGATTTATATCAGCTCTCGTTCAATCGACGAGATAAATGTCCAGATAATCATGGAGAAGCTGGGCGGTGGCGGACACTTAAATGTGGCAGGCGCGCAGCTGACAGGCGTCACTATCGTGCAGGCAAAGCGCATGATACAGGATACACTGGACGAAATGCTAAAAGAAGGAGACATAGAAGAATGAAAGTAATCTTATTACAGGACGTAAAACCATTAGGCAAAAAAGGCGAGATAGTAAACGTAAGTGACGGCTACGCCAGAAACAATATCATACCTAAAAAGCTCGGAGTAGAGGCTACTCCAAAGAACTTAAATGACTTAAAGCTTCAGAACCAGCACGCTGACAAGGTAGCACAGGAAAACTACGAGAGTGCACTTGCACTCGCAAAGGTAGTAGAGAACACAAAGGTAGTAGTAAAGCTGCGCTCAGGTGAGGGCGGCAGGACCTTCGGCTCCATCTCCACCAAGGAGATCTCGGCTGCGGCAAAGGAGCAGCATGGCTTAGAACTCGACAAGAAAAAGATGCAGCTTAACGAGTCAATCAAGGCACTCGGAAACTATGAGGTGCCTGTCAAGCTTCATCCAAAGGTAACCGCAAACCTCACAGTATCAGTAGTTGAAGGATAGGAGGAATCCCCTTGGAAGAAGCATTAATCAAACGAATAATGCCAAACAGCCTTGAGGCAGAGCAGTCCGTGGTCGGCTCCATGATTATGAGCAAGGATGCCATAGTGACCGCCAGCGAGATGCTCCTTAAGGAGGATTTTTATCATCAGCAGTACGGCATCATATTTGAGACCATGGTTGAGCTCTTTACAGAGGGGCAGCCTGTAGATCTCGTCACACTCCAGAACCGTTTAAAGGAGAAGGATGTGCCGCAGGAAATACAAAGTCTTGACTTTGTGAGAACTCTCGTCACCAGTGTGCCGACTTCTGCCAACATCAAGTACTATGCCAATATCGTAAAAGAAAATGCCATAAAGCGAAAGCTCATCCATGTGACAGAGGACATAGAGAACGAGTGCTACGCCGGCAAGGAATCGCTCGAGAGCGTGCTCGACAAGACAGAGCACGATGTATTTGAACTGCTTTCTACAAGGCAGACAGGTGACTACGTGCCAATCCGTACTGTGGTCATGAATGCCCTCGAGAAAATCGAAAAAGCAGCACAGCAGGAGGGCACAGTAACAGGAATCCCGACAGGCTTCATAGACCTTGACTACAGGACAGCAGGACTTCAGCCGTCAGATCTTGTGCTCGTGGCAGCTCGTCCGTCAATGGGAAAGACAGCCTTCGTGCTCAACATAGCACAGCATGTGGCATTTCACGCACATCTGTGTACAGCCATATTCTCACTCGAGATGTCGAAGGAGCAGCTCGTAAACCGTCTGTTCTCACTCGAATCAAAGGTAGATGCGCAGGCACTGCGTACAGGAAATCTGTCTGATGCCGACTGGGAAAAGCTGGTCGAGGGAGCCGGAATCATCGGAGACTCCGAGCTCATCATAGACGACACTCCGGGTATCAGCATATCAGAGCTTCGAAGCAAGTGCCGTAAATACAAGCTTGAACACGACTTAAAGCTCGTCATCATCGATTACCTGCAGCTCATGACAGGCTCAGGACGAGGCTCAGAATCGCGTCAGCAGGAAATCTCAGACATATCACGTTCGCTTAAGGCACTCGCTAGAGAGCTTTCAGTCCCTGTAGTGGCACTCTCCCAGCTTTCACGAGCTGTAGAGCAGCGACCAGACCACAGACCGATGCTTTCTGATCTTCGAGAGTCAGGAGCTATCGAGCAGGATGCCGACGTCGTTATGTTCATCTATCGTGATGACTACTACAACAAGGACACCGAGCTCAAGGGTATCTCAGAGATCATCATCGCTAAACAGCGTAATGGTCCAATCGGCACCGTAAACCTTGCATGGCTGCCTGAGTACACGAAGTTTGCGAATCTGGAGCATTAAGACTAAAACACAAAAAGAATAAAGAGACAATCCATCCCGGCTTGCGTCATAGGATAAAGTTAAGTATCCTGATGTGGGCCGGGATTTTTCAAAATCTCTTTATACTTAAAAAGAGAAGAAAGCTATAAACTTTCCCGCAATTCATCCGATATATTCCTTAGAATAGGGTAAGAACAACAGTCAATTGCAACATATTTTCACACGGAGGTGTTAGAGATGGCAATAGAGGCAATCAAAGGTGCAGGAATGGTCTATCAGGGAAGTACATCAACTGCACAGATAAAGGAACAGGCACAGGGAAGGACAGAGGTGTCCAGTGCGGACAATCAGGTCGTGTCTGACAGCATCGCAAGGAATATTCAGGCGATGAATACTAAGGAAACAAGCGGTGATTCAGCCGGTGATGCCGGAGCGCAGGGACAGGCACAGCTTGCCGCACAAAAGCAGAATGAGAAGAATATGCAGCTTAAAAAGGCTGTGGATGATATCAACAAGAGCGCGTTGGCTGACCAGTCGGAGGCAGTGTTCGGCATCCATGAGAAGACTAACCGCGTGACAATAAAGATAGTTGATAAGAAGACAAAGGAAGTCATCAAGGAGTTTCCGCCGGAGAAGACGCTCGACATGATAGCGAAGGTCTGGGAGATGGCAGGACTCATGGTAGATGAGAAGAGATAGGAGGACACCATGGCAATCAGATTATCGGGAATGACATCAGGTCTGGATACAGATTCTATTGTAAAGGCAATGGTATCGTCATATACCACCAGAAAAGAGAAATATCAGAAGGCGCAGACTAAGCTTGAGTGGACACAGGATGCGTGGAAATCCCTTAATACCAAGGTGTACAGCTTGTACAGCAATATTTCCAATCTGCGATTTTCTACAGCATACAACTTAAAGAAGACATCAGTTTCGGATACTACCAAGGCCACAGTAAAGGCAGGCTCCGGTGCACCAAGCGGCACACAGTCGCTGAAAATCAAGCAGATGGCAAAGGCCGGATATATGACCGGAGCAGAAATTAAGGCAGACAGTGAGAAGACTACACTTGCACAGCTCGGTTACACAGGCGGTGATGCCAAGCTTGAGGTAAAGATGGGGGACGAGACCAAGTCCATCACGCTCAGCGCATCATCAACCATGAACGACGTGGTAAAGGAACTCAGGAATGCGGGGCTTGATGCAAACTACGATTCAAGCTACAAGAGATTTTATATCAGCTCAAAAAAGACAGGTGTGGCAAATGATTTTACCATAACCGGCAGCAATATAGATGGAGCATCAGCACTTTATAGCCTGGGAATAGCATATGGTGGTGAAAAGACCACCGCAGGTACTTATTCATCCAATCCATATGATGAGTATGCAGCTTTGCATGGAGTTTCAGACGATGAGACCAAGGCTAAAATCGAGGCAGCGGTTGCAAGCTACAACAATCTGACCACAGATGCGGCGAAGATGAATGCGCAGAGCAAAAATCTTATGAATGCTGTAAATTATGGCTATTCATATGCCACACTTCAGGGCATTTATGAGAAGCTGGATGCAAACAATGCAGGAGATAGTGATAAGCTGAAGCTGCTTGAGAAGCTTGGCTCATCTCGTGATGGCGCATTGATTTCAAAGAATGGTGACAGCTATGATACATATACAAAGACCACACTGACCGATACAAATGGAAATACTCTCTATAAGTATATTGACAGCGACAACAATAGCCACTATATTGCAGCCGTTGCTGATAAGGACAAGGATACCACATCGTACTATGATGTGACAGAATCTACGAGGACAGCTTATACGGACGCTGATGGCAAGGAGCTTGAAGCAGTACCTACAGTAGTCGATGATACAACACTGAAAGTCGGTGATAAGACTTACAAAAAGGACGAGGCAGACGGCAAGTACTATCTGCAAAAGGAAGATGGCACAGCTGATAAAACTGATTCCATCACTGTTTCACAAAAGACCGAGTACACTATTGCGGCAGATGCCGTAAACAAGACTGGCATAGAGTCAGCTTCAGTAGCGTATGACACAATTATCAAGTCAATGGATGAAAAGACTAAAAGCTCATACGATGAGGCTCTTGCGTCAGTTCAGGCATTTGAGGCTTCAAAGGACGAAGTGCTCGGAAGCGATGACGAGTATTCGGTTGCCAGCCTCACAAAGGCTATTCAAAATGCTTATGCAGGCAAGGATAAGGATGGCGGCACAATCGCTGTTTCAGGAAAGAAAGCAGTAGAGCAGCTTTTAGCAGGAAACGGAAACGAGGCTGACGGTTTTGTAAATAAAGCTAACGCTTTGGAGAAGGACGCAGAGACCAACACAAAAAAAGCAGCAGATAGCAATATTGTAAAGGAGCTTGCCTCAAAGCAGAAGGATTCAGCCGAGTATACACAGGCGCTAAACGACCTGCTTGACAGGGTAAACACTGCATACACGCTTCAGAATAAGGCACTTTTCAATTCACAGGTGAAGAAGGTCGCAGGACAGGATTCGGAGATTGAGCTGAACGGTGTAAAATATACAGGTGACAGCAACAGCTATTCAATCAATGGACTGACAATCGAGGCACTTGCTGAGACCGGAGACAGTGCTATAAGCATTACAACCAGCACAGATACACAGGGTGTATATGATAAGGTAAAGGATTTCCTGACAGAGTACAACAACATCATCAACGAGATGACGAAGCTATACAATGCTGATTCAGCAGGAAGCTACGAGCCGCTCACGGATGATGAGAAGGATCAGATGTCTGATAAAGAGATTGAGAAGTGGGAGACAAAGATTAAGGACTCTCTGCTTCGCAGGGATTCTACACTTGGCAGCGTAATGACAGCAATGCAGACAGCCATGATGTCATCAGTTGAGATAGGTGGCAAGAAGTACTCGCTCTCAAGCTTTGGAATCAGTACACTTGGATTTTTGAATGCAGCGGAGAATGAGCAGAATGCATATCACATTGATGGTGATGAGGATGACGCCAATACATCAGGCAAGACAGATAAGCTCATGGCAGCTATAAACGATGATCCGGATACGGTAATGCAGTTTATGCAGCAGCTTTCAACTAATCTGTATAGTGCAATCGGTGACAAGATGAAGTCTACAGATTTGAGCTCAGCATTTACCATCTACAATGACAAGCAGATGAAGACAGAGTACACTAACTACACCAAGACTATTAAGGAATGGGAGAAAAAAATCTCAGATCGTGAGGATTACTACTACAACAAGTTTACTCAGATGGAGTCAGCTATGACCAAGCTCAACAGCACACAGAGCTCAATTAGCAGCTACTTCTCATAAAAAGATACTAGGGAGGGTATATTATGTTACAAAATAAAGCATACGCAGCATATGCAAACAACAAAATCATGACTGCATCACCGGCAGAGCTTACACTCATGCTGTATGATGGTGCAATCAAATTTTGCAATATTGCAATCATGGCAGTGGAGAAGGAGGATATCCAGCAGGCTCACACAAACATCCGCAAGGTTGAGCGTATCATAGAAGAGTTCCAGTCCACACTTGATGACAAATATCCGGTATCAAAGGATTTTAACAATGTATATACATATCTTCACAGATGCCTTGTCGAGGCCAACATAAAGAAGGACAAGGAGATTCTTGAGGAGGTGCTTGAACACCTGCGCACTATGCGTGACGCGTGGAAAGAGGTTATGCAGGCCACATGTAACGGAAACAAGCTGCATGTGTCATAGATAAATGTATCATAAATCACCGACAGGGATTATAGAGAGTTTTTAACTTAAACAAAACGCAGAGACAGCAGCATGAAGCTAGTTTGTTTGTGCGTTTTGTGCTATCATAGAGATGATTATAGTTAAAACAATCGAAAATACAGGGGGAACACAATGGAACAGACATACATAGACATAATGATACAAAGCCTCGAGAAAAAGGAGCAGGTACTCGACCGGATAATAGAGCTTGATATCAAGCAGAAGAACCAGCTCGAGGATCCACAGCTCACACCTGACGACTTTGACGAGGTAGTTGAGGCAAAGAGCAGGCTCATCGACCAGCTCAATAATTTAGACTCAGGCTTTGAGAAGCTTTTTGAACGTACAAAGGAAGAACTGAATGGTCACAAAGAGGACTACAAGGAGCAGATACGCACCATGCAGGAGCATATCCGCAGTATCACGGACAAGAGCGTAAAAATACAGAGTCAGGAGGCCCGCAACAAGGATCTCATGACTCTGAAATTTGCGTCCATAAAGAAGCAGGCCCGCGAGGTGCGTGTCGGCACGCAGGCCGCAAGCCGCTACTACAAGTCCATGTCAGGAACCGGATATATGGAGCCGCAGTTTATGGACAATAAAAAGTGAAAAGTTTAATTTAATATTTCACCTCAATATCCCCAAGCCCTGAGTCGATAACCAGGTGCTTTTTGGCATGCTCATTTACCTCATACTCATCATCATAGTCATTGCCGTTGATAGTGATATCGCCTGTACCTGAGTCCAGGTCCATCATGTAGCCGTCAAGTGACTGTGAGGATGTCACAGTGATGTTACCTGTACCGCCGTCGATATCCATTTCGTCAAAGGCACAGTTTTCAAAGCTAAGGTTGCCGGTTCCGCCATCCACATCACATGTGGCGAAGCTGCAGTCTGTGACATATAAATCGCCTATGCCGGTGTCAAATTCAGCATCAGCTGCGGTCAGGGAATTAAGGTTTACCTCGCCTACGCCTGTATCAAAGGAGAGCTTGTTCAATGCTGCGCCCTTAGGAATGGTAACAGTGATTTCGCTCGTGGTGCTTCTTCTGTAGTTGGCTCCTTTGCTTTGGGATATTGTGAGGGTATCGCCTGTGCTCCTAATCTTTGGAACCAGTCGCTTGTTGCATTTGTATGAGACCGTATAGCTGTCACCGGTTTTAACGTTGATGTTCGATATGGTTGTATCAAATACCAGGTTTGAAAATTCATCGACTGAAAGCTCCTCTGTGCATACGTTTCCGAGAGACTTGTCTGAGCGCGGAATCAGATTGTCAAACAGGCCTAGGGCAAAGCCACCGATATGGTAGAGACTCCCGGCGATGATGCAGACCACTGTAATTATTGTAATTATTATTAGATATATATTCTTTTTCATGACTTGTCTCCATTTCTGAATTATCTTGTTGCATAATTTGTTTTGTGATTATTCAAAATATGCTACACACATTTTTGACTATCCTGGTTTCCGTTAATTTCCATGTTTATCGCCGAGCAGATTTTCCACCAGCGAATTGATGATTGCGGCTATTGGCCAGATAATCCATGTGATACCCCAGTCAAAGGTAATAAAGCTCCAGCATAGATAGATGCATGTGACAGTTGACCAGTAGACTGACATGATTGCAGCCACAACAGGGTTTTCATAGTGCACCTTGCCATCGTGTGAATTGGCAAAATTGCCGCCCATAGTCTGTGCTCCGTTCAGGGAAAGAAGCTTGTCAAAGCTTGATTTCTTCATGTTTGTGAATACTATCATGAATACACCGATTGCTATAAACACGAGCACGAGTCCGCCTGAAAGTGAGTCTGCGAAGGTGCTTTTGGTGTTCAGTGAGCTGATTATGATTGCCGGCACTGCGCAGAGTATGCAGAGCATGATACCCACTGTTAAAAGCATCGCATGTGTGGAGCGGTAGCTTTCCTTTCGCTCGATGACCCAGTTTGCCGTCTCAAAATCTATGCAGTAAGGCTCTTGCTTCAGGTAGCTCCACTTGGATGAGATAGAGCCTGAAAAAATGAAGAAGCCGACTGCCACTGCGACACACAGGAACAGGAAGGTAATGCCGATTGCATCAGATGCGTCAGGTGAAGCGAGTGAACGCGGAATGCATTCGCTGAATATCGGTCCAAGGCTTGCGAGGATGCAAAGCAGCACTCCAAACGCTGTGAGATATGCTTGTTTTGCCGAATCCCTGAGGAATGCGACAGCAGTCTCGCGGGAGAGTGTTTTGGAAGCAGGCATTGCCTGACTGGGATTCACGAAGCTCTTGATACCGAGTGAGTCAGCAAGCTCGTCAAGATTTCCAAACTCTGATATGACTATGCCTATGGCTTCGTTGTCAGATTTGCCCTCGGATATTAATTCGTTGTATTTATCCTCCATCATCTGATAGAGTTCATATTTGGCTTTTTGCACCTCGGGGGTATTCGGGAGGTGCGAAAACATATTTT
>OMGY01002944.1_pt1 | contig 12079 bp, 10 predicted proteins | sample 1674461 | NCBI WGS metagenome assembly OMGY01 (sample SAMN05578579, study PRJEB25193) | human gut metagenome | biome: Human Microbiome; feature: human-associated habitat; material: feces | host: Homo sapiens | place: USA:Birmingham
AACGACCAATTCCATCGGTATGGCTATCGGCCCGCTGGTGGTCAGTTACATCATATTTTACGGTATTCCTCTCCACAATGTACAATCCCGTGAATTTATCTGGCCCGTGATTTGCCTGATAGCGATTATCTGTATTTTTACCCTTATAACAGCCAGAATCAAAATGCCGGCAATTAATGTAGCCACCCGCCCGGCAACTCGATCATTCCGTAAAAGTATCTGGTCCTTTCCCCAACTCCGTTTAGGAGTAATCGGAATATTCTGTTACGTGGGTGTAGAAGTCGCCGTGGGAGCCAATATCAACCTCTATGCAGTCAGCCTGAATACCACTTTTGCGGCCGCAGCCACGAAAATGGCTGCTTTATACTGGACCGGTATTCTGATCGGTCGGTTTGCCGGATCGCTATACACCAAGATCTCTTCTCAAAATCAACTGATCTATTCATCTATCGGCTCGATTATTCTCCTGCTACTGGCCATGTTTTTCGCTAATCCCTGGATATTAGTGTTTACGGGACTTTGCCATTCCGTCATGTGGCCAGCGATCTATACCCTGGCCCTCGACAAACTCGGTATCTATACCGCCAAAGCTTCGGGAGCCTTAATGATCGGAGTAGTCGGCGGGGGAATTTTACCTTTATTGCAAGGAATCCTGGCAGATGCGTTGCATGGCGACTGGCGATGGACCTGGGGATTGATTCTTGCGGGAGAAATCTACATTTTATATTATGGACTCAGTGGGTATAAAGCCCAAAGTGCCACAGAGTCCAACCCAGCACCCCATTCTGCCCCGCCTTCCAGATATAAATAAAAAAGCAGTTGTCCCATCGGTTTAGGCGTGACCTTGCGATCCTCCATACCTCCCGGGAACAACTGCAGCGCTATTAACCTAGTCATTCAATCACCGAAGTGTGAATCCCAGTACCAAATGAGCATCCTCCATTTTGGGATTACAAATCACCTGCGCATAGAGCGGCAGTGAAAAAGAAGAGCTCAATCGGATTTCTTTAGTTGCTTTTAAGGCGATATTGGTGATAGCGAATCCATCCGTCATATATCCCAGGCCGGTACTCATCGATTTATAAGGTACCAACCCTAAGGTCGCATTCAAAGCGATACCTTTCACAGAAAAAGGATAATTGAATTCGGCATAAGATGAATACTGCCGCTTACCATCGGCATTTTCATCGTCACCGGCAAATACCGTATACCAAGCCATACTCAAAGGAAACTTTTCACAAGGTAAAGCATAAGATACACCTGCTTCAAAATGATGGTCTGTATCCTTATTCCCATAATGGAAATAACGGTTATTTCCTTGCCCTCCCCACCAAAGATCGGCAATCTGAAAGGTAAATCCCCCCACAGAATAAGCGGCCGTCAAATCCAATTCTTTATGCCCCGCCTCAACATCAGCAAGACTCGTAGACCCCCAGGCCGTCAAAGAAAATCCACCGAGCCCCACTCCCAGAGTCGGCTGCACACAAGCCTGTGCCCCCTGATAAATACCACGCCATACATAAGAACTCACAAAATCTCCACTTACAGTAAATTGTACTCCTTTTTCTTCCTGAGCTTCAACACTCAACGCCATTATTCCGGCAACTGCGAATATCACAGCCTTCTTCAATAAATTTTTCATCGTTCAGTTTCTTTTATTCCAGTCACAAACATTTGTCTATTTATGCAGTCCGGAGACTGCTTATTTCCATTTTCATTTACCGGTTTTCTGCTGTTTTCCGGGCTTCATCCAACGCTACATTCAATTTAAGTACATTTACCCGGTCTCCAGGACCAAAAAGCCCTAAAAAAGGACCTTTTACCTGTTCATCGACAATAGCTTTAACCTGCTCTTCAGATAATCCTCGGGCAGCAGCCACCCGTTTAATCTGTACATAGGCACCCATTTTAGAGATCTCGGGGTCAAGTCCGCTACCACTTGCCGTTACCATTTCCGCCGGTACTTCAGCTCGTTGCAAATAGGGGTGTTGTACCAGAAACGTATCGATGCGGTCTTCCACTTCGGTCAGATACTCAGGATTCGTAGGCCCTTTATTGCTACCGGCAGAACTAGAAGCATCATACCCATCACCGGCACAGGAAGGACGTCCCCAAAAATAAATATCCTCAGTAAAATTCTGACCGACATTCGCCGCACCAACGATTTTTCCATTCAAAGTTACGACATCCGCATTTCCTCCATTCGGTCCGGCCACCTTGGCAAACACCCAAAGTATAAATATATAGAACACGCTGAAAAAGACACAAAACGCCAGCGTCAGTTTTAAAGATTTCAATAAATTAGATTTCATAATTTTGACTTTTTACATAAATAAACTTATCAACATATCGATCAGTTTGATTCCGACAAACGGAGCAACAATTCCCCCCAATCCATAGATAAACAAATTCCGACGCAAAAGAGCAGAAGCTCCGATAGGTTTATAAGCCACTCCTTTCAATGCCAGCGGAATCAGAATCGGAATAATGATTGCATTGAAAATCACAGCCGATAAGATCGCGCTCTCCGGACTATGCAATCCCATAATATTCAATGCTCCCAGTGCAGGAATAGAAAGCATGAATAAAGCAGGAACAATGGCAAAATATTTTGCAACGTCATTGGCAATACTGAAAGTCGTCAGGGTTCCCCGGGTCATCAGCAACTGCTTACCGATTTCCACGATTTCGATCAATTTAGTCGGATCATTATCCAAATCCACCATATTACCGGCTTCTTTAGCAGCCTGCGTACCGCTGTTCATTGCAACCCCCACATCAGCCTGAGCCAATGCCGGCGCATCGTTGGTACCATCCCCCATCATAGCGACCAGTTTTCCTCCAGCCTGCTCTTTTTTGATATATTCCATTTTGTCTTCCGGTTTGGCTTCTGCAATAAAGTCATCCACTCCTGCTTTTTCTGCAATATATTTGGCAGTCAGAGGATTATCACCGGTCACCATCACCGTCTTCACTCCCATTTTCCTCAACCGTTCAAAACGTTCCTGAATACCCGGTTTGATAATATCCTGCAATTCGATCACTCCGATAACATTCTCATTCAGAGCAACTACCAGCGGAGTTCCTCCGTCATTCGAGATAGAAGTAATGATCTTTTCGCACTCTTTCGGGAAGGTATGTCCGGCATTTTCAACTATTTTCCGGATTGCATCGAATGCCCCTTTCCGGATCCGTGTACCGTTCATCATATCTACTCCCGAACATTTCGTCTCGGCGGTAAATTTGATCATCTTAGCTCCCACGGTATTCAAATCCCTCATACGGAAACCACGCTCACGTCCCAGTTCTACAATCGACTTCCCTTCCGGAGTTTCATCAGACAATGAAGACATCAGACAGGCCTCAATAAATTCTCTCTCGTCAATTCCGGCAACCGGATAAAAATTGGTTGCTTTCCGGTTACCAATCGTGATCGTTCCGGTTTTATCCAGTAATAAAGTATCGATGTCACCGGCCGTTTCCACAGCTTTTCCGGATTTAGTGATCACATTGGCACGCAGTGCCCGATCCATTCCGGCAATACCGATTGCAGACAATAAACCACCAATGGTTGTCGGAATCAGACATACGAACAGAGACACAATGGCTGCAATAGAAATTGCCGTTGCAGAGTAATCACCGAAAGGAATCAAAGTAACACATACGATCACAAATACCAAAGTAAATGCAGCCAGCAAAATGGTCAGGGCGATTTCATTCGGAGTCTTTTGACGGGAAGCCCCCTCAACCAATGCAATCATTTTATCCAAGAACGATTCTCCCGGTTGGGTTGTCACTTTCACCAGAATCCGGTCAGAAAGCACTTTTGTTCCCCCAGTCACAGAACTTTTATCACCGCCTGCTTCACGAATCACCGGAGCAGACTCACCTGTAATCGCACTCTCATCAATAGAAGCCAGCCCTTCGATGATCTCTCCGTCTGAAGGGATCACATCACCCGCTACACATTCGAAGACATCTCCTTTTTTGAGTTGATTACTACTTATCACTTTTGTCGTACCATTGACAAGCAATTTAGCCGGCGTTTCTTCCCGGGTTTTCCGCAAACTATCGGCTTGTGCCTTTCCACGGGCTTCAGCAATAGCTTCGGCAAAATTCGCAAACAACAAAGTAACAAACAAAACGATAAATATAGCAATATTATATCCTACCGATCCCTGAGTCGTATCACCGGTCACTGCAATCCCAACAATCACCAGCAGCATAACCCATGTTGCGACTTCTACCGTAAACATGATCGGATTTTTAATCATGGTCCGTGGATTCAATTTCACGAACGCCTGTTTCAAGCTTTCTATCACTAACTCCCTTGGAAATAAGGAAGCGGACTTATTATTTTTCATATCTTCTTTGACGTTTCTGATGTTTTATAAACTAAAGTATTCGGCGATCGGTCCCAATGACAAAGCCGGGAAGAATGACAGTGCAGCCACAATGAAAATAACGGCAAAAGTCATCACAGCAAAAGTCACGGTATCGGTTTTCAAAGTTCCGGCACTTTCGGGAATAAATTTCTTATTTGCCAACAATCCGGCTATAGCAACCTGCCCCACTATAGGTAAATACCGACCGAGAATCAGTACCAAACCACAGGTAAAATTCCAGAAATAAGTATTATCGCCCAAGCCCTCGAATCCGGAACCGTTATTGGCAGCAGATGAAGTATATTCGTACAACATTTCGCTGAAACCATGGAATGAAGGATTGTTCAGCCAACCGCCTTCACTTTCGACAAAACCAGGAGCATGAGCATAAAGATAGGCTGCGATTGCAGTGCCTACCAAGATAATAAAGGGATGGCACAAAGCGACAATCGAAGCGATCTTCATTTCGCGGGCTTCCACCTTCTTACCTAAAAATTCCGGTGTACGTCCCACCATCAAACCACTGATAAACACAGCTATGATCAGGAAGGTATAATAGTTCATAAAACCGACACCGACACCACCAAACCAACAGTTGATCATCATATTCAACATCGTGAACATCCCGGTTAGCGGCATAGTACTATCATGCATACCGTTGACCGAACCATTTGAAGTCACTGTCGTGGTTTGACTCCAGGTAGCAGTACCGGCAGCACCGATCCGCATCTCTTTACCTTCCATGGAACCGATATTCTGGGCGATACCCATTTCGTCAATTCTGGGGTTACCGGCCATCTCGAAATGATGAGCAAAACAAATTCCCACCAAATAAGCCACCAACATTACTCCGTAAATCGTATAGGCCAACTTTTTCCGTTTGATATAAAAACCGAATGCAAAAACCATAGCCATCGGAATGATCAGAATCGACCAACACTCCACCATATTGGTAAGGAAAGTCGGATTTTCCAAAGGATGTGAAGAGTTTACTCCGAAATATCCTCCTCCGTTCGTACCCAATTGCTTGATCGGCACGATTGCCGCCGTAGGACCTTGCGAAACGGTTTGAGCCGCTCCTTCCAAAGTGGTCAGTTCCATCTTACCGTCGAATCCCATCGGCGTTCCGTTCAATATCAGAATAAATCCGACAATCAAAGACAAGGGGAATAAAATACGGGTACAACTTTTAACCAACAGTACCCAAAAATTACCGATCGTCCTGGTTGTCTTGGCTGCCATCGCTTTAAACATTCCGGCCAAAGCAGCCATACCACAGCCTGCCGTAATAAACTGGAACAGCATAATTACAAACAGCTGAGTAAAATAAGTCAACCCGCTTTCACCGCTATAGTGCTGCAAATTACAATTTACCATAAAACTGATACAGGTATTGAAAGCCAAATCAGGAGATTGTCCTGCATTACCATCAGGATTCAACGGCAACCAGCCCTGGCATACCAACAACACCATACCCCAGAAAAACCAGAATACATTCACGGTCAGAAGAGCAAAAAGAAATTTCTTCCAGCCCATCTCCTCATTCGGATCGATTCCGCAAATTTTATACATCCATTTTTCTACAGGAGCCATAAAATCCAACCACGTCCGCTCCCCTTTATATACTTTCGCTATGTAGCGCCCAAGCGGATAAGACAGTACCACCAAGGCCACGATTTGCAATACACTACCTAAAATTTCTGTATTCATTTCTTTCATCTTAATTTAAAAGTCCTGTCTGTTTCCTGCAGAACTTTTCCTTTTTCACTTTTCATGTTTCACTCAAAAGCAAAGCTCCGATTAAAATTCCTCCGGCTTGATGAGCACATACATCATATAACCGAACATCACTACACTTAAAATAAATAATGCTGTAAACATATTGTTCCTCCTTTTTTAAATCTTTTCGAACCAGTCGACACACTTAAAGAAAAACCAATACATCAGTGCCCCTACGGCACAAAGAAATACAAATGATAAAATTTCCATAACTCATCGCTTTTAAATTATAATTTCTCACCCCCCTATGCCAAAGTTATGCCATAAGCCCTGATCATTTCGACAACACACTATATATCAACATATTAATTATCATCTTCCGATTCTAAACAAAAAAATGACCTTTTCAAAATGAAAAGGTCATTTTTAAAATGAAAAGTGATATCCACAAGTTTATTCTTCCAGAAGGCAATCTATTTTTTCCCGGGTCCGGTTCATACGGGGTAAAATATGTGACCCATAATCCACGATAACTCCCTCTTTATCGATTAAGAGATAATACGGGCTCCAGAAAATATGCCAGTTTTTCATAATTTCACGGGTATCCGGATCAGGCCAGAAATACTTTTGTCCTTTCAAATCATAATCGTCCGCCCATTTCCTAATTATTGGGTCATCATCAGCAATCGAAACAAAAGCCACCTCATCATTTTTATATATTTCCGACAAATCATTCAAAATACTAAGATTGTCAATTGCAGCCGGACATCCTCCCCAAAAATTAATCAAGATGACTTTACCCTTATTCGCCTGTATCACTTGTTGTAATTTTCTCATTCCTTCGCCGGCAATAATCATCTTTCCATTTTCGGGGGTAACTCCATACAGCATCGCATCGGAAACCGGTTTCGGATTATTCAAATAAACTTTCTTTGTTTCATATTTTCGAAGCAGAGGTTCGCATAATATCGGCAAGGTCACGTGTCCGTCGAAAAAATCCCTGTTCTCCTCGAAGAAAGTCACATCATTAAACCCCAGGTGTGTATCGAACAGGGAAGCGACCATAAATTGCGACAAGACCTTATTTTTCGTACTACTTGCGGTTCTCATCAGTATTTCGGTACTGTTTTGCAACGTATCCTTTATCAGACCGGGCCGGGTTCGGAATTTGGCAGCCAGCTCGAATAAACGGGAATGTATCACCTCCCCGGTGAACAAATTTTCCAGGGCAGCATCGAAATTGAAAAATCCGGCAGGCACCGTATCACCGGTCAGGAAGGAATGCAGCGATCCATATTCGAGCAATAAATCATAATATTCGGCTTCCAGCCCTTTCATGATCCACTTTTGCAAATCTTTTCCGATCTGGTATTTCTTTGCAAACCTCAATATTCTTTGTAAACGAACTTCCCGTTCATTATCCATCTTTTTTCGAAATGCAGCAACCGGTAATTTCTGGTCGTCCGTTCCCGCCCGCTGTTCCAGGTAATAGCCTTCACCATCGGTATATGCGTAGAGATCCTGATTCAATTTCCCGGCAGTACCCGAAAACTCCACTTTATTCAGCTTAGCAAAATCCAATTCGATATGCAAACTGTCTCCCGGACGTATCAACAGATAAGGGATAAAGGTCTCTATCGAAATATCACGCAAAGCCAAAGGCTGAAAACGAAAAGTAAAAGTGTGATCGGGCCTGATCGCGCATTCCTGTATTGTCTGTGCATTCCAGTAAGAAGGAATAATCACCTTTAAAGCACTTTGCTGAGGATAAACCTGTCTATTCTTGATATGACCTGTAATCACGGCATAAGCCAAAGGATTCACCGTTTCTTTTTTCTTTTCCTGCCCACAAGCAAGAACGACAAACATTAGTAAAATCAAGCAACCGAATCTCATTTATTATTTTTTAGTTAAAACCTTCCCTCTATCTTATTCCGTACTCCTCGATCTTACGGTAAAGGGTTGTCAGGCCGATGTGCATCAAACGGGCAGCCTCGGTCTTGTTTCCTCCGGTATATTGCAATACTTTCCGTATATGTGCTTTTTCCACCCGGGCCAGGTCGAATTCAGAGTAACCTTTTCCGCCTTCACTTTCCAAGACCGACTGCTGAATATCGAAGGGCAAATCGCTTACGGTCAATACCGCACCGTCGGCAATGATCATACTTCGTTCGATCACATTACGTAATTCCCTGACATTTCCTTTCCAGACATGTTTTTTCAAGGTTCCCAAATATTCAGGTGTAATCTCTTCTATCTTTTTCCCCACACCCGGTCCGAACATTTTCACGAAAGCCCGGACATACAATTCGATATCTTCCATCCGTTCACGCAGAGGGGGGAGTTGAATCCGAAAAACGGACAAGCGGTAATACAAATCTTCGCGGAAATGCCCGGCCTCGATCTCTTTCTGAAGGTCTCGGTTCGTAGCGGCTATAATTCTGACATTTACTTTAATAGGACGGGTATCCCCCACTTTTATGAACTCGCCACTTTCCAGTACCCGTAGTAGTTTCGCCTGCAAATCGAAAGCCATTTCACCGATCTCATCCAGAAAGATCGTTCCCTGATCGGCTTCCTCGAACAGTCCTTTCTTTTCCTTCAAAGCCCCGGTAAAGGCCCCCGCTTTATGGCCGAAGATCTCACTCTCGAGCAGTTCTTTGCTAAAAGCCGAACAATTGACCGCCACAAACGACCTGCCCGCCCGGCTACTATGCTGATGTATGGCCTGAGCAAAGACTTCTTTGCCGGTTCCTGTCTCACCGGTCAATAATACAGGTACATCCGTCACAGAAACTTTTCTGGCCAACTCTACAGCCATCCGGATAGGCTTCGATTTCCCGAGAATCGACTCAAAGGAATATTTTTGTCCGACCTGTTTCTCCAATTGTTGCAAACGCCTGGCCATCTCTACTTTTTCCATAGCACGGCTGAGCAAAGGAATAATTTTGTTATTGTCGTCTCCTTTGGTTATATAATCGAATGCACCGTTTTTTATCGCTTGTACTCCATCCGGGATATTCCCATGGGCGGTCAGCAGGATAATCTCGGTCAAAGGTCCGAGCCGCTTCATTTCTGCTATAAGATCGACACCGCTTCCATCCGGTAAGCGGACATCACAGATGATCACATCGGGATTTTGCTGTTCCACTTGTTTCAACCCAGCCTTACAACTGTCGGCCTGAATGACTTCATAACCTTCCAATCCAATAATACGGGCCAATAGTCCCCGTAACTGATTTTCATCATCGATGATTAACACCTTACCCATTATACCCAGAATTAAATCGGTCTACAAACTTTATGAACTTAAATTAATTATACCTACTTTTGTTCGTAAAAGTAAAAAGTAAAAGACAAATGCCCAAAGGTTTGACCGGAAAATCCTAAATTTGCCGCATGGATTCATTGATCGATTTAGGATATTGGGGATTATTTATCGGTTCTTTTTTGGCTTCTACCCTCATTCCGATGAGTGCGGATGTATTACTGGTGGGTATCCTGGCTCTAGGCGGAAATGTATGGGCCTGCCTGGTTATCGCCACAACCGGTAATTGGCTGGGAGGACTCACTTCATACTGGATCGGTTGGCTGGGCCGCTGGGAATGGATCGAACGCTGGCTGAAGGTGAAGGAAGAAAAGCTCCTCCGTCAGAAAAAAAACATAGACCGTTATGGAGTATGGCTGGCCCTGTTTACCTGGCTTCCGCTTATCGGTGACTTATTGGCCGTCGCCCTGGGATTTTACAAAATCAAACCTTATGCCTCGGCCATCTACATGTTAATCGGCCGTTTCGCCCGCTTCCTGCTTTGGACCTGGCTCTACCTGCAATACGGAGAACGATTTTTTTAAACTTTCTCTCTTTACCGCCCCTCTCACCATTTCCACTATTTTTTCTGTTCTCTTGCCTCTCGCCGTTTTATCTGTCGTCACCGTTTTATCCGTTTCCACCGTCCCAACAACTTTCCTTCCCCCTTTACGTATTTGTAAGAGCACGATCAAACCTCTGCAAATGGGACATGACTTTATCATATTAGCGACCACCGAATTTTGGGAGCATTATGGCTATTTAGGATTGTTTGCCGGTTCGTTTTTGTCTGCACTTTTTATTCCTTTAGGTGCAGACCTATTATATGTAAGTATGTTAGCTATGGGATTCAACCCCTGGCTCTGTCTTTTCGTAGCGACAACCGGTGGTTGGATCGGAGGATTGGTGATTTATGGAGTCGGTTATGCCGGCAATGCCACCCGGATACGGAAATTATTCCATATCAAAGAAGAACAATTGCTGAAACAGAAAAATAAAATCAAAAAATACGGGGGCCTGATGGCACTCCTGGTCTGGATTCCCGTTATCGGCGATATTTCGAATGTAGCACTCGGCTTCTATAAGACGAAACGAACCCATACCTTTATCCTGATGTTTATCGGCAGGATGTGCCGCTTTCTGCTATGGACGCTATTATTCCTGATCTTTTCAAGCCGTTTTATCCAATTTTTCGATAAACTCTGATTTCCGGTCAAAAACTACCGATCAAAGAAGTCAGATTAGAGGTAAATAAGCGAACGGCTATTGCCAACAAGATTATACCGAATAATTTACGCATTACGTACACTCCGCTCTTACCGAACAGACGTTCTACATAATACACATAGCGCAATACCAGATACACCAATGCCATATTCATCGCGACAGCGATGATAATATTGAAAATATGATATTCCGCCCGCAACGACAACAAAGTGGTAAACGAAGCAGCCCCGGCAATCAAAGGAAATACCAGCGGAACGATCGTAGCCGACCCGCAAGGACTATCGTTTTTAAATATCTCGACACCGAAGATCATCTCTACCGCTAAAACCAGCAACACCAAAGCACCGGCAACGGCAAAAGAAGAAATATCGACATTGAATAATCCCAATAATGCCTGCCCGATAAACAAAAAGGCTACTAATATAACAAAAGAAATAATAGCTGCCTTTCCAGCCTCTATTTTCTGATTCTTTTCACGCAAACTAATGATAATCGGAATGGCTCCCAGAATATCGATTACAGCAAACAGTACCATAAAAGCACTGATAATTTCTTTAAAGCTAAAATAAATGTCCATCGTGTGTATTTTTATCAACAAAAGAGCTGTTTTGTTTAAAATAAAACAATCAAACCCTTCGTAGTTAAATTTAAGACAACAAAAATACTACTTTCTAAAGAAAAAACAGGTACTTTTCCGATAAATTTTAATTCCGGATTCCGGGACGGACCTTTCATCCCGTTTTCGGTCCGTTTCTCTTTTTTCTTCCTACAGCAAGTTAATTTTTATCCGCTACAACAGCCTCCATTTCTGCTTTACTCCGGCTATTGGTTACCAGATAGACCCCTCCGAATATCAAAGCGACTGAAATGATTTTCACAAAATTAAAAGTATCCATCCCCCAACACACAGCAACAATACTAGCTACCAAAGGCTGAACATAATTATACATACCGGCAACAGTCGGGCGTAGATTTTTTTGCCCGATGACTATCAACACATAACTAACAAAAGTACTCCCCACCACGATAAATACCAATGCTCCGATTTCAGTGTTTTGTAAACTCTTCCACTCCGTATGGAGCAAATCATTATAAGAGAAGGGTAAAGCACAAATAAAAGCATAGGTAAACATCCATTTCATAATGGTAATCAAGGAATATTTATTCACAAAATTTTTAAACAACACAAAATAAAGAGCATAACTAAATTGTGCCAACAGCACCAATAAATCTCCCCAGATATAATGATTTCCAGCCGCTTTAGCCTCCGAAACCTGATGGCTCCCTAAAATCAGCAACAACGCCCCGGTAGCTCCGACTGCAATCCCCAGTACTTTTTTTCCTGTTATCGGTTCTTTCAAATAAATCGCCGCTAAAACCATGGCGAGCAAAGGCATACTGGTGGTGATGATGGAAGCATCCACCGGAGAAGTCAGTCCTA
>OMGY01002949.1_pt1 | contig 12069 bp, 4 predicted proteins | sample 1674461 | NCBI WGS metagenome assembly OMGY01 (sample SAMN05578579, study PRJEB25193) | human gut metagenome | biome: Human Microbiome; feature: human-associated habitat; material: feces | host: Homo sapiens | place: USA:Birmingham
GATGGCGGAAAAGACATCGACAGACGCGCCGCCGAATTGTGCGGTGGTGCCTTAGCAATGAGCGATGAGGAACGGAAAGCCGCCCCAATTTTTTCTGCTCTCACGACCCCGTCGAGCAGTACCGCCTGACCCCGACCTTCCGCCACACCAGCGCCATCAGCAGAAAGAACATCGCCCCTGCCAGCGGCGCAAGGTACGCCGTCCATGCAGGCCAATCCACCATCGGGTGATGCAGCAGCGCACTCACCGGAACGTGCATACACAGCCCAAACGGCGCGACATACATGAACAGCAGCCGAATCGGGCGCGGGTAAATATCCACCGGATACTCGCACGCCGTTCGCCCGCCGTAGGTCAGGATATTCACCGCCTCGATGGACTGCACGGACAGAAAGCACAGCGTCGCTTCCACCAGAAACAGCCCAAGCAGCATCAGCACCGTCCCCGCGACGGAAATCATCAGCAGCACCGCGCTCCCCAGCGTCCACGGAATGCCCAGCTGCGTGACCGAAAGCCACATCAACACAATCCCCAGCACCGCCGTGCTCAGCCGCCGCGGGTCAGTGCTGCTGCACAGCACCTGAAGAAGCAAATTCCGTGGACGCAGGAGAATCTGGTCGAACTCACCGCCCTGCACAACCCGCGAAAACGCTGTTAGCCCGCGCCCGACACACTCCGTGATGGCGAACGTCATCTGCATCATGCCGAAGAAAAACATGATTTCGCTCCCCGACCACTGCCCAACCGACGTGAACCGCCCCAGCAGCACCAGCACCGCCATCAATTCACTGCCGGACATCACCAGCTGCGCCAGCGTCTGCATCCAGAACGACGCGCGGTACTGCGTCGCGCACCGCCACTGCATCCGCAGGGCATGAAACACATACTTCATCTCGCTTCACCCTCCCTGAATCGTGAGCTGATTCAGCTGATACCGCCACATTCTGCGCCCAAGGGCGACCAGCAGCATCAGCCAAAGCAGCTGCACGCCGATGTTCAGCGCCCACTCCCCCGCCGCCTGCGCGTGCAGATACATGCGAATCGGCGCATCAAGCGACTGCGCGAACGGCTGATAGCGGATGAGCGCCTGCACGCTGTCCGGGAAGAGCGTCAGGGGGATGATATTGCCCGCGAAAGCATTGCTGATGAAGGTGATGATGGCGTTGATGCCGCGGTTGTCCATCGTCTGCATCAGGATAGCGCCTGAAATGCCCGCAATCGCGCACAGGTTCATCACGCCGATGAGCAGCGATACGAATGCCTGCATCAGTGCGAGCAGGCTTTCCGGCGGCTGCATCCGCCACGCGGTCGGCAGCAGGAATTGCAGCGCAATCATCGGCACAAGCCGCATCAGCGCATTCACATGCCGCTGCGCCATGTTCCGCACGAACGCGAAGCGATACTGATCGACCGGGCGAAGCACCGCATACGCCAGCCCGCCCGTCATCACCTGCTGTATCAGCTCCGTGTCGTTCATCAGCAATACGCGGAAAAACATCTGCTGAAGCCACACATAGGTGATGGTTTCCGCCAGTTCCGCTTGATTTTCCCCCCGGAACAACGCCGTGTACAGGAACACATACAGCAGCCCGAAGAACGCCTGCGTCACCAGCCCGCCCAGCGCCGCCGCGCGGTACTGCGTCTCCTGCATAGCTTTGAGCCGGTAGAGGGAGAAATACGGCTTCCACGATGCAATCCACGTCTTCATAGCGCCATCTCCCGGTACATCCGCGCAATCAGCTCATCGACATTCTGCTCTTCAATCGCCATTTCGTGCATTTTGCCCGCCGCCATCACCTGCTGCATCGTGCGGGACAAATCGCCGTCTTTTTGCAGGGTGATGCGCCATGTATCGCCGTCTTTCACTGCGCCCTGCGGCAGTTTCGACGCATCCGCCGCGCCGTCGTAGGTGACGGTCAGCGTGTGCGCGGTGTCGTAGCGGTGCAGCAGATTCGTCAGCGTGCCGTCATAGAGCAGCTGCCCGTGTCCCAGCACCATCACCCGGCTGCACAGCGCGCGCATGTCCTCCATGTCGTGCGTCGTCAGCAAAATCGTCGTCCGGCGCGTCTCGTTCTCCACCCGCAGGAACTCCCGCAGCTTCAATTTGCTCACTGCGTCCAGCCCAATGGTCGGCTCATCGAGGAAAAGCAGCTCCGGCTCATGCAGCAGCGACCCGCACAGCTCCGCGCGCATCCGCTGCCCCAGCGACAATTGCCGCAGCGGCGACTGCATGATGTCCCCCAAGTCCAGCGCCGTCGTCAATTCATCCAGCCGATGCCGATAGCGCCCCTCGTCAATGCTGTAAATGTCGCGCAGGAGGTCGAACGAATCGCGAATCGGCACGTCCCACCAGAGCTGCATTCGCTGCCCGAACACCGCGCCGAGGCTGCGCACATGCGCCTTCCGCTCCGCCCACGGCGTGCGCCCATCCACCGTGCAGCTGCCGCTTGTCGGCGTCAGGATGCCCGTCATCAGCTTGACCAAGGTGCTCTTGCCCGCGCCATTCGGTCCAATCAGCCCAACGAGTTCTCCGCGCCCAATGCGGAAGGATACGTCCCTGAGCGCCTGCACCTCGCGTGTTTCCCGCCGCCACAGGCGCGTGATGCCGCCATGCTCCGGTTTCTCCCGCCGGATGTATGTCTTTGTCAGCCCGTCTGTCACGATGAAAGGCGGATTTATCCCCTGCTGTTCCATGGCTTGCCTCCTTTGGATGCGCGCACGTCAATTTTTTTGCCGACACCAAAAAAGCAGCGCCGTCCTGCCGCGTTTTTCTTCGCGGGAATCGGACAGCGCTGCTCACTATTTTGGCAGATGTCGTGCTTTTTCGCACATCGGGAGTGTCATTATATCATCGGGTCGTTGTTCTGTCAATATCCAATCTGGGAAAAATCACCGCATCAGCTCGTACATCATGATGGCGGCGGCAATCGCGGCATTCAGGCTCTCCGCGCCGCCGCGCATGGGCAGGCGAACCCGGTGCGTCGCGGTCTGCTGCACTTGTTCGCTCACGCCGTTGCCCTCGTTGCCGATGATGAGGGCAAAGCGTTCCGCTACGCCTTGCCGCTCATAGAACGGCGTACCGTCTAACTGCGAGGACAGGATGCTGTACCCCTTTTCGCGCAGCTTCGTCAGTTCGCCGGGCAAATCGTCCGTCGTGCGCAGGTTCATGCGGAAGATGCTGCCCATCGTCGCGCGCAGCACCTTCGGGCTGAACACATCCGCGCACTGAGTCGAGAGCAGCACGCCGTCCAGCCCCGCCGCGTCCGCCGTGCGGATAATCGTGCCGACGTTGCCGGGGTCTTGCACGCCGTCGAGGACGACGATGTGCTTCCCCAGCGCGCTTTGCTCCTTCATCCGCACAACAGCAGCGATGCCCTGTGGCGTTTTGGTGTCGCAGACCGCCGTAAGCACATGCTCCGGAAGCTCGTAAACCGGCATGGTCAGCCCGTCGGGGAGTTCCATGCCCTCCTGCACCAGCACTGTTTCCACGTCAAACGCGGAAGCAAGCGCTTCTTCCACCATCTTGCGCCCCTCCACCAGAAAGCAGCCGCTTTCCCGGCGGCCCTTGCGGTCTTTGAGCGCCTTCCACGCGGTGACTTTCGGGTTTTTCAGGCTCGTAATGTGTTCCATGATGCTTCTCCCTTAGTTCGTGCCGCGGAAGCCCTTGCCGATGATTTCGCCCGTGTTCATAATCAGCACGAACGCGTGGGGGTCAACCATCTTGACGTACTTGCGCAGCATAATCGCCTCGTGGCGCTTCATCACCGTCATCAGCACCGTGCGGCCCTCATGCGTGTACGCGCCTTCGCCGTGCAGTTCGGTCGCGCCGCGCTTGAGCACGTTCGTAATATACTGCTCGATTTCGCGCGGTTTGGTCGTGATAATATGGAAGTATTTATGCGTGTTGATGTTTTCCAGCACCATGTCCACCAGCAGGCTCTTTATCACCAGACCGAGGATGCAGAACAACCCAGTTTCCATGCCGAACGCGACACACGCCATCAGGGTGATGATGAGGTCGCTGCACATCAGCGCGCGCCCAATGTTGAGGCTGGTGTACTTGCGCAGAATCATGGCGACAATGTCCGTGCCGCCGGAGGACGCGTCGAGGTTGAAGAGAATCGCCGAGCCGACCGCGGGCAGGCTGACGGCGAAAATCAGCTCCATGAGGGGCTGGGAGGTCATCGGCGCGTTCATCGGAATGATGCGCTCCAGCCCCCACGTCAGACCCGACATCAGCAGGCTGACATACGTCGTGCGTCCGCCGAAGCCCTTGCCGAGCACAATGTAGCCGACGATGAGCAGCAAGACGTTGATCATCATGACGAAATCGCCATTGGTGAAGTTCGGAATATAATGGCTCAAAATGACCGCCATACCGCTGACGCCGCCGGTGGAAAAATGGTTCGGAAACTTGAAGAAGTAGATGCCCAGCGTCATAATCACCGTGCCGAGCGTCAGCAATGCGTATTCCTTCACATTTTCCCGTACTTTTGCCTTCTGCATGAATTGCAACTTCCTTTTCCTCAGTGGTAAGGGTCTCAAAAGCAACCAGTGTCTTACCTGCCAATAAAGAAGAATCGAATGTAAATGTTACGTCTACACTGCCATCCTTCTCATCAGGTGTAAATGTGGTTGATGCTGTGATCTCATTGCCCTCGGCATCAGTGATAAACTCGCCTGTTGCCTTGTCAACAAGCTTTCCAGTCATGGTATACTCGCGACCAACTTCTAAGCCCTTGTATTCCACTGTATCAACGATAACTGCATCTTCCTTAGCCTTCTCAATGTGATCTTTTGTATCCTGTCCCAGTGCGGTTGTACCGATCTCTGGAATATATATTGTCTGATCTTCATCTTCAATATCTGCATGAACAGCGACTTCGATTTTCTTGTACTCCATAGATTCAAATGCAACAACAGTAGTCGGTGCGATTGCAGATGCATCAAATGTAAAGATTACGTCAACACTGCCTTCAGACTTCTCAGCAGTGAAGGTTGTCTCAGCGGTTACTTCCTCGCCATTGATCAGGATTGCCTCACCTGTCTCCTTGTTCATCAGTGTACCCTTGACGGTGTACTCCTTACCCGGTAACAGATGGCTGTACAGTACGGTATCAACGATGGTTGCCTGTTCTTCAGACTCGGTATGGTTAATACCAGTCTTCTGATCGGCTGCTGTAGTGTGGATCTCTGGAATATATACAGTCTGACCCTCATCGTCGATCTCATGATGTCTGCCAACTTCCTTACCTTCTGTGTACAGAGTTTCAAAAACAACGGTTGTAGTTCCTGCAAGCTTAGATGCATCCAGCTTGTAGGTTAATGTGATGGTCATGTCTGCCTGATCTGCTGTGAAGGTTTCCTCGGATACGATCTGCTTCTCATCCACAAGAAGTTCCTTTCCTGTTGTCTGATCCATCAGAACGCCCTTAATGGTATATTCGTTACCAACCTTTAAGCCTGTCAGTGCAACTTCATCAGTGATTGTCACCTCTTCGTTTGCACCAGTTACATGATCCTCAGTATCAGTTGCGGTTGCTGTAGTATGAACATCCGGGATATAGACGGTCTGATTCTCGTCCTCGATGTCCGCATGAACAGCTACCTCGATACCCTTATACTCCATGGACTCAAATGCGACTACGGTAGTTCCTGCAATTGCACTTGCGTCAAACTCAAATACAATGTCAACGCTGCCCTCAGCAGTCTCAGCAGTGAATGTGGTACTTGCAGTGATTGGCTTTCCATCAATCAGAACAGCCTCACCAGTTTCCTTGTCCATCAATGTTCCAGTGACAGTATATTCCTTACCCGGCAGTAAGTTAGTATAAGTAACTGTATCAATAATAGTTGCTTTCTCAAGTGCCTCAGTATGATCTATCTCATTGATACCATCCTGTGCATGAGTACGGATCTTTGGAAGATATACGGTCTGACCAGCATCACGAAGATCTGCATGGACAGCAACCTCTTTTCCTTCTGTATACAAAGTTTCAAAAACAACTGTGGTAGTTCCTTCGAGTGCAGATGCATCAAAAGTAAAGATTACATCAACATTTCCATTCTGTTCCTCAGCAGTAAATGTAGTTTCAGATGTTACTTCCTTGCCATCAACCAAAACTGCCTTTCCGGTTGCTTTATCCATAAGCACACCCTTAACAGTATACTCACGTCCAACCTCAAGCTGCTCATAAGTTACGGTATCAACAATCGTAACGTCCTTTGTTGCTTCGGTTACATGATCTTCGGTATCTTCTGCAATGGCACTTGTGTGGATCTTTGGCACATAAATAGTCTGATCTTTATCCTCGATGTCTGCATGTGCTGCTACTTCAATGCCCTTGTAGGTAAGTGTCTCAAATGCTACAACTGTCTTTGGTGCGACGATAGAAGCATCAAAAGTAAAGATCACATCTACGCTTCCCTCTGATTTTTCTGGTACGAAAGTAGTAGATGCCGTAATTCTCTTACCGCCAATTACGATTGGCTTTCCAGTTGCCTTATTTCTAAGTTCTCCAGTAACTGTATACTCCTTACCCGGAAGCAGATGAGTATAAAATACGGTATCAACGATTGTCGCATTCTTTGTTGCTTCGGTATGGTTAATCTTTGTTGTCTGATCCTTTGCAGTTGTATGAATCTCTGGGATATATACTGTCTGCTCTGCATCCTCAAGGTCAGCATGTGCTGCCAGAAGCGCTCCGTCAGAATACAGATTTTCAAATACAACAGTTGTAGTTCCTGCAAGCTGTGAAGCATTCAGCTCATAGGTCAGTGGAACGGTCATTTCGTGTGCATCGGCTGTGAATGTTCTTCTTGCAATAATGGTATTTCCATCAATCACAATCGGCTTTCCAGTCGTTGCATCCATCAAAATTCCGCTCAGTGTATACTCAGTACCAAGCTTCAATGCCTTTAGTGCTACGTTATCGGTGATGGTCACTTTCTCATTTGCACCAACGACATGATCCTCGGTATCATTACTTGTTGCTGTGGTATGTACAGATGGAAAATATTCAGTCTGCTTCTCATCTTTCAGATCAGCATGGACAGCTACTTCCTTGCCATCTGTGTACATATGCTCAAATGCTACAGTGGTCTTTCCTGCCAGAGAAACACCTGAGAACTTGAATGTAATCTCAATCGTTCCATTTGGCTTCTCAGCAGTAAATTCATTCGATGCAGTGATCTTATTTCCTGCATCATCTAGGATTTCTTTGCCGGTTGCCTTATCAACAAGGGTTCCCGTTACAGAATACTTACGACCAACTTCCAGTCCATTATAACGAACTGTATCAATAAGTGTAATCTCCTCATCGGCTGCTGCATTATGGCTGCCATTTTCAGAGTCGATAATGGTTGTCTTGATACTCGGAACATAGATCGTCTGATCGGTGTCTGAAATATCGGTATGAGATGCAACTGTATCACCATCTAATTCCAGATACTCATAGAATACGAGTTTTCTTCCACCAATTTCAGATGCGTCAAAATTAAAGGTAACATCAACTGATCCATTTGGTGTTGTTGGAGTAAACTCGGTACTTGCAGTGATGGTTCTTCCGTTTACCATCAGAGCGTTTCCTGCTGAAGTCATCAGCACACCCTTCATGGTATACTTCTTACCCGGAAGTAAGTTTTCATAAGTTACAGTATCAACAACAGTTGCATTGCTGTCTGCTTTTACCTGATTCAATCCGGTATTGGCATCGAGTGCTTTTGTGCGGATCTTTGGCACATAGACAGTCTGTCCTTCATCGGAAAGATCTGCATGAGCAGCATATCTTCTGCCTTTGTAGTATACTTCCTCAAAAGCAACAATCTTCTTACCTGCTAAAGATACACCTGCAAAATTAAATGTAATATCAACACTGCCGTCTCTTGCCGGAGCAGTAAATTCTTTTGATGCGGTAATCTCGTTGCCATCATCGTCCAGAACAGCTTTGCCAGTGTCAGCATCCATCAAAGTTCCGGTGATTGTATAGGTTTCTCCAACCTTCAAGCCAGAATAGGTTACAGTATCAATAATACTTACAGAGTCAGTTGCATTTGCTACATGATCCTCGGTCTTTGAATCTCGTGCAGTTGTCTGAATGCTAGGGAAAGTAACGGTTTGGTTTTCATCATCCTTATCCTTATGCTCTGCGCAAAATTCTCCATTTAAGGAAAGCTCTTCAAAAGCAACAACAGACTTTCCTGCCAGATCCGATGCATCAAAGGTAAATACAACGTCCTGTGTTCCATTCTTCTCATCTGGAGTAAAGTCAACTGTCTGAGTCATAAGCTCGGTCAATGCTTCTCCATCTTTCATGTAAAGAGTTCCTGTTAAAGTATAGGTCTTATCGGTATCCAGATTTTTATAAGCAACATGATCAGTTAACGTAATGGAAGAAGCTACTTCTGTGAAATGCTCCTCATTTACGTCTACCAGAGTCGTGCGAATGCTCATCGGAATGTTGTCAACAGTTCCAAGATCAAGAACCTTTCCATCAGTGTCGATTGTGAAGGTGTTAGTATACATCTTCATGCTTCGGGTTGCTTCGGTCTTTAATTCGGTAATGGTATAAGTGCTGTAAACAAATGCACCGTAAGAATCATTTGCACTTGTCATAGTTCCATCGCTTCCCATACCAAACCAAAGTCCTGCATCCTTTACAAGAGAATCAATTACGCTCTGCGGAACAACATCCTTATCACCATACTTAGACAGGACATCATCGTTTGCATTGGTATTTGTGGTCTTTCCAGTTGCAGAAGTGAAGTTTCCATCGGCATCAGTTAAGATGTAATGTGTTTCACCTGTTGCATTGTTGGTAATACGGAACGGAATGTAAGCCAATGTTTCTTTTGTCTCTGCGTTCTTCTTCACAAAGGACAGATCGCCACGAACAACACGGTCGGTAAAGGTAACTGCATTCATGTTTGTTTCGTACTGAATAAATGCGCCACCCTGATACTCAACAACATTAAAATAATGAATCTGACCATCATTGGTGTAATAATTGTTGGCTGATTTTTCTCTAACAGCATAATGACCAATCGGATACTGAGTAGTCATGGTCACATTTCCCTCAGCATCTGAGGTTACTGTCTCGATTGTCTCACCCTTTTTATAAGTGGTATTACCAATGATAACAGAATCGTCTAAACAATAAACCTCAAAGGTGATGCCGTCAAAGTTTGTTCCACCCATAGCAGCTTTTTTATTAAGCTCAAGATCATGCTTTTCCATCTTTGGAGTACCGTTGATCTGACGCTCGGCATACTGGAGAGTGATTGCTGTTTCATCAGTTGCTGCAGTATCTAATACATTGCCACTCTTTAAGTAAATAGCAGAATCTTTATCAACTAGGTTAAAAAGATAAACATTATTAGTTCCAGTCAGTGTTGCACCTGTTGCAGCACTGCTAACAACTGCGCCTTCTTTAGTAAATCCAGTCGGAGCCTTTGTTTCCTCAACTGTTATAGTACCAAGTGGAATAATATATCGTCCTGCATTGGTTTTTCCAAACTTTGCACTATCAGAAACATCAGAAACAATATGAGCATCATCCAGAGATGCAAAATATCCACTTGCACTCTTAACAGTTTTTATCACCCAAGTAGTAGCTTTTGCTTCTGAATCTGCTTGAATCTCAGCTACTGTATTATACTGCTTTGGATAATACTTAATCGTATACTCAGCACCAGATAAATCCGATGTAGTTGTTCCATCAGCATTGATCTTATTGATTACAATACCAAGTGGGTCATTTAATGGCACATCTGTTGTTTCGCACATTACCGGAGCTGTTGCTGTTGTTCCTGCTGATACCTCGATTGTATAAACGGTACTGTTTGTCTGAAAGCCTGATCCTGGAGTCGCATCTGCTTCTCTCACGTAATAAGTTCCTGCTTTCAGTTTTAATGGTTCAGAATAACCATTAGCATCCAAATTGAGGACAGCAATGTTATTGACGCATCCTTCATCTGTGAAAACACCATAATTGATGTCATCAAAACTATAGCAACTATTTCCGTTTGTTATTTCCGGGTTTGCGGAAGATTTATGGATTCTCAAATAACCTTCCTGTTGTTTCTCATATCGAATATTCAATGTTGCAAATGCACACTGATAGTTATTCGGATTGTTTACGCCTCGAACTCCAAGCATAGAAGTTACTACTTTGAAAGTTGCATATGTGTATCCGTCACCACCATCGTGAACATCCGTACACTGAAGGGCAATATTAGGAAGGTAGTTTCCGAATCCAATATCATGCGCAAAGGTTTCCTGCTCTCCTGTACGCTCTGTAAACGAATTAACTGAATTTACAACTTCGGCAGGTGTATTTGCTTCCAGATGCCATGCGTGCATACAAGCAAGAAGTACCTGCGTGCCTTCCAAGTTCAATGTTTTTCCAGATGCACTTGTTGAAGTTCCGAGTGCTTCTGAAAGGTATCCAAATATTTTCTGCCCGCCAAGATTAACGGATGTACCATTGCTGGCTGCACGGCGCTGAATATTTTCAGTTGTCATCTGCACGAGATATCCTGGACTTGCAGAATTTGCATCATTCAAGCTGTATTTGAACCATGAATTTAATGCATTCAATGCAGCTTCATCATATGGACTGTATAAACAAAACTCCTGTGCATCATGCGTTGGTACGGTCGTTGCTCCGACATGAATGGTTCCACTGCCATCCGCTGCATTGTTGACACCGGTGATTGTCAATCTGGTATTGGCATATACAAACTTATCTCCAACTGCCAAATCAGATGGTACACTACTTCTTGCCATTTCGAGATAACTTCCATGCAGCTGTGCTGTCAATGCAATTCCATTATCTAATGACTCGGATTGATACAGGCTTTCAGTTGTTACCTGTGCAGCCATAGAATACTTTGAAGTTGCGTTATAACCGATCAAAACATCCAGACTTCCCACTGCACAGTTATCGCCCATTACAAACTGGAGTGTCTTTCCATTGTTAATTACGGAAACTCCGTCTGGAAGACTTTCGCCTCTGTTAATGGATGCAGATACAAGATAATTATCAAGTGTATCATCATAATCATCATTAAAAATCTTTACAGTAGCTGTGCCTGATGCAAGATTCAATACTGCTGGAAGAAAACGCTCTGTCATATCAGGATACAAAACATCAGCACTAATCTTCACCTCACCTGATGCTGTGAAGCCATATAATACCTGAATACGAAGTCCAAATGAAACTCCGTACAGAGTACCTGCATCTGATACATACTGCTCTGTATAGCAATACTGATAACGACTGCTCGGAATGCGATAAACACCATTTCCAAGATACTGAATATCTACAAAGGCTTCTGCCACTACGCTATCATTATAAAAGTTAGTTGCCGGCTGATAATCAGCAGACTCTATTCCATTCAGCGTTGGAACGGTAGATACAACATAATAATTTCCGTCAGAACCATAATAAACCGGAACTGTCTCTTTAAACATTCCCGGATTCAGACTTAAAATATAATCATTGGAATACCAATCTGCATTAGAATCCAATAAGCTGTCAATGGTCGTTACTCCTGTCTGAACTTGTGCTGCATCAACATAGGTATTATAAAACTGCATTGTCTGCTCAGTGCGTTGCAGAGATACCCCTGTCATTGATTCTGCAAATGCATCATAGCTGTCATAATCCCAGACACGATCAGCATCGAACGCTTCCTCATCAATAACATCAGAGAAATCTTTCTCATCCATCTCTGCCATCATTTCCCTGATAGAAAGATATCTTCTGTACTGATCAAATGTCATGGACTCTACAAAATCAGTCAGTTCTTCCTCCGACAGCTTGTGGATGTACTTTGCAATGTCAAGGTCACTTGCATTGTCATAGTCAAAGCCAAAGTTCTCTAACAGATGATCCTCTTGTGTGCCATACTGTGCTATCCATACAAGCTGATAGTCATACTCTCCAAGACCACCGATGAATGCATAGAATGCATCACTCTCATCTCCACCAATTGCCTCAATGTAAGAAAGTATATCTTCCCTTGTTGCATTAGACAGGTCGATTGTCGGCTCTTCGCTTGAAGTCT
>OMGY01002959.1_pt1 | contig 12038 bp, 10 predicted proteins | sample 1674461 | NCBI WGS metagenome assembly OMGY01 (sample SAMN05578579, study PRJEB25193) | human gut metagenome | biome: Human Microbiome; feature: human-associated habitat; material: feces | host: Homo sapiens | place: USA:Birmingham
GCGGTATCAAAAGATCCTTCCTGGGATTCGGTCACCGGCGATTATACCGTTTACTGCACGAACGGAGAAATAGCCAAGGAACCGTAAACGGCCGAACGGCCGTCTGCGCACGGGCGGCAGAAGAGACGGTACGCGACGATTCGCAAAAGCAGAGACGTTAATTCTTACGTATAAAAGCATCCCGCGCAAAGCGTGTGCAGTGCGTACGCCCGAGCTGGACACCGGCCTCCGCATCGACACCGTCAATGCGTATATCGATGAAATGCTGGACCGGCTGGAAGAGGAAATCCGTCGTAAAAACGGGAGGGAGATTTTTATGAAAAAGAAATTGGTATCATCAGCGATTCTTGCAGCAGCACTTGCTGTAACTTCTGTTGTTCCGGCATTTGCAGAAGGTGACACTAGCGAAGTGTATTGGTATTCAGATGTGGCAGGATATGGTCCGGCAAATTGGAATACAGATTCCTCACCAGCACTTGATTACATCAGAGACAATATTGGACTTACATTTAATCTGGAGCAGCCGCCGACAGATGCAGCGACAAAGCTTGGACTTATGTTAGCAACAAATGATCTTCCAGATATCATTTCTATCACAAACAGCGACAGCATGAAGGACTTGATTAATGCAGGAGCTGTATGGGATATGCAGGAATTTTTAGAGAAGTATGATCCAGATTCATGGCTGCTAGAGGGTTATCCAGAAGATCACAAGCAGGCTCTGATTGATCGTTTTGGCGGATGGTACAGCCTTGCATCTCATATTGAGACAGCGGATAACAGAAAGGTATTTCCACCAGATGATGAGTGCTGGGTAGATGTAGTAGAAAAAGGAACAAACAGCTGCATCATGTTTGATAAGAGCATTATGGATGCACTTGGTATTACCGAGGAGATGGTTTCCACAGAGGAAGGCTTCTATGAGGCTTGCGAGCTTGTAAAGAACTCCGGCTACACAACAGAGAATGGTGAGAGTGTTATTCCAGTTGCACTTCATGCAGATGGATGGATTGATACATCACTTGATGGTATTCTGTCATGGAATTTTGGTGCTGTTCCAGTTGATGAGGAAGGAAATTATCGTCATAAGGAGCTAAGCCCGGGATATAAGAATGCACTTAAATTCATAAATAATTGTATCCAGAAGGAATATCTGGATGTAAATATTCTGACACTTGATGAGGCTGCTTTAAAGACATATCTGGAAGCAGGAAGAGTATTCTGCTGGATTGGAAATCAGGCACAGATCAATAAGGAGAATACAAGCTGGGTATCTTACGGTGCAATCGCGCCAGAAAATGAAGCAAAGGGTGCACTTCCGATAAATCAGTCAGCAGGAACAGGTTGGATTCAGACATTTGTTTCTAAGAGCTGCGATGAGCCTGAGAAGGTGGCAGAGTTCTTAAGCTGGGTTACAAGTGAAGAAGGTCTGATGATGGATTACTATGGAATCGAAGGAGAATATTACACAGTTGATGATAAGGGAATTGTAACAAAGACTGAAAAGGGTGAACAGGAATTAAAGGATTTATATGAGAACAATATCTTATTCTGGCCATTTGCTAATACCTCTTTTGAGCGTCATACAGAGCCAGTTCCGGATCCGACAAGCAACCGTGGTGTTGAGATTGCACTGATGCCTGCATTTGGTAGGGAAGAGACTACTTATATTTATGATTCTTCTTTAGTTGATTTCCCAGATACTGTTCTGGAGCCATCAAGTGATCTTGGAATCAAGCTGTCTCAGGTAAAGAGTTATCTGGAGTCTCAGAAGGCAAAGATTGTTACTGCAAAGACAGATGAGGAATTTGAGACAGAGTACAACAATATGGTATCTACGCTGGAAGATTACAGCATCGCTGACATTGATGCAGCTTACGATGAAGTATATAAGACAAACTGCGAGAATACCGGAAATAAAATTGAAGATATCAATGCAGACTTGTACAAATAATTAAGAAATAAATAACGGAGAGGGAGGATGCAAAGAAATTTGCATCCTTTTTCTATAAATTTTTTATAAAAGCATGTGGGAAATGAGGCTAGCTATGAATAAAAAGAAAAGTTTTACATTGGGAAAAGATCGTGCAACACAGTTCCAGCTGCATACGCTGATGCTGCCGGGAACGATCTGCATCATACTGTTCAGCATTCTTCCATTGTTCGGATTAATTCTGGCATTTAAGAATTATTCAGTTGTGGAGGGCGTTGCGGGAATTTTTACAAGCAAGTGGTATGGATTCCAGAATTTTAAAATTATTTTTGGAAACCACGATTTTACCAGAATGTTAGTAAATACACTTGGAATTAACCTGCTTGGCAATCTGGTAAATATTCCAGCGGCATTGTTTTTTGCGCTTTTGATCAATGAGATTGCATCTCCATTTTTGAAAAAATCTGTTCAGACGCTGACCTACATGCCGCATTTTATTTCATGGGTTGTATTTGGTGGTATTGTTATCACACTGTTAAGTTCAGATGGACCAATCAATAATTTCCTTGTAAATACAGGAATATTTAAAAATCCAGTTGTTTTTATGGCACAGCCGAAAAAATTCTGGGCAATTGCGATTATATCCAACTTAATTAAGGAGCTTGGATGGAGTACAATTTTGTATACGGCAGCTATTGCTGGTGTAGATCAGGAATTGTACGAGGCAGCAGAAATTGATGGTGCAGGACGTTTCCGCAGAATGATCAGCATCACAATTCCATGTATTAAGGGAACTGTGATGATTATGGTAATATTTGCAGTTGCCGGTATTTTAAATAACAACTTTGATCAGATTTATGTACTTCAAAATTCCTTTAACCTGGAGCGAAGTGAGGTAATTGATACTTATATTTATAAGATTGGTATTCAGCAGCTTCAGTTTGGAATGGCAGCAGCAGTTAACATTACAAAATCCTTCTTCTCTCTGGCATTGTTGTTACTTGCAAATGGAATTGTAAGCAAGCTGTCAGATGGATATGGTTTATTCTGATGAAAGGATTGGGTTTTCGGCATGAAAGTAAAAAGCAACAAATCAAAAACATTCAATTTGATTCTTGGAATCTTTATGATTCTTATTACAATTATAACTTTATATCCAGTATGGTTCTCTCTGATTAATTCACTTAACAGTGCAAGTGCTATTGCAAAGCATGGTTATGCAATGTTGATTCCAGATGAATTTTCGACAGCCAGCTGGCAGGCAGTGTTAAAGAATAATGAGATTGTAAAAGCTTTTTTGGTAACACTGGCAAGAACAATTATTGTAACAGCAGGACAGACAGTGATAACATCTATGTTTGCTTATGGATTCTCCAGAAACTATTTGTGCGGTAAGAAGTTTTATGCCACAATTGGATTTATCAGCATGTATTTAAATGGTGGTGTTATTTCCTACTTCCTGTTGTTTACAGGAATGAAGATTTATAACACCTTCTGGGTTTACATCATCCCAAGCTTATTTGGCGGATTTTATAATGTAATCATCTACAATGCAAACTTCAGAGAAATTCCAGTGTCACTTGTAGAATCTGCAAAGCTAGATGGTGCAAGCGAGTATTCAATTTTCTTTAAGATCTTTATGCCTCTGTCAAAGCCAGTACTCTCAGCACTTGCAATTTTTACTGCTGTTGGAACATGGAATGATTACACACAGACCTTGTATTACACAAGATCAACAGATCTTCAGACATTATCCTACTATATGCTGACCGTAATTAAGTCTAGTCAGACTGCAGAGAATATGAGCAAAATGGGAACTGCGGCTTCTTCTGTTTTAAGTACAATGTCGGAGCAGGCAAGCAATTATAAAACAATTGAATTGGCATGTATGGTATTATCATCTATTCCGCTTATTGTTATGTATCCGTTTGCACAGAAATTCTTTGAAAAAGGACTTATGGTTGGTTCCGTAAAGGGTTAAAACTTTTGCAAAAGAAAGGAAAAGAATATGGAAACAAAAATGGAAAAGGGGTTTCCAGCACCGTTGTTTCGCGATCCTATTTTTGATGGAGCATCAGACCCAACGGTGATTTGGAACAAAAAGGAAGCGTGCTACTATATGTTTTATACCCAGAGGCGTTCTACATCGGTGCAGGTTGGATTTTCATCAATCCATGGAAGTAAGATTGGAGTGGCAACGTCAACAGATAAAAAAGGCTGGCTTTATCGCGGTACATTAGAAAATCTTGATATTGAGCATGGTCATAATACCTTTTGGGCACCAGAGATTTTTGAGGCAAATGGAACATATCATATGTATGTATCCTATATTACAGGAATCCCAACAACATGGGAGTATCCAAGACACATTCTCCACTATACATCTGAAAATCTTTGGGACTGGACTTATCAGTCAACATTGCAGCTGTCATCTGAGCGCGTGATTGATGCATGTGTGTATGAGGTTTGTCCGGGTGTTTACAAGATGTGGTATAAAGATGAAAACCATGACAGCCATATTTATGCAGCACAGAGCACTGACCTGTATCAATGGGAGGTAGTTGGAGAGGAAATTTCTGACTGTTCACAGGAAGGACCGAATGTATTTGAGCTTGGTGGAAAGAAATGGATGATATGTGATTGCTGGAAGGGTCTTTCAGCGTATGTATCAGATGATTTTACTAATTGGAAACGTTGCCCAGGTAATCTTCTTGTAGAGCCAGGCAAGGATCCATCTGATCAGACAAATGGTCATCATGCTGATATTCTAGTAGAAAATGGTGAAGCAGAGATTTATTATTTTACCGGACAGTATCCAGAAAACTGTGCGGATGCAGGACTTCGTGCACTGACTGCTGTGCAGGGGTGTAGGCTGTATGCAGAGGATGATAAGCTTTGCTGTGTGAGATGATCGGGAATTAAAAGAAATGCAGGAATACCTGATTGCAAAGCAGACAGTTGAGCATATTCTTGGAATTGACTGGAAAAATGAAGAAGAAAAAAGACAGAAAGAACAGGAACAGCAAGCACAAAATCATACTCGCTGATAGCTGCTACGGCGAATGAGAAAATTGTGCAGACGCCGTCTGCACAATTTGAAAGCCACGGTCTGAATCCCCATTACTCGGAGAAACAGATCGTGGCTTCTTTTTTTATGGAAGTGTGAATCTCCAGCAAAAGATTAAGTGTATGAATTTGCTTAATGATCTTTTGTAAGATTTTGTATGAACCCTGTTGAATAGTTAAAATTTCACAGGTTGTTCTCTTTTTGAATATAACGGTTCTCTGTTCAAAGGGGATAGCCTGTGGTAAAATATTATAAGGATAATGCCTATGTGTTACTTTAGAGAGATACGGGCAAACTAAATATGGGAGGTGGCAATATGACCATAGAGGAAATTCTTGCAGGGGAATCCAAGAACGTAGAGTTCAAGGTGCAACGCCCGGATAAGAGTATCAAATACATGAAAACTGTTGTTGCTTTTGCAAATGGCAAAGGCGGGCGGATTGTATTTGGCATTGATGATAAAACCAGAGAAGTAGTTGGAATTTCGGAAGATGTTGTTTTTCTGGAAATCGACGCAATTACCAATGCGATTTCAGATAGCTGTGAGCCAACAATTATCCCAGATGTGTATTTGCAGAACATAAATGGAAAAACAGTAATTGTTGCCGAAATTAGAGCTGGACGACAGAAACCATATTATATTAAAGCGGATGGTTTGGAAAATGGTGTGTATATTCGTGTGTCTGGCACTACTCGTCCAGCTGATCGTGAGATGTCTAGAGAATTGTACTATGAATGCGAGGGACACGCTTTTGATTCTGTGATTCGCAGAGACTTGAAGGTGACAGATGAAGATATAGATACGCTTTGTAGGCAAATGAAGAAGGTTGCTATTGCAAACAGCAAGTCTGATCTTCAGAGAGCAGCCGTAAAAGATGTGACAAAAAATGTTTTGATCAGTTGGGGCATTTTGAAAAGAAGTGAAGATGGAAATGTCTATCCAACCAATGCGTATGTTTATCTGACAGGGCAAGGCGGCTTACGTTCCATGATACAATGTGGTGTGTTCAAAGGAACAACCCGTGCAGTATTTTTGGATCGCCGGAATTACGAAGGACCACTTTGGGAACAAGTAGACGAAGCGGTAAAATTTGTTCTGCGAAACATCCGTATGGGCTGCCGGTTGGAAGGTGTGTATCGTCAGGATATTTATGAACTACCACCGGATAGTATCCGTGAGTTGATAGTAAATGCGATTATGAATTGCAGTTACATTCAGGCTTCAAACATTCAGGTGGCAATTTATGATGATCGACTGGAAATTACATCTCCGGGTGGTCTGCTTCCTGGTGTTACGATTGATCTGATGAAAGAGGGATTTTCAAAAATCAGGAATCGGTCGCTCGCCAATGCTTTTGCATATATGAATCTTGTTGAAGCCTGGGGCAGTGGTATTCCGAAACTTATGCAAGCGATGAAGGAATATGGTTTGCGTGAGCCGGAATTTATCGACATGGAAGTTGCGTTCCGAATCAATCTTTATCGAGGTCAGAATGTGGTCAATGATCTCAATCGTGACCTCAATGACCTCAATCATGACCTCGTTGACCCCAAAGTTGACCTCGAAACTCGATTAGAAGAAGTGATTCGTAAATCTCCTGAGCTTACCTATAAATCACTTGGAGAAATACTTGCTGTTTCAGCGGCAACGGTGAAACGTACTATGGCAAAAATGCAGCAGGAAGGCAAGATCATCCGTGAGGGGTCTAATCGAAAAGGAAAATGGATACTAACAGATAAGAAGTAAATGACATAGGATTTATGGGATGAATGACACGACAAGAAGTTATTGGATTTGAGCTTTGAACTGACTGCACCAAAGAAAAAAGGACACAATAGCATAAAGAAAAGAGAAGCCTACATAGCCGGTAGAATGAATCGGTTATGTGGGCTTTTTATACGCTTGATTAAGGAAGGCATTTTGCCAATCAGTCTGGGGGTCTATTCCATTTTTACATCAGAAACACTGCCCTTTTGAACAAAATAAACTGGCAAAAGCAAGAATAATAAGCGATTTTGCACAGAAACAAACGGAAAATGGATGGAAATGGAAGAAGTGCTTTGTTATAATTGTTTCAAACAAAAAAGTTAAGGGGCAAAAAGGCCAGAAAGGGAAGAATAATGACAAAGAAAGAACGTGTACTTCATGCATTTCACAATGAACCGGTGGATCGTGTTCCAATCGCATTTTGGTATCATTTTTCACCAGACGATGATTTTGGACAGGAGACGATTGATGAGCATTTGAGATTGTATCGTGAGGCAGATTTTGATCTGATTAAAGTCATGTGTGATGGATATTTTAATTATCCAAATCCGGGAATTGCTCAGATTAAGAACCCAGAAGACTGGTTTAACTTAAAACCGATGGGAGCAGATCATCCATATATCCGTAAGCAGATTGCTCGCGTAAAAGGTGTAGTTGAAGCGGTAAAGGATGAGTGCTGCGTATTTTATAATGTATTTTGTCCAATGTCTTTGATGCGCTTTGGTACAAGCGAGGAGCTTCTTATGAGCCATTTAAAGGCAAATCCAGAAGCAGTATGTCATGCATTTGAGGTAATTGGAGAAGATATTCGATCTCTGATTAAAGGTGTGATTGAAGAAGCAGGCTGCACTGGTATTTATTATTGTGTTCAAAATGCAGAGGAGTTTCGTTTTACGGCAGAGGAGTACAAGAAAATCGTAACGCCGGCTGAGTTAGCTGTTTTAGAGTATGCTAATACATTAAGTGACAACAACATTTTGCATTGCTGTGGCTGGGCAGGAGATAAAAATCGAATTGAAGTATGGAAAGACTATCCAGCAAGAGCTGTCAATTGGGCAGTTTATGTTGAAAATTTGAGCCTGAAGGATGGTAAGAATTATTTTGGTGGACGTTGTGTGTTAGGAGGATTTGACAACCGCAAGATGGGCGTTCTTTATAGTGGAAGCAAGCAGGCCGTAAAGAATGAAACAAAACGTTTGCTTGAGGAAACAGGAACAGTTGGAGTAATTCTTGGAGGCGACTGTACAGTACCTAGTGATATTGACCATGAGCGTTTTAGCTGGGTAAGAGAGGCTGCTGATGAGTTTATGGGACTTTTGACTGATAAGAGTATTCGTGCGGGAAGGTGATTGGATGAGTTTGGGAGAGTTGCAAAGAGAACAGATGACAGATGAGGACAAGGAGATTGCATTGTGGGTTTCTGATAAAATGCCGCAGCTAGTTAAGGATCTGACTAGAATTTGCCGCATCCCAAGTGTGGCGGTCGTGCCAGAAGACAAAAAGCCGCCATATGGTCCAGAATGTGTCAGAGTATTAGATGATATGCTGCAGATCGGCAAGGAGTATGGACTGGACACAAAAAATTTTGACTCTTGTGTCGGTAGAATCCGATATGGAGATGGAGAAAAGTCTATTGGAATCTGGAGCCATCTTGATGTTGTCCCAGTAGGAGGCTACTGGGAGCATGACCCGTTTGAGCCTGTTGTGGAGCAGGGATATATGATTGCTAGAGGTTGTCAGGATAATAAAAGTTCAGCAGTAATGGCGCTATATGTTCTTTTATATATGAAGGAACACAAAATCAAGCTTCCGTATAGCCTTGATGCTTATATGGGTACGAGCGAAGAGGTTGGAATGTTTGATATTGATCATTTTGTGGCTCATTATCAGTGTCCAGAGCTGTCTCTTGTACCAGACAGCGGTTTTCCAGTATGCTGCGGAGAGCGCGGAAGTTTTAATGGTGAGCTTACGGCAAATGACAGCGTTAGTGAAAGGCTGATTTCTTTGTCATGTGATTGTGGTTTGTATTCTGTTCCTAATATTGCGGAGGCTGTTGTTATGGACGCACCGCGTATTAAAGAGCTTATATCATCAAGGAAATCATCTGTAACGGTGGAACAAATGCAGACAGAAGATGGGGAGCGTGCATGGAAACTTACAGCTTGCGGCATAACAGCTCACGGTGCATCGCCAAAATCCGGAAGCAATGCATTGACGATTCTTTGTGAAGCGATTTGTCGATATGAACTCGCCTCAGAGAATGACTGCAAAGTGTTGTCATGGATTACTTCGATTAATAAAGATGGTAATGGAACACAGCTTGGTGCATTTTTTGAGGATGAAATTTCAGGACCGACTATATTGACTGTGACACAGGGATGGATTAGGGATGGTCACTTGGTATTTGGCTTTTTGTCAAAGTATCCGGCAGGCTGTAAAGAAGATCTTGCAGTGATAGCAGAAAAGAAAGCAAATGAAAATGGATTTTCGCTTAGTGTAACAAGAAATACAAAGCCAACATTGTTTGATCCGAAGCATCCAGCAGTGACTATTATGACGGACACATACAATCGCTTGACAAAAAATCATGAGAAGCCATTTGTTATGAGTGGCGGAACTTATGCAAGAAAGCTTCCAAGAGCCTTTGCATGCGGAACAGGTATGCCGCTGCCGCCAGCTCCAGAGGGACTTTTTCAAAAGGGACATGGAGATTATCATCAGCCAGATGAGGCCATCTCGTTAAAACGTGTTGAGATGGCACTTGTGATTTATATCAAGGGAATCCTTGAGATTTGCAGGAAAGTGAAATTATAACTATTTATATAGAAAAAGCACAAAAATCCCGCCGCTTTAAGTAAGCGGTGAGGTTTTTGTACTTTTAAATACTTTTTTTACAGATGCAGCAGCAGCTTCCTTAGCGCCTTGCGCTGTTTTTTTAGCAATTGCAATCACATCTTTATGTAATTCACATTTTTTTAGAAAATCAATTGCTTCCTTATAGGAGTCTTTTCGTGCCTGCGGCATTTCAATTGGTCCATCAGCACTGAAAAGATATTTTTTTGTTAAAATACCAACACGGATTGTCATAAATGCATTGACGGTACCTTGTGCAGCAGAGGCAAAGACAAGGCCGGGAAGCTTCATAGCAGCGTTTCCAGTCACAAGTGGAAGCAATTCTTCAAGATCCATCTCCTCAAGACCGCCTGCTAAAAATGTTGCCTTTAAGATGCGCACATAGAGTCCAAGGAGTGATGCGCCGCTTGGGCGATAGCCGCAGGATTCTACTATGGTGCGAATCAGGTGGAGATTGACAGAAAGCATAGAAAACATATCAATTTGAAATGGATTCCCGAAGTATTTGGATGGGTATTCCAAATTGTGCTCGTCTGCCTGTGCGCATTTGTGTTTGTGTGGTATTTCGGGCATCAGATCAGTAATATCGGAGAGTCCATGAACCCGGTGATTCAGAATGGGGATGTGGTTTTGGTAAACCGGATCGTATATGATGCCAGTACACCGAAGCGCGGAGACATTATCGTGTTCAAACCAAAGGGGAATGAGAACCTTCATTCCTATATTAAAAGGATTATCGGACTTCCGGGCGAAAGTGTTGAGATCAGGGATGGAGAGATTTATATCAACAACAGAAAGCTGAATGAAAAGTATGAGACTACTGCAATTGCAGATACAGGTATTGCCAGTGAGAAGATCGTTCTCGGTGGAGATGAGTATTTTGTCCTTGGCGACAACCGGGAGAGCAGTGAAGACAGCCGGATGGCTGATATTGGAAATGTAAAGCGTTCCGAGATTGAAGGGAAAGTATGGTTTATCCTTTCCCCGAAAGACCGTTTCGGACTGCTTGGTAAATAGAAGGAGGAAACTGGATGAATTTTCAATGGTATCCGGGGCATATGACAAAGGCCAAAAGGATGATGCAGGAGAATATCAAACTAATAGATCTGGTCATTGAGCTGGTTGATGCCAGAGTTCCGATGAGCAGCCGGAATCCGGACATCGATGAACTTGGAAAGAATAAAGCAAGACTGATCCTGCTCAATAAGGCAGATCTTGCAGATGAGAAGCAGACAGAAGAGTGGATCGGCTATTTCCGCGGAAAAGGATATTCGGCAGTTAAGGTTAATTCCCGTAAAGGCGGTGGGATTAAGTCTATTCAGGGAGTAATCCAGGAAGCATGTAAAGAAAAGACAGAGCGTGACCGTAAGAGAGGGATTCTGAACCGTCCGGTCCGTGCGATGGTAGTTGGAATCCCGAATGTCGGAAAATCCACATTTATCAATACCTTTGCAGGAAGAGCCTGCACAAAGACCGGAAATAAGCCGGGAGTAACAAAAGGAAAACAGTGGATACGCCTGAATAAGAGTGTGGAACTCTTAGATACACCGGGAATCCTCTGGCCGAAATTTGAAGACCAGCAGGTGGGATTGCGGCTGGCATTGATCGGTGCGATCAAAGATGAGATCTTAAATATTGATGAGTTAGCATTAGAACTGATCGCTATTTTAACAGAGCATTATCCGGGAGTGCTGCATGCACGTTATGAGGTGGAGGAAGACCAGACACCTGCAAATATCATAGAGCAGATCGCCGTAAAGAGAAATTGTATCCAGAAAGGCAATGAACTGGATTATACCAAAGCAGCGAATCTGTTGTTAGAAGAATTCAGGAGTGGAAAATTGGGGAAAATTACCCTTGAATTTCCTGTTACAGTAGCATAGAATAGAAATAGATTTGCAATAGCAGACACAGGAAAGGTTATAGGATATGTCAGAGGAAAATATGCCGGAAGAGATCGCATATACGGGAGACAACGGGTATGTGCTGAAAGATGTGGCAGATGGAAAAATCACGATGGAGGAATTTGTTGCGCAGTTTTCTGACGAGGATCTGTCGTGCATCGTGCGCGGAGAAGGCATGGGAAGTCCGAAAGTGACACCGGGAACGGCTGCTGCGTATGGCGGCGTTTCGGAACATTTAAAAAAAATGGGAATTCCTTGCGGCTGCTGTTCTGACGGCCCATCGGGAATGCGCATTGACTGCGGAAAGAAAGCGTTCAGTCTGCCAAATGGAACATTGATCGCCTGTACATGGAATACGGCGTTAGTCGAGCAATTATTTGAATGCCTGGGACTGGAAATGATTTCCAATAAAATCGACAATATTTTAGGACCGGGAATCAATATTCACAGACATCCGTTAAATGGGCGAAATTTTGAGTATTTTTCGGAAGATCCTCTTGTTTCCGGTAAAAT
>OMGY01002962.1_pt1 | contig 12025 bp, 9 predicted proteins | sample 1674461 | NCBI WGS metagenome assembly OMGY01 (sample SAMN05578579, study PRJEB25193) | human gut metagenome | biome: Human Microbiome; feature: human-associated habitat; material: feces | host: Homo sapiens | place: USA:Birmingham
TACGCTGATTGAGGATAACGCAGAAAATGAAGAAATTATCCCGTTTTGAGGCGTGCAGCTCCTTATAAGCTGAGGGTAAATATTTTAAAAACAGCATGCTGCTCCAGCCGTAATCCGTATTTAATATATTTGCGGTAATATAAAAGAGCTAATTATTTCCCTCGATATAATTTCCTTATATTGCTATATAATATATTTAAAAATATTTTTATACCAATTAGTGTCTGAATAAAAAAATATGATAAATAAAAAAATAACATTGAATATAGGCAAGCTATATTTCAGATAGCTAATAAGTTATTTTACAAGGAGGTAAAAATGAAAAAATTTATAACCGCAGTAACCGCATGTGCGGTTCTGGCGCTGGCCATGTGTTCTTTATCCCTGGCATACGATAATTCAGACGCCGATTGGGGTGTAAAAGCAGAGATTCAATCTGATGGCAGCGTAAACATCAGCTATGACGCTGAAAAGGTGAATGCAACTAAAGATGGCTGGAACGCCATTAATGCCCACATAGCCATTTATGACACTGATCCTGGCTTTACGGCTGACAGCAAAATGGCTGATTTTGAAGGCGGAGACCAAGAGCATTATCCCTATACTGACGCTGTGGCCGGAAACGGCAACGCGGGCAGAATAGACGACTCTAACACCTATAACATCAAAAAAGGCGCTCTAAATCTCCAGACCGCCACCTATCCCTTTGAAGAAGGAAAGACCTATTATGTATACGTCTGCACCAGCGACGGCAATGACTGGTACTGGAATTATGAACCGACTGTCTTTACCTATTCTACAAACAGCGAGCAGCCGCCGGCTGATACGGGAGACTTTTCCCTTATAGCCTATGCTCTGGCTGCTACGGCTGGATGCGGTGCTCTTGCATTAAGAAAGAAAAAACAGTTTTAAATTTATTCATCTAACATTTAGATCTATAAGTTTAATTTAGTATTAAATGTTCCCCTATAACATGGGGCGGCGCGGCGGCCGTGCCAAAGGCACGGCCCCGGCGCAAAAAACAAATCAGGAGACGCATGCGTCTCCTGATTTGTTTTTTGCGCCCACGTCAGGCACCCCCTGCAGGGGGTGCCTGACGTGGGCGCCGCCCCATTGGCAAACATTTTTCTTAAACATTTCGTTTTTCAATTATTCAGTAACGACTATAGCTTTAGCATACAAAGGATAATGTGCCGCAGTCAGAAAATTTGCCAGTTTTCTGTGTTATCCCCAATCGGTATGCCGCTTTCTCTGCGCCTCCTCCGTCTGCCTTAAAAACAGACAAATTCCCATGGACTAAAGCCGCAGAGTCAAAAATGCTTGAATTTGCATCCCTGCAAGGCACAGAAACGACATTTGCCAGACGCATATAGGAGAACAGGCGGCGCTTGGGCAGGCAGAGCCTGCCTGGCCGGGCTGCGCCCGGCCCGCGGCCGAAGGCCGCCAAGCGCCGTGCAAATTTTGATTTTTAACCGCACTGTCCCTTGTTCACTAATGCTAATAAAAAACCAAAAAATTGAAACTTTTTTTAATTAGCATCTTGAAATCCCTTTTAAAATATATTATTATATTAAAGGCGCATGTTACCGGCGGCAGCAGGCGCCGTGCTTGACAAATTTTTAAAACCCGCCGGAAACGGAGGCATTATGACTGAAAATACTCCGCCCGTTCATATTTTTATAAGCATGTCCTGTTAAAATATAATATGAAAGGGGCTTTATTATGCAATATAAAGCGGAAAATATACGGAATATAGCGTTCATGGGACACGGCGGAGACGGAAAAACCACCCTTACCGAATCCATCCTCTTTGGTACGGGCGCCGCGGACCGCTTTGGAAAAGTGGAGGATGGAAACACCACCAGCGATTACGACCCCGAAGAAATTAAAAGGCACATTTCAATAAGCGCCTCCCTGGCGCCTGTCCAATACAACAATACTAAAATAAATATTATAGATTGTCCGGGATATTTTGATTTTCTGGGCGAAACTGTCAGCGCTCTTAACGCAGCCGACGGCGCAGTAATAGTAATGAGCGCGGTTTCGGGTTTGAATGTTGGCGCTGAAAAGGCCATGGATATGACCAAAAAGAAAAAGCTCCCGAAAATTATTTTCATTAACCAGATGGATAGGGAAAACGCAAATTATTTGAAGGTGCTTACACAGCTTGAAGAAAAATATGGTTCTTCCATAGCTCCAATACAATATCCCATAATGGAAAACGGAGTTATGACCGGTTATGTGGACGTCGCCTCCAATGTATCATATAAATTTAACGGCAAAAAGCTTGAGAAAATAGATACTCCCGCCCATTTAGCCGACCAGCTGGCCGATGCGCGCAGCAGGCTTATTGAGGCTGCGGCTGAAAATGATGAGGAATTGCTGGAAAAATATTTTGCAGAAGAAGAACTCACAACTGATGAAATAATAAAAGGCCTTCTCGAAGGCGTACACAGTGGCAGCACCGTGCCAGTCTGCGGCGGCAGCGCCCTGGAAAGCAAATGCACTGACTTTCTGCTTGAACAGATTATAGCGTTTATCCCCTCCTGCGCCGGAAAAAAATATCCCTGCAAAAAGGCGGACGGCTCGAACGGAGAAATAGTATGCGATTCATCCGGCAGTTTTGCGGCCCAGGTGTTTAAAACCATAACCGACCCATTTGTAGGCAAGCTATCTCTTTTTAAAGTCATTTCGGGTATAATAAAATCTGATACTCCGCTGTATAATCCCAATGTTGATAAAGCTGAAAAAGCAGGGACCATATATACAATGCGGGGCAAAAAACAAATACCCGAAGAACAGTTAAATGCCGGAGATATAGGAGCGGTGGCAAAGCTGCAATATACTCTTACATATCACACGCTTTGCACTGAAGCCAACAAGGTTATATTCCCTATACCTGAAATACCCAAGCCCTCTATAACTATGAGCGTATTCCCAAAAAAGCAGGGCGATGAAGACAAGGTATTTAACGGCCTGCGCCGCCTGGAAGAAGAAGACGTTACCTTTAAGCTTTCTAAGAATGAAGAAACAAATGAAATGCAGATAAGCGGCTTAGGCGAAATGCATCTTGACGTTATAAGCAAAAAGCTTAAAAATAAATTCAATGCTGAAATAATACTGGCCGAACCGAAAATTCCATACCGCGAAACCATAAGGAAATCAGTAAAAGCCGAGGGCAAACACAAAAAGCAATCGGGAGGCCATGGACAATACGGACATTGCTGGATTGAATTTGAACCCATTACCGACGGAAGCGCTAATTTTGAATTTGTAGACAAAGTAGTGGGCGGAGTGGTTCCCAGGGCTTATATTCCCGCCGTGGAAAAAGGCCTGCTGGAATGCGTTAAAAAAGGTGTTCTGGCCGGTTATCCGGTAGTAAATCTGCGCTGCACGCTTTATGACGGTTCATATCATGATGTGGATTCTTCCGAAATGGCCTTTAAAATTGCTGCATCGTTAGCCTATAAAAAAGGCCTAAAGGAAGCTAATCCCGTTCTGCTGGAGCCCATATATCATGTTGAGGTTATAGTGCCCGATGATTATATGGGAGATATAATAGGAGACTTAAACAAGCGGCGCGGACGGATATTAGGCATGAGTCCGGTAGAGGAAGGGCAAAAAGTAGTTGCCGAGGTTCCCTATGCAGAAATGCTGAAATATTCTACTGACCTTCGTTCAATGACTCAAGCCAGAGGCACATTTGATATGTGGTTTGAAAGATACGAGGAGGCACCGCCCAACATAGCTGCTAAGGTCATCCAAGCAGCGGCAGCTCAAGCAGAAGAATAAAGCAGCTTTGCTTTATATTTTAATATGTTATAAATACCAGAGCGGCTATTAAAAAGCCATAAAGGCTTTTTAATAGCCGCTCTGGTATTATTATTTAGTATAGCGTATGTTTGCGGCAATGGGCGGGCCGGCGTTCGCGGCCGAAGGCCGCGGGGCCGAGCAAAGCTCGGCCAGGCAGGCGAATGCCTGCCAAACGCCGGCCCCGCCCATTGCCGCAAACTAGCATAAAATTCAAGCAAAACATAAAGAAGCCGCGCCAGGCCCTGTTTTACAGGGCCTAGCATGTCTCCATGTTTTCGGCCAAATGGCCGAAAACATGGAGACATGCCGGCTCTGTTCCCGCCGCCTCATAGAGGCGGCGGGAACAGAGCCGGCAAAAATATCACTAAATATTATTTTATAACTCAATTAACCGCCGTTTTAACCGGTTTCCGGAACTACATAATCCTTATGCACATATCCTCCGCCGTCCTCAAACGTATCGCTTTCTGAATACATAACCTTATACCAATCGCCCTCTTCACCAATAACTGTAAGCACAGTTCCGTTATATACGGCCAGCACTATATCGGCCTCAGTAGAAGGCTCTCTTCTTATATTTAAACGGCCGTTCTCATTGCTCAGCGACACCCTAACCTTTTCGGGCAAGGCACTCTGGGTAGGAGCTGTAGTGCTCGGAGCGGTAGCTGACGGCGTTTGTGTTGCCGAAGCCGACGGAGTCTCAGTAACTGTCTGATTGGGATCCGGCCATACCAGCTTGGCATGAATTATTGTACGGTTATCCGTATCTGAATCATGACAGGTAGAAAGAGTCAATATCCTGTCCTTAGCAGTAAACGTCGTAGAATTAGTGTACTTGCCCAAGGACTGAATTGTATTGCACCAGTTAAGGAAGGAATCATCCGAAACGAAGCCCACAGTCCTGTATTCCTCAGCGTCTTTATCCACTATATACGCAGCGAATATTTCATAGCGGTATGAACCATACAGCGTATCAAGATATATACGGTTATTGAGCTTTATAAAGTCGGGATTATTGCCTACATAATTTTTTAGATTCCCGAACATTGTTTCATCCTTCATGTTATGCCCATGTATAACAATATTGCGTCCAATGGGATTTATAGAGCTCTTATCGCTCATAAATATAGCTCCGGCCTTCCTCGGATTGCCCTCATAATCATGAGTCTCGTAATAACTGCCCTCGCTTGTCTGGCAAACGGGATAGCTTATTTTCAGGCCGGGCACATATATGAATGCAACAACATCCGGATTGACCTCTTCGTGCAGCTGCCAAATGGTTTCTATCTGATTTACATATCCGTATTCCTCGTCGCTTTCTGTGGGAGGAATGATAGTGCTGGGCTTCTCATCTTCAACAGCCTCCAGCGGCGGAATATAATCAGTCGGGAAATCATTCCATTCCTGAACAGTCTGATCTGGCGCCAGCGTTGCGTCAGGATCAGCCGCCACAAGCGTCCGCCCATCGTTTACTGCATTATATACTCCGGCGGCAGTACTGTCATCTATCTTTTTTATAGCTACCGTATAGCCGCAGAAGCAAATTCCCACAACCAAAACTACCGTTACAACATTATAAATAAGCAGGCTGCTTTTTTTCTTCCGGCTTTTACTCTTTGAAGCTGCCGGCGACCCCGCCGTCCTGCCCTCGCCCGGCTTTTTCTTGGCACCCTTATTTAAAGGCATTAGTATTATCACACCTTTCAAACGATCTATATATATTATACATTATTTCCGCCAAAAAATAAATATCATTTAATTACAATTATATTACGTCTAGGGCAATTTTCTGTTAATTATGAGGTTCTTCAGTCATATCGGGAGGAATCTCATCCTTCTTCTTTTTATTTTTATAATAACTATATACGCTTTGCCCTACAAACCAGCCTACTGCAAGGCATAATATAGTCACAATAACCCACGTCTTGCTGAGCCATTTGCCTAAAAATGTCATAACCGGTAAGCCTGTCACAACCCGCCCCACGACCCGGTCATAAGTGACGGTCGTACTGTCCCGAAACATATTAGCATCGCCTTTGGTTGTCATCTCTCCCGTTTCTTCATCTATATCTATTATCCTATGAGTATTGATCCTGCCATAAATATGAGGATCTGTTGAATAAAAAGCAATAACATCCCCTATCTCCAGTTCGTCCTCGTCCACTGTTTCAATAAGTATATATTCATCAGTCATATAAGTAGGCTCCATGCTTCCCGATATAAGCTTCAGCATGCCATAACCGAAAATCTTGGGCACCTGATCATTAGCCTTAGCCGCTAATACAAAAACTATCAAAACTATGAGGATTATTATTACAATCCAGCTTATAACATTTACTATCTTTTTAAACTTGCTCATATACAGGCATCCTTTATAAATAGATTTATAAACGAATAATTTCCTTTATACTGTTTAATTATAACACCTGAAAAAGGCATCAGTCAATCGGCAAGTATGCTTTGCCCTTACATGTCTCTTGTTAAATACTTCTTATTTTTCTTGACATCAATATTTTTTTAAAGTATAGTTATGCTTAAGTTAAAGAATTATTTTTAATAAAACTACTTGCTTCAGGGGGCATATTATGAATATATTCGCAGGGCGCAAATTAAAAATTTTCAGCTATATAGTATTGGCGGCTTTCATTATTTCGTTAATACCGCTGGTTGTAATTGCTTTTTTCAATCATCCAAGTGCTGATGATTTTTCCTTTAGCCAACTCCCGGCACATACTTGGGAGCAAACACATTCAATAAGCCAGACCCTCCAAGCAAGCATTGATAAAATTGAACAAATGTACAATACTTGGCAAGGCTCCTTTTCCGCAATGTTCCTTATGACTTTGCAACCTGGCATATGGGGAGAGAATTACTATTGCATAACTACAATTTTAATTTTAGCCTCGTTTATTTTTGCCTCCATGCTGTTTTTTTATACTGTTCTGCGTAAATGGCTGAAACTTGAAAGACATTTTTATTTAATTATAGGACTTATTCTCACGGCTGCCTGTATACAGTTTGTACCCTCTCCAGTTCAGGCTTTTTATTGGTATAACGGTTCAATATACTATACCTTCTTTTATGCCCTTGATCTAATCGCCGTCAGCCTGCTTTTCCTTGGAAATTTTGCCGTCAAAAAATGGTCCCGTATTTTATGCTGGGTTATCTCCCCTCTGCTCTTTTTTATAATAGGGGGAGGAAATTATGTTAGCGCATTGATTACCATGATAGTAACTTTGCTCATTACAGTTTATTCTTTTTGGAAAAAGAAAAGTCTGCGCTGGATATCCCTCATATGCCTGGTGTTATGCGGAACAGCCTTTGCAATCAGCGCTTTGGCGCCGGGCAACGCTGTCAGGCAGGACGCGCTTGGCGAAACCATGTCGCCTGTAAGCGCTATACTTGCGTCTTTTGTAAGCGCTTTCAATAATTTCGGCGCATGGACTACCTCCCCAATACTTATATTATTTTTGTTTCTTTCCCCTTTCTTATATATAGCGGCTTCCAAAACCAGCTGTAGCTTTAAAATGCCGCTGTTATGGATAGGACTGGCCTTCTGCATATTTGCCGCACATTTCACGCCGACGCTGTATACTACACAGGCCCCAAGTGCCGGCAGAATAACAAATATAATATTTTATTTTTACATACTGTTTATGGCCTTCTCTATATTCTATGTTTCCGGCTGGATACATAAGAAACTCAGCCACGCAACCAATAAAGCGGAAGATTCAGCAGAGGAGTCTTTGAATAATCCAGCAGCAACAGAAAAAAGCGTCTTAAAAAACACTGGCGCACCAGATACTGACGCCGATGCTGCCGCCAGCATGACAGGCGTTCAGGCTCTTGAAGAGAAGCCAGCCTTTGAAGAAAAAAACGATATAATAATATCTTCAATAACAGCAGTATCCAAAAAATGTACCGCGGGAATACTGATAATATTTATACTGCTTTTCGGGCTTACCGTTTTCGGACAAAAAGGATTCAAATCGTTAGCCTCGTATTCGGCCGCACGTTCTTTAATAAGCGGCGAAGCCGCCGTCTATAAAGCAGAACAGGAGGAAAGGCTGCAAATACTCAACAACCCTGATATTAAAAACGCCGTCCTAAAACCCTTCACCCGCAAACCAGCGGTACTGTTTTTTAACGATATCACGCAGGATCCTTCAAATTGGCTCAATCAAGCTATGGCTGGATATTATGATAAGGACAGCGTTGCTTTAGAACCTTAAAGAAAAAGCAACTTTGCCGCCGGCTCTGCCGCTATGGCAATTACAGCGGGGCGCCCCGCCCTCAAGGTGGGCGCAAAGAATTTTGCCACCCGGACACTCTTAAAACCTTTCCCATATTGCAGCTGATCTTCCCTCGTTATAATCAGCGCCCGGCCGTCCGGACGCGAACGATATTTATTATATTAATCCCAGCATTTTCTCGCGTCCTTCCGGCCATTATAAAAATCCCGCCCGCGCCCCCGCGCTGCGTTGCAGCGCCATAATTGTGCAGAAAATAATGCCTTTTATATAATCTGCATTCCTAGGTCAAATATCACACATGCAGCTTATACATATCTTAAAGCAAACCATTTATATCCATATGCACAAAGGCCGCAGTCCTACAGGCTGCGGCCTCAGACTGTGATAAAACTTCAATTTGCTTTTTTTGCGGCGTTTAGCCGCATTTTGTTTTTCCGCCGGCAGGTTCTGCGGGAAAACTCCTTATAAGCGGTTTTTAAATATTGCGGGAAATAGAGTGCAGTCTGAGAATTTTTTATTTCCAAACTAACGGCATTCCCGATTAAAAGCATATAGACTTTTCTGCACGCGCAGGCCGCAGTCCTACAGACTGCGGCCTTCTAAAATTCTTCAATATATCTTCTATGCAAAACACCGCGTACAAATACAGACCCTGCAACTTTTTATAAACCGGCCCATATCTGCTGTCCGCAATAAGCCGCTCCAATAAAAATTCAGTTTCTGCGCGCCAAAATGAAATCCGCAAGCTGTAAAAGAAACTCAGCCTTTTCACCATAAACGCCTACAGCCTCTTTTGCACATGCTATATGCCGCTCCGCAGCCCTGCGAGCCTCTTCTATACCGTAAAATGCAACATATGTAGCCTTTTGTTCCTCAGCGTCTTTGCCGAGGCTCTTTCCCATCTCCTCCTGGTTTCCGGTAACGTCCAGTATATCATCAGTTATTTGGAAAGCAAGCCCGATATTAAGACCGTATGTCCTTAATCCCGCCAGAGCCTCTTCCCCCGCTCCAGCAGCGGCGCCCCCGGCCAGAAGCGCCCCTGTTATCATGTCGGCAGTTTTATGTTCATGTATATATTTGAGCATATGTTCAGATATTTTCTTGCCTTCATTGGAAACATCCTCCCATTGGCCGCCAACCATACCTTTTATGCCCGCTGCACGGGCCACATAGCGGCACGCCCTTATTCCATTTTCATCTTCAGCCGAATTAAGCATAATTTCAAAAGCATAGCTAAGCAGCGCATCTCCAGCTAAAATTGCCTTAGCCTCGCCGAACATTACATGACTGGTAGGCCGCCCTCGCCTCAGGCTGTCATTATCTAAGGCAGGCAAATCATCATGTATCAAAGAATATGTATGTATCATTTCTATGGCACAGGCATAAGGCAGGGCCTGCTCCTGATTCCCTCCCATAAGCCCGCACGCATTGAGCGCAAGAGCAGGCCGCAGCCGCTTGCCTCCTGCTTTGACGCTGTAGCTCATAGCCTCAATTAACTCTTTTGGAACTTTTGAATCCAGAGTCAAATACTTATCCAGCGCGCCATCAATCAATTTACTATAGCGCAACAACTCATCCTTAAAGCAATTCATGCTCTTCTTCCTCCTCCGGGTCAAAAGGAACCGTCTCAAACACGCCATCCTGTTTTTTCAGGATCTCCAGCTTCCCCCGGCATTCACTTAGATAATTTTCACATTTCCTAATAAGTGCGGCTGCCTTTTCAGAAGTCCGGATGGACTCTTCAAGAGACATATCTCCCTGTTCAAGATTAGATATCAGCTTTTCCAGCTCTTCCATCGAATTTTCAAAATTAAATTCCATATCATTTTGCCTTTCTTCAGAACCGTTAAATATTATTACTGCTGATCAATAACAACCCTGCCGGCATTGCAGCAGTTCAGTATTCAGTCTTGCCCAGGTGCTAATCTTTCTTCTCCTGTTTAACAACCGTTGCCCTAAGCACACCGTCTGCCAGCCTTATATCAAGCATATCGCCGTTTTCCACCTGATCAGGCGCTTTAATAAGCCGCCCGCCCTCAAACACCAGCGCATAGCCCCTTGAGAGCACATTAAGCGGATTAACTGCCTCCGCTCTTCCCCTCATGCCGTCCAGGCGCAGCCTGGAACGGGAAAGAATAACATCCATGCTCTTAAATAACCGCTCATTATAAGAAACAAGTTCATTATGCTTGGATGACACTATTTTTTGAGGATCCAGCAGCTTCATATGCCGCTTTATTGTATACACAGCCTGCGCAGCCTCATTGATCTTTTGCCCGGCCGCTCCCAGCGCACGCCGCCCAAGTTGATTTAATTCCTCTTCTAAAGCAGCCCTTTCCCTTACGGCCAGCTCTGCTGCCGCGCTGGGCGTAGGCGCTCTCATATCGGCCGCCAGATCGGCCAGAGTATAATCCGTTTCATGCCCTACCGCAGAAATAACCGGCACAGGGCAATCCCTTATCGCCCGCACTACCTGTTCATCGTTAAATGCCCATAAATCCTCAACAGAACCGCCTCCCCGGCCTATTATGACAACATCCACATTCTGCCCGCCTATGCATTTCAGCCCGCGCACAATGCTCTCAGGAGCACCCTCCCCCTGAACCAGCACAGGCGCAAGCAAAATGCTGATATTGTCAAAGCGCCGGCGGGACACATTTATAATATCCTGTATAACCGCCCCTGTAGGAGATGTAACAACCCCCAGCCGTTTTGTAAAATAAGGCAGAGGCCGCTTAAGCGCCTGGTCGAAAAGCCCTTCGGCTTCCAGTTTGTTCTTAAGCTCCTCCAGCTTAAGCAAGATATCGCCCAGTCCCGCTTTTTTTACCCCATAGACGTAAAGCTGGAATTTCCCGTCCCTTTCATAAATACCCGCGTCAGCCACAACCTCCGCAAGCATCCCGTCCCGCAGCTCAAAATCCAAGGCATAATTATACTGTTTGAAATAAGAACAGTTTACAGCAGCTTTTTCATCCTTAAGCGTAAAGTATATATGACCCGAACTGTGTTTTTTATAGCCTGCTATTTCACCTGTTACGCGAATACCGCTTAAAACCGGGTCCTCTTTTAAAAGGCTGTTGGTATAATTATTCAATTCGCTGACGCTTATGCTTCTGTGATACATTTTATTCGCCTTTTGTAAGATACATATATCTGGCCCTGGCCAGCAGCGCAGTGCCCACAGCGTTATCCGAGCTTAGCCGCGGCTGAGTAAAATATACTTTTATTCCCGCATACTTTTCTCCTAAGATGCTTTGAAGGTTAGCCCTTAAATATTTGCTTGAAGCCACACCTCCGGTAATAAGCACATCAAAAACGCCGGTTTTTAAAGAAGCGTTATAAATAAGGGTGGACAGCGCTTCGCAAACGGCATACATAATTCCTTCGGCTACCGTCGTCTTATCCATCCCGTTATTAAGCGCTCTCAGCGCCGCTGTTTCAGTACCCGAAAAGCTGCATTTTTCAGAGTCAGCATAGGAAGGTATGCGTATACGCCTGCCCTCATGGGATATGGCCAGTTCGTCAATAAAACGCCCGGCAGGAAAAGAAAAGCCCATTTTAACGCCCAGTCTGTCCAAAAGCTGACCAGCGCTTATATCCCCCGTTCCCGAAATAAGCGTGCATTCAGGCTGATTTTTTATTATCTCAGCACTCAAAACCTCTGTTGTGCCCCCTGAAAGATGAACCGCCAAAAACTTATTCTGCTTAAGCGCACAGCCGCTTAAGGCAGCCATCACATGTCCCCTTTGATGGTCAGACATATATAGTTTTACATCCAGAGCCTGCGCAACCATCTCAGCCATACGCACTCCCGCATAAAATACAGGCATATAGGAGCCCTGACAAGCCCGCGGAGTAGCGCTGACGCAAATACACTGCGGGCTTTCTGTAATTTCGCTGAGCAGCTTTTGATAAAGGGAGGGTAAAGCGTTTACATGCTGGTAAAAACCCTCGCTCTG
>OMGY01002970.1_pt1 | contig 11999 bp, 7 predicted proteins | sample 1674461 | NCBI WGS metagenome assembly OMGY01 (sample SAMN05578579, study PRJEB25193) | human gut metagenome | biome: Human Microbiome; feature: human-associated habitat; material: feces | host: Homo sapiens | place: USA:Birmingham
ATACCGAGTTCGGCAGCGGCGACGCCCATGCCCTCGTCGTTGTGCGGGTGGAGCGAGAGCACCACGGCATCGCGGTCGCGCAGATTATTGGAAACGTACTCCACTTCGTCTGCGAACACGTTCGGCGTGGTCATCTCCACCGTCGCGGGCAGATTGATGATCATCGGATGCCCGGGCGTCGGCTTGATCACGTCGATCACCGCATTGCACACCTCCACCGCGTACTCCGGCTCGGTTCCAGTGAACGATTCCGGCGAATACTCGTAGTACAGGTCGATGCCCTCGGCGTCGCCCTCGAGTTCCTTGCACAGGTGCGCGGCATCGGTGGCGAGCTTCTTGATGCCCGCGCGGTCTTTGCGGAACACGACCTCGCGCTGCAGCACGGAGACGGAGTTGTAGAAGTGTACAATGGCGCGCTTGCAACCGCGCAGGCATTCGTAAGTCTTGCGAATGAGGTGCTCACGGGCCTGCGTGAGCACGACGATTGTCACGTCGTCGGGAATGAGCTCGCGCTCGATGAGCAAGCGAATGAAGTCGTAATCGGTCTCCGAAGCGCTCGGGAAGCCGACTTCGATCTCCTTGAAACCAATTTTGACCAGCATCTGGAAGAATTCCAGCTTTTCCTCGAGGCTCATGGGGACGATAAGGGCCTGATTTCCGTCGCGCAGGTCCACGCTGCACCAGGTGGGAGCTTTCTCGATGTGGTCTTTCTTGACCCAGCTGTCATAACCGGCGGGGACCGGGTAATATCCCGGTGCGTACTTGGTAGCGTCCATCATAATTCTTGTCCTCCATTTTACACTTTTTGTAAACGAAAAGGCTCCCGTCTCTCAAAGGACGAAATCCCCTGAGAGACGAGAGCCTGTAATTTCTGTTACAGGGCACCCGTGGTACCACTCTCTTTGCTGTGCCAAAAGCACAGCCTCTCTGCACGATCGGCCTTTTGGGGCGAATCGCTGCCCTTATAACGGTGGGCTTCCGTCAGGACCTACTGTCTGCTTCAGTCCTGCCGCTCAGGGGCCAGTAACCGAGACCCTCTGCACCGCCTTGCACCATCCGGCGGCTCTCTGTACGCAGAAGAAAATCGTTTTTTCCCCGTCAACGCATTTGCGCTTTGTTCAAAGTGGTTTCATTTTAGCAAAACCCGCCGCCCCTGTCAAGCAGTTTTGCTCACAATGAAAATGAAACGATTTCACATAAATAGCAGCATAAATTTTCAAAATTTGCGGGTGGATCCTATTTTTGTTGTATTATATCACCAACTATGGTAAAATAAAAATACCGCCCGAAGCGGCGGTATCCAGGTGCTGTCTGCATAAAAAGGTGGTCTAGCTTCCCCGGCAAGCTTCCGGGGGTGTGAAACCTTATTGTTGCTTCCCCCGGACGCAAACGCGAAAGGGGGGATGACTTATGACCCTGACGGAAACTATCGCATTGCTCGGCCTGCTGGGCGGAGCAGTCTTTGTTACCTTTCAGATCTCATGGGCTATCTTCAAAGAGATACATAACAATAAGAAATGACCGCCCCAGCCTACCAAGCAAAGCGGTCATTCTTATTGTTTGACTTAGCCGAGGGAAGCTGACCATTGCGGACAGCACCTTCTTGTATGTTCAGTATAGTCAACGTGATTCGATTTGTCAAGCGGACAGTCTCCTTGTTCCTCGGTTTTGTTAAGAATCTGCGAAGTTTTTGCAAAGTTCACCTCGAAACGCTGGTTTCTGAAATGGCGTCGTGGTATGCTGTTTGCAACGTAAGGAGGGACCCCCATGAAAGAAGTCAAGACCCCCAAAAAGCCATTGGCTATCTACTACGCCATTGTATTATTGGTACTGATGCTGCTCAACTTCGTGCTCGTGCCGTGGATGAGCGAACGGCAGGTAAAAGAAGTGGACTACGGCACCTTCATGTCCATGACCGAGGACAAAGACATCGGCCGGGTGGATGTGGAATCGAACCAGATCATCTTTACCGATAAAGACGAAAAGCAAATTTACAAGACCGGCCTGATGAACGACCCCGACCTGACCCAGCGCCTCTACGACGCGGGGGCCGAGTTTTCCAGCGAGATCGTCGAGCAGGCTTCGCCGCTGATGAGCTTTCTGCTGAGCTTTGTGCTGCCCATCGTCCTCTTCGTCTGGCTGGGCAATTTCATGAACAAAAAGCTCATAGAAAAGGCCGGCGGCGCGAACTCGATGATGTTCGGCGGCGTGGGCAAGTCCAACGCCAAGGTCTACGTCCAGTCCACCCACGGCATCCGCTTTGCGGACGTGGCCGGCGAGGACGAGGCCAAAGAGAACTTACAGGAGATCGTCGATTATCTGCACGACCCCAAGAAATACGAAGAGATCGGCGCCTCGATGCCCAAGGGCATCCTGCTCGTCGGCCCTCCGGGTACCGGCAAGACCATGCTGGCAAAGGCTGTGGCGGGCGAATCCAACGTGCCGTTCTTCTCCATCTCCGGCTCGGAGTTCGTGGAGATGTTCGTGGGCATGGGCGCGTCCAAAGTCCGCGATCTGTTCAAGCAGGCCAAGGAAAAGGCCCCCTGCATCGTGTTCATCGACGAGATAGACGCCATTGGCCAGAAGCGCAACAGCGGCCAGCTGGGCGGCAATGACGAGCGTGAGCAGACCCTGAACCAGCTGCTCACCGAGATGGACGGCTTCGAGGGCAACAGCGGCGTCATCATCCTCGCGGCCACCAACCGTCCGGATTCCCTCGACCCGGCTCTGACCCGTCCCGGCCGCTTTGACCGCCGTGTTCCTGTGGAACTGCCCGACCTCAAGGGCCGCGAAGAGATCCTGAAGGTCCACGCCAGGAAAGTCGCTCTTGCCCCCGGCATCGACTTCAACACCGTGGCCCGGATGGCCTCCGGTGCCTCCGGCGCAGAGCTGGCCAACATCGTCAACGAAGCCGCCCTGCGGGCCGTGCGCGCTGGCCGCAAGAGCGTGACCGAGGCCGACCTCGAGGAGAGCATCGAGGTGGTCATTGCAGGCTACCAGAAGAAGAACTCCATCCTCACCGACAAGGAAAAGTGCATCGTGGCCTATCATGAGATCGGCCACGCACTGGTGGCGGCGCTTCAGAATCACTCCGCACCCGTGCAGAAGATCACCATCATCCCCCGCACCTCGGGCGCACTGGGCTACACCATGCAGGTCGAAGAGGGCAACCACTACCTGATGACCAAGGAAGAGCTGGAAAATAAGATCGCCACCCTCACCGGCGGACGTGCCGCCGAGGAAGTGGTGTTCGGCTCCATCACCACCGGCGCGTCCAACGACATCGAGCAGGCCACCAAGCTTGCCCGCGCCATGCTCACCCGTTACGGCATGAGCAAAGAGTTCGACATGGTGGCCCTGGAGACGGTGAACAACCAGTATCTGGGCGGCGACACCTCTCTGGCCTGCTCGGCCCAGACCCAGCGGGAGATCGACCAGCGGGTCGTGGAGCTGGTAAAGGCCCAGCACGAAAAGGCCGTCAAGATCCTCACCGACAACCGCGCAAAGCTCGACGAGCTGGCGAAGTACCTTTATGAAAAGGAGACCATCACCGGCGACGAGTTCATGGCTATCCTTGAGGAAAAAGATTCCAGCGAAAATTAAAGCAGGATCTCTGCAATAATCCAGCCTCCGTATCCGTATTCATTACAGATACGGCGGTTTTCTGATACGCCGTACCGCTGATAAAAGCATTTGGGATAAACCTCTCCGTCATTGCTTCGCAATGCCACCTCTCCTAGCGAGGAGAGGCCTTGGCATTCCGTAAAGCTTCACCTCTTCGCCAGAGGCTCCCCTCGCTAGGGGAGCTGTCGAGCGATAGCGAGACTGAGAGGTTATCCCCCTACAGGAGGATACTACTATGAGACTGCTGAACAAGAACACTGCCCGCCGCGCCGCCGCTGCTGCCGCGCTGCTGACCATGACCGCCGCCATGAGCGTGGGTGCCTTTGCCGCCGACGCCGAGGACGCGACCGTTGCCGGTTATCTGCCCCCTCAGTCGTCCGAGGTCATGGTTCAGGGCGACATCGCTCTCCACTCTGACGTTCCGGTGGGGGAGGTAGACCCCAACTACGGCGGCTACGCTTCCCCGGTAGAGAACCCCATTCAGGGCAACGTGATGATGATCTCTGGCGAGACCCCTCTGCCCTCTGACACGCCGGTGGAGAAGAGCGAAGCCCGCTACACCGTCAAGGGCCTGCTGGGCAAGCAGGTGCTCTACACCGCCCGTCAGGAGGGCCGCGTGCTGACGCTGGACGCCCCCGATGACAACGCCACCTTCCGCACCACCATCCTCGACATGCAGACCCTGATGAATCAGGGCGTAAGCACTCTGGTGCTCAAGACCGGCAAGACTTCCACCACCCTGAACCTGACTCTGCTGTGCCAGGGCCAGAAGCCCGGCACCCGGGTCACTCTGCGCCACCTCGGCAGCAGCGCTCACCTCACCGTGGGCTTCCGCGGCCGCCGCGACCTCATCGTTGGCCGATAAGCTTTTCCCTCTCTCCTCTTCGTTTTCCATAGATACTTTTCCCTCAGACGCAAAAGACCCCCGCTGCAAACACAGCGGGGGTCTTACTGTTTATCAAATGGTCCCGTCCGAGCCGTTCTCGCTCTGCTCCGATGCATAGAGCACCATCAGGTGGTTTGCGGATGCTTCGAGCTGGCTCTTGGCCTGACGGAGATTCGCTTCCTCCGTCTCGTTCATCTTTTCGGGTTTATCCTTCCGCAGGCAGCGGCGGAGGTTGGCCACATCGGCTTTGATGCGGTTCTTCTCCTCCTTGTCCAGCTCCTTCTTGCACTTGGAGAGGGCCTCGTCCACCTTATAAGCCAGCACCTCGGCCTGATTGTGGAGGTCAAGCCGCTCTTTGCGGCGGCTGTCCTCGGCCTCGTAGGCGGCGGCGTCGGCCATGGCGCGCTGGATCTCATTCTCCGAGAGGTTCGTGCTGCCGGTGATGGTGATGTTCTGCTCCCGGCCGGTGCCGAGGTCTTTGGCCGAGACTTTCACGACGCCGTTGACGTCAATGTCAAAGGTGACTTCGATTTGGGGCTTGGACGAGAAGCTGGCCCGGATGCCGTTCAGCTTGAACTTGCCGAGGCTCTTATTGTCGCGGGCGAAATGCCGCTCACCCTGCAGGACGTTGATCTCCACACTGGTCTGCATGGGGCGGGCCGTGGTGAATATCTGGCTCTTGCGGGTAGGGATCATGCTGTTGCGGGTGATGAGGGGGGTCGCCACGCCGCCCAGTGTCTCGATGGAGAGGGTCAGCGGGGTGACGTCCATCAGCACAAGGCCCTGCGCCGCTGCACCGGAAGCGCCAGCCAGCTTGCCGCCGCCCTGCAGCAGACCGCCCTGCACAGCGGCACCCATCGCCACACATTCGTCGGGGTTGAGGCTGTGGCTCGGCTCACAGCCCAGCAGCTCCTTCACCTGACGCTCGACGGCAGGCATCCGGGTGCTGCCGCCCACGAGAAGGACTTTGCCCAGCTGCGAAGCCGAGATGCCGGCATCCCGCAGTGCGTTCTGCACCGGGGCCACCGTCCGTGCCAGCAGGTCGCCGGTCATCATCTCGAACTGGGGGCGGGAGATGGTCAGATCCAGGTGGTGGGGGCCGTCCTTGCCCACAGCGATGAAGGGCAGATTGAGCTGGGCCGAGAGGGCGCTGGACAGCTCTTTCTTGGCCTTTTCGGCCTCTTCTTTCAGGCGTCCCATGGCGGCGGGGTCGCGGGAGAGGTCGATGCGGTCCGATTTCTTGAACTCTGCCACGGCATATTCCACGATGCGCTGGTCGAAGTCGTCGCCGCCGAGGCGGGTATCGCCGCCGGTGGCCAGCACCGTGAAGGTGCCGTCTTCGATCTCGATGATGGAGACGTCGAAGGTGCCGCCGCCCAAATCGTAGACCAGGATCTTCTGGGGCGCTTCGTTGTCAAGGCCGTAGGCCACAGCGGCGGCGGTAGGCTCATTGATGATGCGCAGGACGTTCAGGCCCGCGATGCGGCCCGCATCCTGGGTGGCCTTGCGCTGGCTGTCGTCAAAGTAAGCGGGGACGGTGATGACGGCCTCTGTCACCGGCTCACCCAGGTAGCTCTCGGCGTCGCGGCGTATCTTGGTCAGGATCATGGCGCTGATCTCCTGCGGAGTCAGGTCTCTGCCGTCGATGTGGACGCGGTAGTCGCTGCCCATATGCCGCTTGATGCTGGACACCGTCCGGCCGGAGTTGGTGGCAAGCTGGCGCTTTGCCGCGCCGCCCACCAGACGCTCGCCGTCTTTGGTGAACGCCACCACGCTGGGGGTGGTGCGCTCTCCCTCTGCGTTGGTGATGACGACGGGCTTGCCGCCCTCCACCACTGCCACGCAGCTGTTCGTGGTGCCAAGGTCAATACCGATCACTTTGCTCATTCTGGTCGTCCTCTCTGTTTTTGCGACGCGCATATTTTTCCTTCAATATCATATCGGTTCCGTATGACGATTTCTTAGAGCATTTGTAAAGATTTTGTGTTTCCGCTCATTCTCTCTCGAGCAGCTGGCGGATGACGGTCTCCGTCTCGTCCAGCCAGCTCTGGGCCGTCTCGTCCCCCTCTTCTTTGCGGACGAGGAAGCCCTGCTTCGCCTCAGCCAGCTGAGCCAGCGCCTTTTTGCGGGAGATATACTGGGTCTCATACTGGGCCACCCGCAGGCAGACCTGCGGCATATAGGCGATGTCGGGGGTGGAGGCGCAGAGCTTCTGGGCCTTGCGGTAGGCCCGCAGAGCCGCACCGGCCCCTTTTCCCTGCACCATGGCATCGTCGCCCAGCGCCACCCATGCGGCCACATCGCCGGCGTCGGCAGCTTTTTTCCAGAACTTGCGGGCCTGTGCAGGGCTCTTGCGGCAGCCCCGGCCCTCGTAGAGCATCTCGCCCATCATGGCAAGGCCCTCGGCGCAGCCCTCTTCGGCAGAGAGCTGATAATAGTGCATCGCATCGTCCCAGCGTTCCTCGGCCATGGCACGGTTGCCGGCCCGCAGCTCCGCTTCGCCAGGCTCATCGGTGTCGTGGCTGGCGTGGAGCAGACCGTTCAAAAGCGAGCAGTCCAGCGTGGCAGAGCTGGTCCACGGGTCGATGACCACGCCGTCGATGCTGTCCGAGTCCAGCGCCATCTGCATGGCGGAAGCCAGAAGCCGTTCCGCCATGGGGCGGCTGGCCGTGCCTTTATCGGCCTCTGCCATCTTCACTGAGGTGAACACCGGCAGGTAGCACCGGCCCTTCTGGGTGCGCAGGGTCCAGGGCTGCAGGTCTTTCGCTTTCTCCGCCGGGACAGGATGCTCCGCCCACGGGGCGGCCCCATTCGGCTGGTCGGACGCAGCTTCCAGCGGCACCAGGACCCTGGTGTCCAGCTCGAGGGCATAGTTGATGGCGTTCATCAGCGCCCAGAAGCTCTCCTCGTTCTGGCCCTTATAGAGCGCTGCCACAGCCCGCTCTATCGCCGGACAGCCCGTACCCAGCGGCCCGTATTCCGGCAGCTTTTTGCGGTCTGCCGCGCCCACCGGGCGCAGCCGCAGCCGTGCCGCACCATCTTTTGCCATTGCATCCACCATTCTTTCCGTTGAGATTCCCTTCCAGTATAGCAGGATTTTCCGGTTTTCTCAATCTCCGGAGCCGAAATCTGCATCCAGAGCCGGTTTTCTTCGGCAAAAACATAGCATTCCTGTCGGGAGTGCGTTATAATAAGGAGCGTCTCGACTAAATGTATGAAAGAAAGGGAGTATCGAGCCTTGAACAAAATGCTTCGCTATCTCAGCGACTACAAGCGCGAGAGCGTGCTTGCACCGCTTTTCAAGATGCTGGAAGCTACGTTTGACCTGTTCGTGCCGCTTGTGATGGCCGACATCGTCAACGTGGGTATCGCGGCCCACGATTTCCACTACATCCTCGTGCGGTGCGGCATCCTGCTGCTTCTGGCCATCGTCGGCCTCACGTGCAGCCTGACGGCCCAATACTTCTCGGCCAAAGCCGCCGTGGGTTATTCCACCGGTCTGCGTCATGCGCTGTTTGAGCACATCCAGACGCTGAGCTTTTCCGAGATGGACACCATGGGCACCAGCACCCTCATCACCCGGATGACCAGCGACGTCAATCAGGTGCAGAGCGGATTGAACCTCTTCCTCCGCCTGTTCCTGCGCAGCCCCTTCGTGGTGCTCGGCGCCATGATCATGGCCTTTACGGTCAACTTCCGCGCCGCCCTCATCTTCGTGGTGGCGATCCCGCTGCTGAGCGTCGTGGTCTTCGGCGTCATGGTCATCACCCGGCCGCTGTATAAGTCGGTGCAGACCCGCCTGGACCGGGTCCTTGGCCTCACCCGTGAGAACCTGACCGGCGTGCGCGTCGTCCGCGCCTTCGACAAGGAAAAGAGCGAGGTGGACCGCTTCGAGGACGCCAATGAGCTGCTGACCAAAATGCAGCTCCACGTGGGCCACATCTCCGCCCTGATGAACCCGCTGACCTACGTTATCATCAACCTTGCCATCGTAGCGCTGCTGTATGTAGGCAGCATCGAGATTAACATCGGGGGCATGGCCTCCGGCGACGTCATCGCACTGGTCAACTATATGAACCAGATCCTGGTCGAGCTGGTCAAGCTGGCCAACCTCATCGTTCAGGTGAGCAAGGCTCTGGCCTGTGCAGGCCGTGTGCAGGCGGTTCTGGACACAAAGCCCGGCATGGAGTTCCCGGCTGAGCTCACCGGCAATGTTCCGGCGGAAAAGGCCGGCGACGCCGTCTGCTTCGACCATGTGAGCCTGACCTACAAGGGCGCAGGCGCACCCAGCCTCTCCGACATCAATTTCACCGCCAGGCGCGGCCAGACCATCGGCGTCATCGGCGGCACCGGCAGCGGCAAATCCAGCCTCATCAGCCTCATCCCCCGCTTCTACGACGCCACCGAGGGCAGTGTGGAGATCATGGGCCGACCGGTCCGGCAGTACCCCCGCGCCGACCTGCGCGGCAAGGTGGCTGTGGTCATGCAGAAGGCCCAGCTCTTCGGCGGCACCATCCGCTCCAACCTGCTCTGGGGCAGCCAGAATGCCTCCGACGCCGACCTCTGGGCTGCGCTGGAAACGGCACAGGCCGCGGAGTTCGTGAAAGCCAAGCCCCTCGGCCTCGACGAGCCGGTGGAACAGGGCGGACGCAACCTCTCCGGCGGTCAGAAACAGCGTCTGACCATCGCCCGCGCTCTTGTGGGCAAGCCGGACATCCTCATCCTCGACGACAGCGCCAGCGCACTGGACTACGCCACCGACGCGGCCCTGCGCAAAGCTCTGGCCGCTCTTCCGGGCGATCTGACCGTCTTCATCGTCAGCCAGCGCGCCGCCAGCCTGCAGCACGCCGACCAGATCATCGTGCTGGACGATGGCCGCATGGTGGGCCTTGGCCGTCACGCCGAGCTGCTGGAAAGCTGCCCGGTCTACAAGGAAATTTACGAGAGCCAGTTCAAGAAAGGGGATGCGCAGAAATGAGTGCAAAAGCAAAAAGCAAGCTGACCCCTGAACAGCAGAAGGCCACCATGACCCGGGTGCTGCAGAAAATCAAGCCCTACGGCTTCTTCGTGGTGTGCAGCCTCATCGTGGCCGCTGTGAGCGTGGCGGCCCAGCTGTATATCCCCATCCTCTGCGGCAATGCCATCGACATGATGCTGGGCAAAGGTGCCGTGGACTTCGCGGGCGTACTGCGCATCATCTACGAGATCATCGTGGTGGCTGTTGTCGCCGCCTTTGCGCAGTGGCTGCTGAGCGTCTGCAACAACCGCATCACCTTCGCAGTCAGCCGTGACCTGCGCAACGCCGCCATGCGGAAGATCCAGACCCTTCCCCTCTCTTACCTCGACAGCCACCCCTCCGGCGACATCGTGAGCCGGATGGTGGCCGATGTGGATACCTTCGCGGACGGCCTGCTGATGGGCTTCACCCAGCTGTTCTCGGGTGTGCTGACCATCCTCGGCACCCTGCTCTTCATGCTGCAGCAGAATGTCCCCATCACGCTGGTGGTGGTCTGCATCACCCCGCTGAGCCTTGTGGTGGCCAGCTTCCTCGCAAAGCGCAGCTACAAGTATTTCCAGAGCCAGAGCACCGTGCGCGGCGAGCAGACTGCCCTTGTCAACGAGATGATAGAGGGTCAGAAGGTCGTGCAGGCCTTCGGCCACGAGGCCCAGAGCCTCGAGGCTTTTGACGAGGTGAATGGCCGACTGCAGAACGTGAGCCTGAAGGCCATCTTCTTCTCCAGCATGACCAACCCCGCCACCCGCTTCGTCAACAACATCGTCTACGCAGGCGTCGGCCTCGTGGGCGCAATCTATGCCGTAGCCGGAGGCATCACCATCGGCCAGCTGAGCATCTTCCTGAACTACGCCAACCAGTACACCAAGCCCTTCAACGAAATTTCCGGCGTCGTGACCGAGCTGCAGAACGCTCTGGCCTGCGCGGCCCGCGTGTTCGAGCTGCTGGACGCTGAAGACCAGACCCCCGAAGCGGAGAACGCCGCAAAGCTCGTGCCGGACGGCCACGTCCAGATCGAGGACGTCTCTTTCCGCTATCTGCCCGACCGCCCGCTCATCGAGGGCCTGTCTCTGGACGTCAAGCCCGGCCAGCGCATCGCCATCGTCGGCCCCACCGGCTGCGGCAAGACCACCCTCATCAATCTGCTCATGCGGTTCTATGATGTCAACAGCGGCTCCATCAAAGTCTCCGGCACCGACATCCGGGACGTGACCCGCGCCTCCCTGCGCGGCAGCTACGGCATGGTGTTGCAGGATACCTGGCTCCGGGCCGGCACCGTGCGGGAGAACATCGCCTACGGCAAGCCGGACGCCTCCCTCGACGAGGTGGTGGCTGCGGCCAAGGCCGCCCACGCCGACAGCTTCATCCGCCGCCTGCCCGAGGGCTACGACACCGTCATCGCCGAGGACGGCGGCAACATCAGCCAGGGCCAGAAGCAGCTGCTCTGCATCGCCCGCGTGATGCTCTGTTTGCCCCCGATGCTGATTCTGGACGAGGCGACATCCTCGATCGACACGCGGATGGAGTTGAAGATTCAGAATGCCTTTGCACAGCTGATGCGCGGGCGGACGAGTTTTGTTGTTGCGCACCGTCTCTCGACAATTGAAAACGCGGACTGCATTCTGGTGATGAATGCGGGGGAACCGATTGAATTGAAGGAGGGAGAAAGTCGCCAGGTAGCGGATGTCTTTGGAGTTAAGGTAATTCAGGATTCAACGGGTGGCTTGCGGTTTGAAGATAGAGAAGGAGCAGAAGAAGAAATAGGGAAAAGTTCGGTTATCGTACCTGAAAAAGGAGAGTATTTCGTCATATTGAGCGACGGTACGAAAGTCTGGATAAATTCGGATTCGGAATTGGAATTCCCGAATCGGTTCGGCGAGGATATCCGTGAAGTAAAATTAAAGGGAGAAGCCTATTTCGAGGTGACTTCTGATTCGCGGAAACCGTTTTACGTGTTGGCGGGAGAAACAAAAGTACACGTATTGGGAACGGCATTCAACGTGTCGGCTTATCGGGAAGACCGACAAACAGAGGTCGCTTTATTACGGGGAAAGGTGAGTTTTGATGTAAAGGATAAAGTTTATGTACTTGTTCCCGGGGAGATTGCGACTTTAAATCGGGAAAGTGGAGAAACGATTGTCCGGAAAGGCGATGTGGCGGCGATAGTGGATTGGAAGGCGGGACGATTTAACTTTGAAGACATGTCTTTGGAGGAGTTGACTGTGAAGTTGTCCCGTTGGTATGGAGTGACGTTTGTTTTTAGTGATGAAGCAGTCAAAAAATTGCGTTTCTCTGGTGCTATGACGAAGTATAGGACATTGGATTATGTGCTGGATATGATTTCTAAAACAACCGATGTGACATTTAGTTTGAAAGAAAACAGAGTGACAGTTTCTTCGAAGAAATAGACTCATGTGACAACAAATAAAAAATCCTGGATAGTGGTGACGCACGATCCGAGATAGGAGTTCGTTA
>OMGY01002971.1_pt1 | contig 11994 bp, 14 predicted proteins | sample 1674461 | NCBI WGS metagenome assembly OMGY01 (sample SAMN05578579, study PRJEB25193) | human gut metagenome | biome: Human Microbiome; feature: human-associated habitat; material: feces | host: Homo sapiens | place: USA:Birmingham
CGGTAAGTCAGGAGGAATTGATGGAGCATGTCTGGGATGCATCTGTGGATAGCTTCAGTGGAGCCATCCGGGTGCATATGTCTTCGCTAAGGAGAAAGCTTAAGGCAGTGCTTGGATATGATGCAATTATGAATAAGGTGGGAGAAGGATATAAAATACGAGAGGAGTCTGATTGATGAAAAAAATGTCACTGCAGTGGAGACTTACTTGTATAACTACATTGTGTATTGCGATTATATGTGGGTGCCTGACAATGTTTGTCTATAAAAATGGTGTGTATTATATGGATTCCCTGCAAAAGGCTGTTGACGCTCAGGGAGATGACAGCGGAGGTGGTTCGGAAGAAATATACATCAGCATACCAGAGGATAAGTGGGATGAGTTCTCAAATGATTTTTCTGTTCAAGTGTACAATAATAAAGAAGACTACAAAAGAAACAGTCTGATAGTTTCGGCTTTATTGGCTCTCCTTGGTGGAGTGGCCGCATATTTTATAAGTGGACATGCACTTAAACCAATTCGTGAGTTTTCTGATAAAATTGAAGAAGTGCAGGCTCAAAACCTGGCAGATTCGGGAATAGAAGAATGTAAGATTAAAGAACTGAATCAGCTTAGTGTTTCGTATAACAAGATGCTTGAACGCCTCTCGGATGCATTTGAGATACAGAGACAATTTACTGCGAGTGCAGCACATGAGCTTCGAACTCCATTATCGTTAATGCAGGTACAGCTTGACTTGTATCATTCCACTCAGCATCCGGGCAGTGATGCAGACACCGTACAGATGATAAAGATGTTGACGGAACAAAATGACAGGCTTGGCAAGATGGTAAAAACACTTCTCGACATGAGTGAGCTTCAGACTGTAGGACGGGATGAAAAAATTATCCTTAATGATCTCGTTGACGAGGTATTGGAAGATTTGGAACCTCTTGCACAGGAAAAGAATATAAAACTTATTGGAAAATATAAGAATATAACGATGATTGGAAGTGATATCCTTATTTATAGGCTGGTATATAATCTTGTTGAGAATGCTATAAAATACAATCATTCAGATGGTCAGGTTACAGTAAATGCATACAAAAAACAAAAACATATTTACCTGTCAGTAGAGGATACCGGAAGCGGAATTCCGAAAGAACTCAGGGAACGTGTATTTGAACCATTCTTTCGCGTGGATAAATCCAGAAGCCGAGAGCTTGGTGGTGTAGGACTTGGACTTGCTCTGGTTCATGAGATCGTGAGAGTGCACGATGGCAGTATCAGCATTAAGTCAAACCCTGCAGGTGGAACAATCTTTGAGGTGATTTTTGACCAGAAATCAAAGGAATAGTTATTCAAAAAAGAACAAAAAAAGATGCTTGTAAATAGGATTGACTCCTAACTGATTACCATATATTATTATATATTGGTAAATATTGCTGAACATTGCAAAACGTTAGTCAGCATTTAGTGTTTTACAGGTTTTGTAGTACTCCGCGATTTTGACCCCAAAATGCGGCGAAAAACAGTAAAAACAGGCAGAAAAAAAGCCCGAAAAAAGAAAATAATTAAAGATTTACGAAAAAAACAATAAGAAAATTATTGTGCAACATGTACAAAAATACAAGGAGATTTAATGAGAAAGCTTGCGTTAAATGATGAAATATTACTAAAAATAGAGAAACCGGCACGTTATATCGGAAATGAAGTGAACTCGGTCATGAAAGACCCTGCAAAGGTGTCTATTAGATTTGCCATGTGCTTCCCGGATGTGTATGAGATTGGGATGTCGCATCTGGGTATCCAGATCCTTTATGATATGTTCAATAAGCGCGAAGATGTGTGGTGTGAACGTGTCTATTCGCCGTGGACGGATCTCGATCAGATTATGCGAGAGAGAAAGATTCCGTTATTTGCACTGGAGTCCCAGGATCCGGTAAAGGAATTCGATTTTCTTGGAATCACGCTGCAGTATGAGATGTGTTATACCAATATCCTGCAGGTTTTGGATCTGAGCGGCATCCCACTGGCAGCAGAGGAAAGAACGGACGAAGATCCGATCGTGATCGGCGGCGGTCCGTGTACGTATAATCCGGAGCCGTTAGCGGAGTTCTTCGACCTGTTCTATATGGGAGAAGGCGAGACGGTCTATGATGAGCTTCTGGATGCCTATAAACAGAATAAGAAGCGTGGCGGAACGAGGAAAGAATTTCTGGAGATGGCAGCAGAGATCGAAGGAATCTATGTTCCGGCATTCTATGATGTGACTTATAAAGAAGACGGTACGATTGAAAGCTTCCGTCCAAATAATCCGCATGCAAAAGAAAAGATCAAGAAACAGGTAGTCATGGATATGAGCAGTGCAACGTATCCGGAAAAGCCGGTCGTTCCGTTTATCAAGGCAACACAGGACCGTGTCGTGCTTGAGATTCAGAGAGGATGTATCCGCGGATGCCGTTTCTGCCAGGCGGGAATGTTATACCGCCCGACCCGTGAGAAGGATGTAGAAGTATTAAAAGAATATGCATACAAGATGCTGAAGAATACAGGACATGAAGAGATTTCTTTAAGCTCCTTAAGTTCCAGTGATTACAGCCACTTAAGAGAGCTTGTAATGTTCCTGATCGAGAACTTTAAGTCGCAGGGAATCAACATCAGTCTTCCGTCGCTTCGTATTGACGCATTTTCTTTGGATGTGATGGGACAGGTACAGGATATCAGAAAGAGCAGTCTGACATTTGCGCCTGAAGCCGGATCACAGCGTATGCGTAATGTGATCAATAAAGGGCTTACAGAGGATGATATCCTCGGAGGTGCCGGACAGGCGTTCGATGGCGGCTGGAATAAGGTAAAGCTTTATTTCATGCTTGGACTTCCGACAGAGACGGAAGAAGATATGAGAGCCATTCCGGAACTTGCTGACAGAATCGCCAGACGTTATTACGAGATTCCGAAGGATCAGCGGAATGGAAAGTGTCAGATTACAACGAGTACGTCGTTCTTTATTCCAAAACCATTCACCCCGTTCCAGTGGGCAAGAATGTATACGAATGAAGAATATATTTCAAGAGCAGCGATTGTAAAGCATGCATTTAATGAACAGCTTAACAGAAAGAGCCTGAGATATAACTGGCATGATGCAGAGGTTACTGTGCTGGAGGGTGTCTTTGCAAGAGGGGACAGAAAGACGGCAGCAGTAATTAAAGAAGCGTATCGTCTGGGATGTCTGTATGACTCCTGGAGCGATCAATTTGATAATGAGAAATGGATGCAGGCGTTTGAAAATACAGGCATTGATATCGCATTCTATAATCACAGGGAGCGTCCGCTGGATGAAGTGTTCCCGTGGGATTTCATTGATATCGGTGTAACGAAAGAATTCCTGAAGAGAGAATGGAATCAGGCAATGAATGCCGAAGTAACACCGAACTGCCGTATGAAATGTTCCGGCTGCGGTGTCGCAAAATGGAAAGGAGGTGTCTGTGTTGAAAATAAGAATTAAATTCCGTAAATATGGAGTCATGCGTTTCATCGGACACCTGGACGTGATGCGTTATTTCCAGAAAGCAATCCGGCGCGCAGAGATACCGATCGCATTTACAACCGGATACAGTCCGCATATGATCATGTCGTTTGCGCAGCCGCTTGGAGTTGGCGTGACGAGTGACGGAGAATATTTTGATATCGAGATTACGGAACCGATTTCTTCCGAGAAGGCGGTTGCCCAGTTAAATGCAGTGATGGTGGAGGGCGTAGAAGTCATAAGCTTCCGCGAAATCTCATCGGATAAAAAAGCAAGCGGTATGACGATTGTGGCTGCAGCAGATTATAAAGTGACATTTCCTGAGACATTCCAGCATGCGGAAGAGATTCGTACACTTCCGGAGAGCTGGAAAGAGAAGGTGGATGCATTTATGGCACAGCCGGAGATCGTTGTGTTAAAGAAGACAAAGCGAAGTGAAAAAGAAGTCGATATCAAACCAATGATCTACAAAATGACTGCATTGGACGATGGCATCTATCTGTACCTTGCAACAGGAAGTGAGCAGAATCTGAAGCCGGATCTGGTGGCAGAAGCGTTCTTAAAATTCGCAGGAGAAGATCCGGAAGAAATACCGGTGCATATCCACCGCATTGATGTGTATGCAAAGAATCCGGAGGCGGCAGAAGGACAGACTGAGTTTATAACACTGGAAGGTCTTGGAAAAGATATTTTATAAAATAAATCCGGAGATCATTTACAGTGATTACTAAAATGACACAGATATAACGGACTTCCATTAATCTGACAGGAGTGATAAAACAATGAGCAAAAAGGAAGTAAAGACAAATGCCATGCGTATGCTGGACCGTGCAAAAGTCTCGTATACATATGAAGAGTATGAATGCGATGATTTTACAGACGGTATCCAGACCGCAGACAAACTTGGATATGACCACAAACTGGTCTATAAGACACTTGTAACAACAGGGAAGACGGGAAACCATTATGTATTCGTAATTCCGATCGAAGCAGAGATTGATTTTAAAAAGGCAGCAAAAGTTGTCGGTGAAAAATCACTGGAGATGCTGCATTTAAAAGATCTGACCAAAGTAACCGGATATGTGCGCGGCGGCTGTACGGCGATTGGCATGAAGAAACAGTTTCCTACCGTAATCCAGGAAGATGCAAAAGAGCTGGAATATATGCATGTCAGCGGCGGAAAGCTTGGAATGCAGATCAGGCTTGCACCGTTAGACCTTCAAAAGGTTGCAAAAGCAGAATTTGCAGATGTGATCCGTCCATAACCAGATGTGGTGATGGTGTGCAGAGCATCTGTGTATAGACGAAAAGTATGTATATTTATGCAGTAGTTCTAAAAATCATCCGCTATTCACGTGCATATTAACACATTATTGCATTGAAGTGCGCACGAAAATGATGTAAGATAAATACAGTTACGTTTTTATAGCGGAAGAATATGAATACATTTCAGAAAATACTTGGTTGGAGGAATACGAAAAGTGAAAAAAGTTGTAAAATTTGGTGGTAGTTCGCTTGCAAGTGCCGAGCAGTTTAAAAAAGTAGGTAACATTATCAGAAAAGAGGAATCCAGAAGATATGTCATTCCATCTGCACCTGGTAAACGTACGCCGGATGATACAAAGGTAACAGATATGTTATACAGCTGTTATGGACAGGCAATTCTTGGAGAAGATGCGGAAAGAGATTTTGAAGAACAGTTAGAGGCAATCAAAGAGAGATATAACAGCATCATCAGAGGATTGAACCTGGATCTGAGCCTGGATGAGGAATTTAAAACAATCCGTACAAACTTCAGCAAGAAAATCGGCAGAGATTATGCGGCTTCCCGTGGAGAGTATCTGAATGGTATCATCATGGCTGCATATCTTGGATATGAATTCATCGATGCTGCGGAAGTAATCGTCTTTGATGAAAATGGTAATTTTGACGGAGATGAGACACACAAGATCCTTTCTGAAAGGCTGGAGAATACAGAGCGTGCAGTTATTCCTGGATTTTATGGTGCAAAGCCAGACGGAAGTATTCAGACATTCTCCCGTGGCGGTTCTGATATCACAGGTTCGATCGTTGCAAAGGCTGTACATGCCGATATGTATGAAAACTGGACAGATGTATCTGGTTTCCTGATCGCTGATCCAAGAATCATCAAGAATCCAAAGCCAATCGATGTGATTACATACAGAGAATTGAGAGAGTTGTCTTACATGGGAGCAACTGTACTTCATGAAGATGCAATCTTTCCGGTACGTAAAGAAGGTATCCCGATCAATATCCGCAATACCAATGCACCGGAAGATAAGGGAACTCTGATCGTAGAAGATACTTGCAGAAAACCTCGTTTTACAATTACAGGTATCGCAGGTAAGAAGGATTTCGCTTCTATCACGATTGAAAAAGCGATGATGAATTCCGAAGTCGGATTCTGCCGCAAGGTTCTGGAGGTGTTTGAAAATAATAATATTTCCATTGAACATATGCCGTCAGGAATTGATACGATGACAATCTTCGTTCACAGAGATGAATTTGAAGAAAAAGAACAGGATGTCATTGCCGGAATCCACAGAGCCGTAGAGCCTGACTTCCTGGAACTGGAATCAGATCTGGCGTTGATCGCTGTTGTGGGAAGAGGTATGCGTGCAACCAGAGGAACTTCCGGACGTATTTTTGCTGCACTCGCACATGCGAATGTCAATGTCAAGATGATCGATCAGGGATCCAGTGAGCTGAATATTATCATTGGTGTCAGAAGTCATGATTTTGATGCCGCAATCAACGCGATTTATGATATTTTCGTAAAAACAATGATTTAGGATCTTGCGTAGATAACAAGAAAGATATTTAACTTTGCAAGTAAGAACATTACAATGCTTGTAAATTGTAATTAAGAATTGGGGAGGCTATTATTAGCAATGAATATTATGTTTTTCCTGAAGCCAAAGAGTGAGCTGGCATATATCTATGACTATCACACACTCCGACAGGCTATGGAGATCATGGAATATCACAAGTATTCGTGTGTGCCGATACTGAATAAAGAGGGGAAATATGTCGGCTCGATCACGGAAGGTGATGTCCTGTGGGCATTAAAAAAGCTGGATATCTTTAATATAAAGGAAGCAGAAGATATCAGTATTATGAAGATCAAACGCCGTGTAGACTATCAGTGTGTAACTGCTGAGTCAGACATGGAAGATCTGATCGGCCGTGCGATGGAACAGAATTTTGTACCTGTTATCGACGACCAGGAACATTTTATAGGTATTATTACCAGACGAGACATTATTGGTTACTGTTATGACAGATTGAAAGAATGTGGGACACAAGATGATCATTGATTTTCATACACATATGTTTCCAGATAAGATAGCCGGGCGTACGCTCGACTATCTTTCTGGCATTTTTGGAGCAAGTCCGTTTGCGGATGGGACATATACAGGACTTTGTAATTCTATGGGAAAAGGAGCAGTTGATATTTCTATTGCACTTCCGGCTGTGACGAAGGTATCGCAGGTTGCATCGATCAACCGGTTTGCATCTGCGTATACGGAAGGACCTGTCATCTCTTTTGGCGGGATTCATCCGGAATGTGAGAATTATAAAGAGATATTAAAAGAAATAAAGAATCTGGGATTGAAGGGGATTAAGCTGCATCCGGATTATCAGGATATGTATTTTGACAATATCCGCTATGAACGTATTATCGATGCAGCATCAGAACTGGGACTGATCACAGTGGTGCACGCGGGTGTTGATCCAAAATGTCCGGAGGATGTACACTGTACACCGAAGATGGCAAGAAAGGTTCTGGATGATGTAAAACCGGAGAAACTGGTGCTTGCACATATGGGCGGCAATGAAATGTGGGATGATGTGGAACGGTATCTGGTGGGACAGAACGTATATTTTGATACAGGAGTCATACTGAATACAATGCCGCAGGAACAGTTCTTACGGATCGTACATATGCATGGTGCAGACAGGATTCTGTTTGGAACAGATTCTCCGTGGGCAGATCAGAAGAATTTTGTGGCGTTGTTAGAGCATATGCCACTGACAGAGGAAGAGAAGGCTGCCATCTTTTCAGAAAATGCAAAGAAATTGCTGGGAATATAGCAGACAGAAGTAAGAAAAGAAGGCTGCAAAATGTTGATGATACAAAAAATGTAAAAAAATAAAAAATATTCCGGATACCACTTGCATTTTGGAAAAACGTATGCTATTATCTTCTAGTATGCCGCACAGTGAGGTTGAAGTTCTGCTGAAATTATCAGTCAGACACCGTAACTGGCGAGTAATGATAATAGGAGGTGCCATATGTACGCAATTATAGCAACAGGTGGTAAACAGTACAAAGTAGCCGAAGGCGATATCATTAAAGTAGAGAAACTTGGTGTAGAAGCTGGAGAAACTTTTACATTTGACCAGGTTCTTGCAGTAAGTGACAACGGATTAAAAGTTGGTAACCCGACAGTTGCCGGTGCAACAGTTGAAGCTTCTGTAGTTGAGAACGGTAAAGCTAAAAAAGTTATCGTTTACAAGTACAAGAGAAAGACTGGATACCATAAGAAAAACGGTCACAGACAGCAGTATACTGCAGTTAAGATTGAAAAAATCAACGCTTAATATTGGAGAGCATCCATGATTCATGTAACGATCTTTCAGAACAAGTATAAAGAATGTGTAGGTTTTCAGACGGAAGGACATGCTGAATATGCAGATCCAGGACAGGATATTGTATGTGCCGCTGCTTCTATCCTGGTGATTAACACAATCAATGCAATTGAAGAATTTACGGAAGATGACGCGAGTCTGATTTCGGAAGATGAGATGGGAATGATTTCTTATCATCTGAATCATCCTTCAAAAGATGCACAGCTTTTGCTGAACACAATGATTCTTGGTCTGGAACAGATGGTAGATGATGACAACTATGCAGAATATATTGATTTAACATTCGAGGAGGTGTAACAACCATGATGAAATTAAACCTTCAGTTTTTCGCTCATAAAAAAGGTGTAGGTTCTACAAAGAACGGTAGAGATTCTGAGTCTAAGAGACTTGGTGCTAAAAGAGCTGACGGACAGTTTGTAAAAGCTGGTAACATTCTTTACAGACAGCGCGGAACAAAGATTCACCCAGGAATCAATGTAGGACGCGGCGGTGACGATACATTATTCGCACTCGTTGATGGCGTTGTAAGATTTGAAAGAAAAGGAAAAGATAAGAAACAGGTTTCTATCTATCCAGTAGCTTAATTATGAGTTGAAAAAGTGCGTTGCAATGATTAACTTCTTTCGGTTATGATGCAGCGCGCTTTTTTTAACTTCCGTTTATTTATATAGATGAAAGGAATATATATGCAGCACACGTGATGCGAGCCATGTGATTGCAAATTCCTCCCGGGCGTAATATAATGGACGAAGGAACGCAAGCGCTGTGACAGGAGGAAGTACCATGCCCCATATCGTAGTAAATGTTTGGCCGGGAAGGTCGGATGAGGAAAAGAAAACGCTGGCCAACCGGATTGCGCTGGATGTAGCGGACACGTTTGAAATGGATACGGAATATGTCTCGGTCTCCTTTGAGGAGGTTCCGGAGGCGGAGTGGGATGCATTCTGCAAGCGGGAGATTGAGGATAAACCGGATGGCGTCTACAAAAGGCCTGGGGAACCGGCGCTCCCGCTGTAAGCTGGGAGGATGTCTTGATGGGAAATGGCTGCGGTTAGCTCAATTCAGTTGGGCTGGCCGCAGCCTTTTTATGCTGTGGGGACAGACGCGGGTCCGCGGGAGGGGAGCGCAAAATGGAGAAAAACAATCAGGGTTCAGTAAAAGTTGTTGTTGTGCTACTGGCGTTCCTTGTGGCGGTGGCGCTGGCCTATTTTCACCAGGTGCAGTTGCTCCACTACACGCAGGAATATGTGGCGGGAACGAGAAACATCAAGGGGGATGTGGATGTAGAGTGGTTTACCCAGCGGGGGCCGGAATTTGCCATTGGGGCAAATGGGTACGGCTATGCGGTGTTCAAATATCCGGAGCGGGCACTGCGAAAGCTGGAACAGGATTATGCGGAGGGTCTTGCTCTGATCCAGCGAGAATACCATTTGGGTCCGCTGTCCGCCGGAAATTATGAGAGCTACGGGAACTATGGATGGCAGGTGAACATGGGCACGGAGGAAACACGGGCGCAGGCGATGTTTGTGAGCGATTTTATGGATATCTACGAAAATTGCTATCAGCTTTCGTAGATTGAGGGCAGCGGGAGGAACCCTCGCGGCTTTTGTCGTTTCGGGAGGGAATTGACAGAAGGACGGGTCTCCGCTATAATTTCAGTCGCCGTAGAAGACACGGCAATCAGATAGGGGGTGTGCACATGAATTGGTTGCATCTCTTGGCCGGTCCCCTGGTGGGAGCCGTGATCGGTTACTGTACAAATTACATTGCAGTAAAAATGCTGTTCCGCCCGCGCAGGGCGGTGAAGCTGGGAAAGTGGCAGTTGCCGCTGACGCCGGGAATTATCCCCAAACGGAAGCCGCAGCTGGCGCATGCCATCGGACAGGCGGTGGGGGGCCAGCTCTTTACGGAGACGGATGTGAAGGAAGCGCTGCTCTCTGCGGAGGTACGGGAGACTGTGGCAGATTCGGTGCTGGATGGGCTTGCCGGGAGCAGCCGCTCTCTGGAGGAACTGTGCCAGCAGGGGATGGGAGAAGCGGCTTATGACCGCTGCAAAGAGACGATCTCCCAAAAGCTGTGTGAGAAGCTGGAGACGGAAGTCCGCAGGATGGATCTGGGATCGGTGATTGCAGCTCAGGGTGCTGCCGCAATCAAGGAGAAGGTATCCGGTACGATGCTGGCCATGTTTGTCCATGACCGTTCGATCACAGGCATGGCGGAGTCCATCCGCAGCGGCGTGGACCGGTATCTGGAGGAAAATCTCCACGAGGCGCTGCTGCCCAAAGTGCAGGCGGAGCTGGACTTGCTGGCCGGGAAAAGTCCGGAGGACCTTTGCCGGGGGATTTCGGCGGATCAGGAATTGCTGCGCAAGGTGGTGGATCGGGCTTACGGCGCTGTGGTGACCTCCAAAGCGGACCAGGTGTTGGGAGCGATTCATGTGTCTGACATCGTGGAGCAGAAAATCAACGGGATGAATGTGGAGGAAATCGAGCGCCTAGTCCTGTCTGTGATGAAAAACGAACTGCGAATGATTGTCAATTTGGGGGCGCTGATCGGCTTTGTGCTGGGCATCATCAACGTATTCGTCGGCTGAACAAAAAGGAAAAAACGGGAAACCGTCTGGTTTTGAGACGGGAAGCGTGTGCGCTGACGAGACAGAGCGGAGGACATGAGTCCTCCGCTCTGTATTTTTGTGCCGAGAACGGTCTATTTTCCGGGAAGAACCTCTGATAGAGAGAATGTTTCACCTGGTGGGGGAGAAAAAGAGGAGCGACGGAGGGAAGGTGGGAGAACAGAAAAAAGCTTAGAACATATGTTTTGTTGCGAAAGCGGACAGTTTTGTCCGGAAAAGCGGGAGAAAAAGAGAAAAAAATTTCAAAGTTTTTCTTGCCTTTTTTCCGCGAAAGCCGTATACTAGTCCTATGCTGTGGAGCGAAATGGAGAGAAAATGAGGAGCCGGACAGCGAAGTGGAGGGACTTAGGAGATGACAGGCACATATCTGCACAATATGGATGCCAAGGGTCGTCTCTTTGTTCCGGCCAACTTCCGGGAGGAATTGGGCGCCTGCTTTTATGTCGCCGTAGGCGCTAACCGGGAGGCTGACGGCAAACTGTACCAGTATCTGAACCTGTACCCCATGAAGGAATGGGACAGGCTGTGCCAGAAACTGGCCGAGCTGCCCAGCAGCAAGGCTGCTGTCTCCGATACGTTCTTTGCCAATGCGTTTAAATGCGAGCCGGATAGCCAGAACCGGTTTATGATTCCCCAGAAGCTGCGCACTTACGCCGGTCTGGAAAAGGAAGTGGCTGTCGTAGGGAATAACAACAAGGCGAAAATCTGGAACGCTGAAATTTGGAAGGCCAAGGACGCTGAGGCTTTGAGCGGCGACCACGTGGCCGACATGATGGAAATGCTGGGGTTCTGATTATGAGTGAATTTATCCACCGTCCGGTACTGCTGGACGAGTGCATCCAGTCCCTGGCCATCCGGCCGGAAGGAATTTATGTAGATGGCACCCTGGGCCGGGGCGGACACAGCGGCGAGATTGCCAGACGCCTCACCAGCGGCCGGCTGATCGCTATTGACCGGGACCAGGCGGCCTTAGACGCCGCGCAGGTTCGGCTGGCCGACTGTATGGAACGGGTTACCCTGGTCCACGGAAATTTCCGTCAGATGCCTGAAATTTTGAAGCAGCTGGAGGTTCCGGCGGTGGATGGGATCCTGCTGGATCTGGGCGTCTCTTCCCCCCAGTTAGACGATCCGGAGCGGGGCTTTTCCTATCAGAAGGACGCTCCGCTGGATATGCGGATGG
>OMGY01002976.1_pt1 | contig 11978 bp, 12 predicted proteins | sample 1674461 | NCBI WGS metagenome assembly OMGY01 (sample SAMN05578579, study PRJEB25193) | human gut metagenome | biome: Human Microbiome; feature: human-associated habitat; material: feces | host: Homo sapiens | place: USA:Birmingham
TCTTTGCGGAGGATGGAGAGGCGGATTTGCCGCCCATTGACCAACCTATGTATCCGTTGGGAGAGGATAGCGAATGAGATCCTCATGTATTTTCGCAGCCGGAAGAAGCTGCAAGGTGAGATCTCGCTCAACGATACGCTCGATGCCGACGCCGACGGCGACGCGCTTTCGTTTCTCGACGTCGTCGGCGTGGAGGACACGATGTACCTCGACATTCAGGACCGCGACGACTGCCTGCTCGTGCGAAAGCTCGTGCGCGACTGCCTGACCGAGCGCGAGCGGGAGGTCGTCACCATGCGTTATGGCCTTGGCGGGAAAATGCCCCGCACGCAGCGCGAGGTAGCCCAAAAGCTCGGAATCTCGCGCAGCTATGTATCGCGCCGCCAGTAATGTAAACGATGCCCGGAAAGCCTTGAAAACACAGGCTTGTCCGGGCATCGGGCATGTTAGAGGTAGCACCACCGTTATTGTAAGCGGGGCTGAGAATTAAGGTAAGCGGCCGTTCATCAAGTAAAATAGTTATATTAAATAAGATTCATCGGCGAGTACTTCAAGAATTTCTGCTCGATCTTCACCATTGAGGGAATCTGGGAAAATTTCATATAACACAGTTTTTCCGTAAATACTTGAAAAATCCAGTTTTTCATTATCTCTTTCGTGGAAAAACACATCTTCAGGACTATGTTGGATAAAACCATAGTTATAGCCATTTCGATCACGTCTCGCTTTTACTACACGCCCTCTGAGCACCAAAGGTTGAGGATTATCGTATTCAATTTTGTCTAAATTGCCTCCTCGAATAAATGTCAATAAGAATTTTGTAAAGGCGGGGTTATCTTTTATACCGTGTCGATATTGCTGTCCACGTTTCCTTACCCATTCTGCAATTGCTTTTTGCAATTTGGAAGAGCTTTCTTGAATGGCCGCTGTGTATGTAGTGTCGTCAGAAACGATTTCTAATATTTTGTTACAGTAAGCATCTATCTTTTTACTATCGTTAATACTTGGACAAACTCCAGCAATCAATTCACTGACGATAAGAAGTAAGTGGTGCTTATGGTTATCCAAAGCTCGAACAATTTTTTCGTCGCGTTTTAGCTTTTCAAAATTTAAACACATTAGTGCAGCGGTATAATATGGATACAAAGATTGACCATCCACATAGATACTGTTCTTATACTTTTTGAGGAGAATTGCTTCGTGAGAAGTGCCAAAATGAGGAGATAGCATAAACACACTAACAAAGCTTTGAGTAAGGGTTTTTAAGCCAATAATTCGAGTGGAGGGAATTTTGTTGTCTCGAGCATATTGTCGAGAACGTCGCTCATAATAAATTCTATTAGGCGTACCATCAGTTTGAATAACTGTGAAAAACTCCTCAAGATTTTTATGGAAGTCTCGTGTTGTTTCAAACGCTTCGTTATAAACAACATTTTGGCTATTTGTGCCTCTAATAATTGCGCTTGTAACTTCATCTTTTTCGGTAGCAATTATTTTTGCCAGAAGAGTTACTTTAGAAAGATCCAAGCCTTGCATATATGCGTCAAACAAGACATTACATGTTTGACATCCGTTTACAATTTGTGGATTTGATAGGGTGATTTTTCGATTGCCAGTACGCACACTGGTACATACAATTGTGATACCATTATTTAAAAGGGCGAAGTTGCTGGGCGAGTTTTGGATGGTATTCATTATGTCTGCGTTAATATCTGTGTTTCCCTGATAGTCGCGCACATTGTCTGTGAATAGAGATTGTCTAAGCATCTGCTCATCTGTGGTAACCATTTTGATAAGTTCTGGAGCAGCTAACAGAACAACCAGAGAGTTATTTACACCAGAAACTTCAGTGAGACTAAAGTCATCAATAACCGTCATAACGGCGGAGAATGAATTTTCATTTTCCCCGCACATCTTTTTTAGTTCTGTATTGTCAATAAATTTGAAAAAAGCATCACTATAACTTTTGAGAGCGATAATATCTTGTTTAAGTTTATTGGTCTTGGCTTCGAAGTGCTTATTGTCTCGCCATTGTCCAAAAATAATATAATATATTCTAACAATTGGATTTCTTTTCCAACGCAGGATTATATCATCAGAAAAGAGGTAGTCTTTTAACTGTAAAATGGCTTCGATTTTTTCGTTGTGAGGTTCGTGATGTTCATCAACTAAAAAATCAATAATACCATCAGCAAATTTTCCGTACTCACCAGAGTCGAGTTTATCTTTGTTTTTCGACTGGATAAATAAGAATTCAATAGAGATTTGCTTATTCAATTCAACCAGTTCGTCTATATCTTGCTTAGTAGATACAAATATCCCATTTACTTTAATTGCAAGACCATCAATACCCATATCATCGGCGCCGCCTACAGAGCATTCGTCTAAAATTACTTCCTCAGAGATTCCAACATCAGGCTGATGACTACGCAGAACGACATCGTTGACAAAAAGCTCAAACAGCTTGTCTTCAGGGATATTCGACAAAGCGTGATGGGTCTTAAATGAATTAATCCGAGCCTTTATCATAGGTTCAAATTGCATTGAAATAGCCTCCTTTTCTTTAATTTATATAGGTTAGCTTGTACACCCAATGACCACACTCATAGCGTTTAACAAGTTTGCCATCTGCTACTATGCTTGCCAGAATCCGATTCGCCGTAGCCGCTGAAACACCGCACAGCACCCTCACATCTGCATTCATAATAAACTCATGCGTCTCCATAAACTTCTCAATCTGCGTCCACCTCATTGCTGCTTTATCCATCGGCCCATCGCTCATTTCATCACTCGCATTGATCGCATCAATGAGCGATGCTTTGATGGATGAGAGCATGAATTCAATAAATTCCGTAGACTCTCCGGCATCGTTAGATGCGTTGATTGCCGCATAGTATTCCGGCTGGCGGGCATGAATCATCGATTCCACTGGCAACCATGCGAAGGCAGGGTTCCATTTGGAAAGCAACAGCGTATGCCACAGACGGCCCACACGGCCATTACCATCGGCAAAGGGATGAATCAGTTCAAACTCATAATGGAACACACAGCTGCGGATCAGCATATGCACATCGCTGCTTTTAACCCAGTCCAGCAGCTCCATGACCAGATCCGGGACATACTGTGGCAGAGTGCCAAAATGCAGGACATGCCCCTCCTGATCTACGACGCCGACAGGACGGGTACGAAACATCCCTGACTCATCCACCAATTCTCGTGTTATGATGCCGTGAGCGGTCAGCAGGTCATCCACAGAGTAGGGATCAAGCTCCTCCAATCGCTCATAGATCTCATAAGCGTTTTTGACCTCTGCAATATCTTTAGGCGGAGCCAGAACTTGTTTGCCGTTGAGAACGGCAGTGACCTGCTCCAGAGTCAGCGTATTCTGCTCGATGGCCAAGGAGCCATGAATTGTCCGGATGCGATTGGTGCGTCGCAGCATCGGGTTAGCAGAAAGCTTGTTAGTGGATGACAGCTTTCCTGTCAATTCCGCAATCTCAGCAACATAACCGATAATCGCATTAGTAATTTCAAAAGGAGGTTTTTTATTCTTCATGGTGTTCCTCGCATCAAAACACTTTTATGATATTATATCACAGCATCGCTTATTTCATCAATCAAAAAGTAGCCAATATTACAAAAAGGTCGCCTTTTAAGGCGACCTTAAAACATTTAATGAGGTGTAAGCAAATGGGAAATTGTATTGGATTTCGAGTCTGATCTCTTTGGCCCACTTCGTTACCACTTATCGGCGTATATAATTTATCCACACAAGTCAAAGGAGGAATTATATATGGTAAGTGGTCATTTAGCAGTCAAGAAAAATCGATGGTACGCTATTCTGTGTTTACGTCATCCAGATGGACGCAGATACGATAAATGGATAGCAACCGGATTGTCTTATCCTGGAAATAAGAGGAAAGCCGAAGCTATGCTAGTAGAATTGCGTCGACAGCATTTCAACTCCCATATATGGAATGCGGCAACACTGCTTTCCGAGTACATACCTGACTGGCTCAAGACTCGTCAAAAGGAGATTTCTGAAACAACATACAGTTCATATCTTCAAATCGCAAATGAGATTGTTCGCTACTTCTTGAATCAAGACGTTCGTTTGAGTCAAATAAGTCCCCATCATATTGAGACTTATTATCAAACACTATACGAAAGAGGGCTAAAGTCCAATTCCGTATTACACCATCATGCGCTGCTCCATAAGGCTCTCGCAGATGCAAGCCGAAAGGGGCTGATTGCTGAAAATCCGATGGAAAAAGTCCAACGCCCGGCAAAGGGTAGATATATTCCGCATCCTTATTCCGCTGAAGAAATGAAAACATTATTTACCGCGCTGCAAGGCCACTACATGGAAGTGCCTATTAAACTTGCTGCTTACTACGGCCTGCGTCGTAGTGAGGTTCTGGGGCTACGGTGGCAAGCAATCGACTTTGAGCAAGAAACGATTTCCATTGAACATACCATTTGTGAAGTTTCCCAAGCGGTTTCCAATCAGAGAATTATAGGACGAGATACGGTAAAGCAGAAATACAGTAATCGTACACTTCCAATGACTCCAAATATAAAGGCACTTCTGCTCGAGTATCGTGGCAAGCATCGCCAACAAAATGAACACACCGCTACCGATTACTTATTTACCGATGATTCCGGGAATGTGATTCGTCCCGGACACATCTCTTATGCTTTTCAAAAAATTCTGAAGGAAAATGACCTGCGCCGTATCCGATTCCACGATCTCCGCCATAGCAGTGCAGGAATACTAATATCCAACCGCGTACCGCTGGTGGAGGTACAGCAATGGCTCGGCCATAGCACAATCCGTATTACAGCAGACCTATATGCGCATCTTGAATACGAAATCAAAAAACGAAGTGCCGCAGTTATGAGCGACATTCTATTTCGTCATATGGAGGATTTAACGAATGAAACGAATTGAAGAACTATTGTCCGCCGCATCGCCACAAGAACTTTCACGGGCCAAAAGACTTTTGCAAAGCAACCAGTTCCTGAGCGCAAAATTCATAGATGACGCTGGTATACAAACCTTCGAAGCAATGATCACATATCGCAATGGTATTCTCATGCCTTATTTCATGGCGGGCGATGACCATGCTTTAGTATGCCAATGCAGCAATCATGCCGGATTGTGTGTTCATAAAACTGCGCTGTTGCTGGCTGCCAAGTGTATGCTGGAAGAAAACTGCCCGGATTACCACACAACTCTCAAGCAAAGAACTGCAAATGCGATAGATCATGGTATACGAGAGATCTTAAGGAAACCTTGATTGCCTTTTCCGGGATTGAAGCCTGATAATCAATAAACGACGGAATATCAAATTAAATTTGAGAGTTTGGCTACAAGAAAGTTTTCAGCGATTACAAAGGGATAATCTATGGTGGAAACTGCATATCCTAACCACAGGTGATGATGTTATGAAAAAATCAAATTGGAAGGCATATGCCTTCTGGATCGTTCTGGCAGAAGCAGTCGGTGCACTCTCCGGATGGCTGACGCGAAAAGGTGTCAAAATCTATAACGCAACCGTCGAGCAGCTGCCCTTATCTCCGCCAAGTATTGTATTTCCCATCGTTTGGGGGATTTTGTTTGCACTCATGGGTATTGGGGCTGCGCGGGTCTATCTGGCTCCGGCATCCGATGCCCGGTCACGCAGCCTGCTGCTGCTTCTTGTGCAATTGGTGTTCAATTTCTTCTGGAGCATTATCTTCTTTAATTTACAGGCATTTGGTTTCGCCTTCCTTTGGCTAATCGCGCTGTGGGTTTTGATCCTGCTGATGATTTTGTCCTTCCGGAAAGTGGATAAACCGGCTGCATGGCTGCAAATTCCGTATCTGCTTTGGGTGACATTTGCAGCGTATCTGAACTTCGGAGTGTGGCTGCTCAACCGGTAAAGAAATTGGAATAGCCATCGTGTGAAAATATAAGCTAGTTCACTTTCCTGCAAAAACAAGTATAATACCTCTGTATAGCTGATGAAGATAGATTGCGCAATCAAAAGACGGAGAATCCAGGCGGTCAAATTAGCAAATGCACTCAATACCATAGAAGGCGTCCCTGTTTCGGATTATGCCAAAGAGCTTTCGCAGCAATGGGCAAACGGAGAAATATCCGGAGAAGAGATGAAATCCTTATTGCTGGAGCACCATCGAAAGATTGCGTCTGAAGAAGATTCCGTTTAAAAATGCCGGACTGATCGTAGTTAAGGACTTCCTCATACCATATCAATTGAATTTTAAAGTAGTGAAAAGCGATGGGCTATTGGCTCATCGCTTTTTGCATGCCACAAGACAAATAGATTCAACACTCTGCATAGATTGTAGCAGAATAAAAGGAGGTACGCCATGAAAGCACAGAAACTGATAGTCAGCTGCTTTTACAATGAGGAAGGAGAATTTATTTAGGGTTTGATAGATTCGTCCTTTGCCACCGTCCTTAAACGGGGGCTTCCTGAAAATGCAACAGTCCAATATCGCGCATATTCGCTCGCCGTATATGGCAAGATAATGATTTGGGAGAAGGTGAAGTGAAATGAAAGCAGCAGTACTATTTTGCCACACAGATGAACAGGAACCCAATGCAGCAGTCGAACGAGAATTGGGCAGGCAATACACACAATTATCTCAATACGCGAATGCGTATGGTTTTGAACTGGAGCAAGTCTTTTTCCACGTTGGGCAATTGGATTATGAACATCCCGATGATGTGCTTTTGCGATTTTTGCGTGGATTGCAAAATAGCAGATCGAACATTGTTATCGCAGAAACGCGAGACTACTTCCCAGAGAGTCAAATGAGGTTTATTCCTCCGATACATGCGTGCTTTTTGAAGGAACATATTCAACAAATGAAGATAGGCAGCAGGCAGCACCCATTGCCTGCTGAAAAGAAAACTTTATCCGGAAAACCATATCTATACAACAAAGAGAAAAACCGTTGAAATTTGATGAGTCTTGACGGATAATGAAAGCATCCCATAAAAGGATGTGACAGCTATGGTTGCGAAAGTAACACATTATCTTCAAGAGGTTTTGGCTCCGACATTGGATCATTTTCGTGTGCCGGCAACGTACGCGAGTCAGATTATAGATACGGTTGAGCTGCAAATGATATCATTTCTGCGGCATTGGGATGACCTTGCCTTTCGGAGAACATTATTGCTGTTAGGTTCAGAAGAAGGTCCTTTTTACGAGCCTGCCGGAAAAGCTGATGTGAAATGTTTTATAGTTGTAACGCTCCGAAATAGCCCGATTGAAACAATCCAGAGCGACAATTATGTTTCTGCGGGAATGCAGGACAGCCTCTCCAGTCAGGATGTGAAGGAAATTACCAGCGGAGCGATCCGCTTTTTCAATCCCCTGGATTTTTCCTCCATGTGCTTACAGGCGAAGAACTGTTCGGGATATGATTACTATCAAGAAATCGCGGAACGCCATCCTGCCGCGTGGGCGGCTCTGCGGGCATTAGGGACAACTTCGGCTAAAATTATTGATTATCCAAAAGTTCAATATGATACTCCTTTTTCAATCGAAGCCTGCGATGAGATTCAAACCGACTGTGCTGGCGAACTTCAACAAAAGAGGCTTATCCCCAAAGTAGTATTCGACGGATACTCTGCGATGTGGGACCCCCAACTGCTTGAGGTATTGCGAAGCCTTTCCCCTTCGTCCAGAAGTATTTTTGTCGTAGAATCCTTGAAGTCTGCCACTAGAAATTTCGAAAAGCTGATGGATATTCTGGAATTTTTGCTGACGCATGACCTGAAATTCGCTTCAACGAATTTTTACATAGAAAATGGACATGTTGAACGCAGAATAAAACCGTTACGTGCTGGACATACATCGAAAGAGATCCAGAAAAATCTTTCTCAGACGGCAGGGTTAGGATACCGACATGCTGCTGCATTGAATCAACTCTGAGCTAAATTGATAGGAAAAGCACAGCCACCCCGTAACTCAACGAGGTGGCTGTGCTTTTTCATCAGGCAATTACATAGTTTTTGATGAAGGAGGTGTGCCATGAAAGCACAGGAACTGGTAATCAGCTGTTTTTACGATAATGATGGGGAGTCCATACGGGACTTGCTATATTCATCCTTCGCTGCCTTCCTCAAGCGGGAGCTTGGAAAATTTGCGCCCGCACAGGAGCATCCTGTATGATAGACGGGATGAATGGCCGCTTATCTCAGGAGGTTAGAGTATGTATCAAGAGATAAGCAACCCTATGGATTATCATGTGGCACTATATATTAGACTATCAAAGGAGGATGAGAGCGAAGGACCATCGCAGAGCGTGACCAATCAGAAGTCCCTTTTAGATGAATTTGTCCAAAAGCACCGTTTACAAGTTTATGACACCTACATTGATGATGGCTGGAGCGGTACCAACTTCGACCGCCCGGATTTTCAGCGAATGATCGGCGATATTGAGGCCAAGAAGGTCAACATGGTTATTACCAAGGACTTGAGCCGTCTGGGACGTGACTACATCATGACCGGCCACTACATGGAGCGGTACTTCCCAGAGCATCGGGTGCGCTACATTTCCCTCTTGGACGGTATTGACACTGGCGTGGAGTCCAGCGCCAATGATATTACGCCCTTCCGCGCCATTATGAACGACATGTACGCCAAGGACATTTCCAAGAAGATCAAGTCCGTCAAGCGGGATAAGCAGCGAAAGGGGCAGTTCATCGGTGGAAAGCCGGTTTACGGCTACAAGATGCACCCCACCGAGAAAAACAAAATCGTTATTGATGAGGAAGTGGCTCCCATAGTGCGGCGGATCTTTGCCATGGCGCTGGACGGCGTTAGCTGCCGCCAAATTGCCGCTACGCTGAACGAGGAAGGCGTCCCCACACCGGCCACCTACTGTGGTTGGAACATGGGGCGTAAAGGCCCCTATGCGGGGCTGTGGAGCAGCGAGCGCATTTCCAATATGCTGCAAAATGAGACCTACATCGGCAATATGGTGCAGGGGCGGCAAGTGAAGATCAGCTACAAGTCTAAGAAGTGTTTGCATCAGGGTCGTAATAATTGGGTTGTGGTTGAAGATACCCATGAGCCGCTGATCGACGCTGAGAGTTTCCGCAAGGTGCGGATGCTGGTGAACAGCCGCAAACGCACCCGAAGCCGTACCTACGATTTTCTGTTGAAGGGCTTGATTTTCTGCCACGAATGCGGTTATCCCTTGGGCGTGCTGAATCGCCCCAACGCCAAGGGAGAAGAAACATTGTATTTCGTCTGCCGCACCTATCAGCGTTTTACCAAGAACAGTGCCTGCACCACACATTATATCAAGGAAAAAACGGTAACGGATGCAGTGATTGCCAAGGTTCGAGAGGTCTGCGAAGACTATTTGACTGCGGAAGCATTGCTTCCCGCTGCGGAAAAGGCGGTGAAGGAGGCGTCGCAGGAGAACAAGACAGCGGCGGAGATCAGCGCTCTGCAAAATAAGAGTGCCAACCTTACAGAGCACCTTGACCGAATGTACACCGACCGTCTTTCCGGTTTGTTGCCGGAGGAGGACTTTCAGCGTATCTTCACCCGTATCAAGGACGAACGGGCGCAGCTGGAGGAACGAATCAAGGAGCTTCAACAGCAGCAAAAGAACCCTATCAGCCAAACAGAGCGAGCAAAAGACTTGGTGCAAAGATACCTTGATACCGCCTGTGCCAACCGGGAACTACTGGTGAGCCTGATCGAGCGGATCGAGCTGACGGCGGACAGGGAGATCATTGTCAAGTTTCGATTTGCAGAGCTTCAGCAGACGGGATAAATCTGTTCATATCAATGGTTTGCGCCGTTGTGAACGGCGCGATTTTCAAGACGAAATCACTTACAATAGTTCCCGCGCTACGTCTCGCGCATTGAAAAGCGCGCGCTGCAAAAGCTGGAGGAGGCCTTTGGCGAGCGCACATAAAAAAACGCGGGGCGCTTTGGCGCCCCGCGCCCGCTTAGGGGAGAAGCGGGAGAGAAGAGGGAAAGAATTTTGCGGCGTTACACCATGCGGCACGCTTCGCACTCTTCCGTGTCGGGAAATTCCTTGTGGTCGTAGGCGATGCCGTTTTTGTCGTAGTAGTCCTTCACGGCCGCCTTGACCGCTTCCTCCGCGAGCACGGAGCAGTGGATCTTCTGGGCCGGCAGGCCGTCGAGCGCCTCCACGACCGCCTTGTTGGACAGTGCCAGCGCCTCCGAGATGGGCTTGCCTTTGATCATCTCGGTCGCCATCGACGAGGACGCGATCGCGCTGCCGCAGCCGAACGTGTTGAACTTCACGTCCGAGATGATGCCGTCGTTTACCTTGATATACATCCGCATGATGTCGCCGCACTTGGCGTTGCCGACTTCACCGATGCCGTCAGCGTCGGGCATCTTGCCAACGTTGCGGGGGTTTTCAAAATGGTCCATGACCTTTTCGCTGTACAGTGCCATAGGAAAGCCTCCTTTATATCTATATTGTGTCAAATCAGGTGCGGGCGCGCGCCGGTCTCCAGTTCGTCCCACACCGGGGAGATGCTGCGCAGGTAGGCGACCACCTGCCGGACATTGTCCACGATGTACGCCATTTCCTCGTCCGTGTTATATTCGCCCACGGACAGACGCAGCGACCCGTGCGCCACCTCGTGCGGCAGGCCGATGGCCAGCAGCACATGGCTGGGGTCGAGCGAGCCGGAGGTGCAGGCGCTGCCGGACGAAGCGGCGATGCCCTTGCGGTCGAGCAGGAGCAGCAGCGACTCGCCCTCGATGCCCTCGAAGCAGAAGTTCACCGTGCCGGGCACACGCCGGTCGCGGTCACCGTTGAGCCGGGCGTGCTCGATGGTCGAGAGGCCGGCGATGAGCGTCTCGCGCAGGCGCGTGACTTTCTCCGTGTTCTCGGCCATGTGGTCGACCGCCTCGCGCAGCGCTGCGGCCATGCCGGCAATGGCCGGGGTGTTCTCCGTGCCGCCGCGCTTGCCGCGCTCCTGCGCGCCGCCCTCGATGAGGTTCGTGAGGATGATGCCGCGCCGCGCGTAGAGCATACCCACGCCCTTCGGGCCGTGGAACTTGTGCGCGGACAGGCTCAGCAGATCGATATGCATCGCGTTCACGTCGATCTTCACGTGGCCCGCCGCCTGCACCGCGTCGGTGTGGAACAGCACGCCCTTCTCGTGGCACACCTTGCCGATCTCCGGGATGGGCAGGATAGAGCCGATCTCGTTGTTGGCGTACATGATGGTCACCAGACAAGTGTCCTCCCGGATGGCCTCCGCCACCTGCTGGGGGGTGATGGTGCCTGTGGGACCCACGTCCAGCAGCGTCACCTCAAAGCCCTCTTTTTCCAGCTTCTTCAGTGTGTGCAGCACCGCGTGGTGCTCGAAGGCGGTGGAGATGATGTGCTTCTTGCCCTTTCGCTCGCCGATCCGCGCCGCCGAGACGATGGCCTGGTTGTCGGCCTCGCTGCCGCCGGAGGTGAACGTGATCTCCTTAAAGCTGCACCCGAGACAGTCCGCTACCCGCCGCCGTGCGTCCGCCAGCGCCTCCGCGGCCTGCTGGCCTACGGTGTGCAGGCTGGAGGGATTTCCGTAAAACTGCTGGAAATAGGGCGTCATAGCCGCCACGGCCTTGTCGCTCATCCGCGTGGTGGCCGCATTATCTGCATAGACCTGCATAGGATCACTCCTTTAACATATCTTTTTTGTAGGTAAGTGCATGGTAGCACATAAACCCTACAATGTCAATAGGTTTATAGAAAAAAGTAACCCTAAAGTCTTCCCCTTGCGGGGCTTGCAGTGTAGGATGACACGCCCAGTTAGCCTTCCCCTGTAGAGGCGGCGCCCCGACGCCCCGCAGCGTCAAAAAACGCCCTCGTCCCCGCCGCAGGTGGCATTTTCTCCGCACCCAACTTCCATTTTCTGCCAAATTTTCCTGTTTTTATTCCCGGTAACAGAAAAAATGTGTAAAATTTCC
>OMGY01002981.1_pt1 | contig 11965 bp, 12 predicted proteins | sample 1674461 | NCBI WGS metagenome assembly OMGY01 (sample SAMN05578579, study PRJEB25193) | human gut metagenome | biome: Human Microbiome; feature: human-associated habitat; material: feces | host: Homo sapiens | place: USA:Birmingham
CGAGAACTATACGCTCTTTGTGTTTTTCCCAGCATCTCAGGTGTTCATGACGCGCAACATTGTCTGTGCATCCTATCTGGCCATAGCCGTAATGGTCTTTTTAATGGCACTGCTGTGGCAGACCAAAATGGAAAAAGACGCGCTGCGGCAGCACCAGAAACGTACCGGAATTATCACAGCGCTTGGCACGGCGTATACGTCCATTTCACTGGTGGACTTGAAGAAAAACACCGTTGAAATCCTCAAGAACGCGTCCGATACGGTCGAGAAGCAGAAGCACTTTGCACTGAAACGATCCGTACAGCAGGAGCAAATCGAGAAAATTATCGCGGAGCCATACCGTGAGGAGTATCTCGCCTTTGCGGACATGACGACAGTGGCCGAACGTCTGAAGGGTCACACCTCTTTGGCTCTTGCGTCTCAGACTGTCGACAGAAAATGGATCCTTACGCTGATTACACCGCAGCGAAAAGACGCGGACGGCAACGTAACAGCCGTATTGGTTGCCACCCGCGACGCTACCGAGGAAAAGCGGCGGGAGCAAAAGCAGGAAGATGCCCTGCGCGATGCACTGGCGGCGGCGGAACACGCCAATAAGGCCAAGACGGTGTTCCTGAACAGTATGTCGCACGATATTCGCACCCCGATGAATGCCATTATCGGGTTTACGGCCCTTGCCACGGCGCATATTGATAACATTGACCTTGTCAAAGAGTATCTGAAGAAAATCAGCGTATCGGGCCAGCATCTGCTCAGTCTGATCAACGATATTCTGGATATGAGCCGTATCGAAAGCGGCACGGTCAAACTGGACAATACAGAAGTCCACCTGCCCGATGTGCTGCACGACCTGCGCACGATCATTCAAGGCAATATCAGCGCCAAACAGCTTGACCTTTATATCGACACGCAGGATGTGCACCACGAGGATATTGTCACCGATAAGCTGCGCCTGAATCAGGTTCTGCTCAACATCGTGGGCAACGCTGTCAAGTTTACACCGGCGGGCGGTACCATCAATATCCGCGTTGAAGAAAAGCCGTCTGCCCGCAGTGGGTATGCGACCTTTGTTTTCAGCGTGAAAGATAACGGCATCGGTATGTCGAAGGACTTCCAGGCGCACGTTTTTGACTCTTTTTCACGGGAACAGACTGCGACAAGAAGCGGCATTCAGGGTACGGGCCTTGGCATGGCATCTCGAAAAACATCGTAGATATGATGGGCGGAACCATCGCCGTCAAGAGCGAGCAGGGAAAGGGCAGCGAGTTTACGGTCACCCTGGACTGCAAGGTTTGTACGGAATCGGTGAAATATCCGCCGATTCCGGGCCTGAAAGGCGCCCGTGCACTGGTTGTGGATGATGATGCACAGACCTGCATGAGCGTAAGCAAAATGCTGCGGGAAATTGAGATGGAAGCCGACTGGACGACCTCCGGCAAGGAAGCCATCCTGCGCGCGAGGGAGGCGCACAATCAAGGTGCGGAGTTCAAGGTTTACATCATTGACTGGCTGATGCCGGATATGAACGGCATTGAGACGGTGCGCAGGATCCGCAAAGTAATCGAACCCGGCACGCCGATCATCATATTGACAGCCTACGATTGGGCCGACATTGAGGACGAGGCCCGGCAGGCCGGTGTCACGGCGTTTGTTTCCAAACCGCTGTTTATGTCGGAACTGCGCGATGCGCTGACACACAAAGTGGTGTCGGGCAGGCAGCCCCTTCTGCCCAAGCACGGCGACTATATGGGCAAAAAGGTGCTGTTGGTCGAGGATAACGAACTGAACCGAGAGATTGCAACGGCCATTCTGGAGGAAGCCGGACTGAAAGTGGACGCCGTTGAGGACGGCACGGATGCCGTGGCCAGAATGAACGAGGCTGCGGAGGATGAGTATGATCTGATCCTGATGGATATTCAGATGCCCAAAATGGACGGATACACCGCCACCCGGGAGATCCGTACATTGAGCAGCAGTAAAAAGGCAAACATTCCCATTGTGGCCATGACAGCCAACGCTTTTGAGGAAGACCGCCAAAAAGCATTCAAAGCAGGGATGAATGCACATATTGCAAAACCGATTGATGTGAACATCCTGATGGGAACACTGGATAAAGTTTTCAAACAGAATTCGTGATCGCGTTTAAATTGCGTACAAAGGATCTGTACGGCAAAATAAAAAGCATATACAGCTGCGTTTATGGCGAACGGCCTCTCGGCGGTTCGCAACGCGATGCTGTATATGCTTTTTTCATTGGTTTCTTAGGGCAACACCGCAAAGAGCGCCGTGTAAGCCGGGATGCAAAGCGGATCGTATCAGATGGCCATTGCGGATATGCGCAATCTGTCAGCCGCCCAGCTCCACCATGCAGCGGATGCAGCGCCCGGCTCCCTGCATGACGTCCTGCGGCAGGGTGATTTCCTCACCGCCGCTGCCCTGCAGGCAATGGTAAATGTCCATCAGGGTGGTCAGTTTCATGTTCATGCAGGTAAGCTGCACGGCCAGCGGATAGAACCGCTTTTCCGGGCAAGCATAGGAGAGGTGCTCCACGATGCTGTTTTCCGTGCCGATGATGAACTCTTTGGCATCGGACTTTTCTGCATAAGCCATAATGCCGGTGGTAGAGCCAACATAATCAGCCTGCTCCACGACCTCGGGGCGGCATTCGGGATGAACCAGAAGCAACGCCTCCGGGTGGGCAGCGCGGGCTTTGGCTACATCTGCTGCCGAACATACGATATGGCGCGGGCAGCCGCCGTGGTAAAAGGCAAACTGCTTTTCCGGCAGCTGCTTTGCTACATAACCGCCCAAATTGGGATCGGGGATGAACAGAATCTTATCGTTTTCCAGTGCACTGCAAATTTTCAGCGCGCTTGAGGACGTCACACAGACATCGCAGGCCGTTTTCAGCTCCGAGGTCGTATTGATGTACGCTACCACGGCGTAGCCGGGGTACTGCTTTTTCAATTCCTGCAAGGTCGGCAGATCAAGCTGCTCGGCCATAGGGCAGCCCGCCATGGGGTTGGCCAGCCAGACAGTTTTCTCCGGGCTTAAAATTTTGCAGGTCTCGGCCATGAAGCGCACACCGCACATGATGACCCCGTCAGCGTTGGTTTTGGCCGCCTGCACGCTCAACCCGTAGGAATCGCCGGTGTAATCGGCGACTTCCAGCACAGGCTGGCTCTGGTAGGCATGGGCCAGGATGCAGATATTCTTTTCCCGTTTCAGTCGCAGGATCTCCTGCTGCAGTTCATGGACAGTCATAATTATGCCTCGCTTTCTTTCTTCAATGCTCCCACGGTTGCAGCGGAGCCAGAAAGCCGTGCTCTTTCAGTTCTTTTTCGATCAGGCTCAGCCTGTCCGGGGTAGCTGCCTCCACCAGATGATAGTGGTAGCCGTCGGTGGCGGTGGACAGCACCGTGGAAGAACTGTCCTCAAACGATTGCAGAAATTCCCGCACGTCCTGCCGGGAACGGATGTCCATCTCAGCGGTGATACGGCCATAGACCCGGTGGCTGATGCTGATATTCTTGACCCGGCCGCCACAGTCCACAATCAGGTTCAGCTCCTGCCCGGTTCGGTCAGGTGTGTGGCGCACCTTGAACTCCCGTGTGCAGCCGGCGGGCTGATCAGGCTGCTCCAGCACATAGCCGCGTGCAGTGGAAATGATCCCGGGGTGTGATGCCCGTATGACCGCCAGATCCTGCACGATGACCTGACGGCTGACGCCGTAATGGGTAGCCAGCGTGCGGGCGGCAAGAGGCGCTCCGGCATGGGCAAGCTGCTGCAAAATGGCGGCGCGGCGCTCTGCGGTGGTCATATCAGGCCTCCCCCTCGGTCAGGGGCCGCAGATGCTTCATGGAAAGATCCAGAATGGGGGCTGAATGGGTCAGGGCACCGCTGGACACATAGTCAATGCCAATGTCCCGCAGACGGGCAATGTTTTCCCGCGTGACATTGCCGGAGCACTCGGTCTTGGCGCGGCCTGCAATCAAAGTCACAGCCTTGCGCATATCCTCGTCGCTCATATTATCCAGCATGATGATGTCCGCACCGGCTTCCACGGCCTCTTTGACCTGTTCCAGCGTTTCAACCTCCACCTCGATCTTGCGGACGAAAGACGCATACTGCCGGGCCATCTTGACGGCCTTCGCCACGCCGCCGGCAGCGCCGATGTGGTTATCCTTCAGCAGAACGCCGTCGGACAGGCCGGTGCGGTGGTTGCTGCCGCCGCCAACGCGGACAGCGTACTTTTCAAAAATGCGGTTGTTGGGGCTGGTTTTACGGGTGTCCAGCAGGGTGATGCCGGTGCCTTCCAGAAGGGCAGACAGCTGATGGGTATAGGTGGCAATGCCGCTCATTCGCTGCAGGTAGTTCAGCGCCACGCGCTCGCCGGAGAGCAGGACGCGGATATCGCCGTTGACAACGCCGAGCTTCTCGCCGTTTTTGACCGCATCGCCATCCTTGCAGAAGAACTCGACCTCGGTGGCGGGGTCCAGCAGGGTAAAGACGCGTGCAAAGACATCCAGACCGGCAACGATGCCGTCCTGCTTGGCGATCAGGTCAACGGTGCCGGGGCAGGCGCAGGGCATAACGGCGTTGGTGGACACATCCTCGCCGGGCATATCCTCCCGCAGGGCCTGCAGCAGCAGCGGGTCCACATTTAAAAGACGCATGATCTCATTCATGATTTTTGCTCCTCTCGATCGCATTCAAAACTTCGGTTCGGTAGGCCGCAAACAGCGGCTCGGTCTCCCGGTAGGGGGCAAGGTCGGGCGCATCGCCCGTAAAGGCGGGCGGCTCCCCAAACAGTATATCATCTGCGGCGCGCTGTGCAAAGACCAGAGATTCCAGCAGGGAATTGCTGGCCAGCCGGTTGCGGCCGTGGACGCCGTTGCAGCAGGTCTCGCCGCAGGCATACAGCCGGGGCAGTGCTGTGCGGCTGCTCAGGTCCGCCGTGATGCCGCCCATAAAATAATGCTGGGCCGGTACAACGGGGATCGGTTCATGGATGGGGTCGTACCCCTCCTCCTCGCAGCGCTCCAGAATGTTGGGGAAATGCTCACAGATAGCCGCCTCACCGATGGGGCGCATATCCTCCCACACATGGTCGGTGCCGTCCTTTTCCATCTGTGCGCGGATCGCTGCGCTCACCACGTCGCGGGGCTGCAATTCGTCGGTAAAGCGCTGCCCGTCCGCGCCGAGCAGCACCGCGTCGGCGGCTTTGCACAACGCTACCGTCTCGTCGGGGAGCGGTACGCCCGCAGCGTCTATGGCGGCGCCGCCCATCAGCGGGTGGGTGTAGGTAAACTCGTGCCCGAATCTGAGTCCGACGGCGTTTAATACAGCGACGGCCTTTTCGGTGGCTGTACAAAGTCGTGGGGTGGATCTGGATATAGTCCAGGTGCTCACAGGCAACGCCGTGGCGCAGGGCCATGGCGATGGCATCCCCCGTGATGTGGGGGAAGTTAGTGGAGTTTTTATACAACCCGCCGATGCCGCCGCAGGCCAGCACCACCGCCCCTGCCCCGATGGCTCGCGGTTCGCCGTCCGGGCCGGCAGCAATGACACCGCCGCAGGCCGAGGCATCGGCAAAGAAATCCAGCAGAGTCGTATGCTCGCGCAGTTCGATGTTCTCGCAGCGCAGGACCTCGTTCAGCAGAGTCTGGGTGATCTCGTGGCCGGTAATATCCTCATGGAACAGAATGCGCGGGCGGGAGTGCGCTCCCTCCCGGGTAAAGCGCAGAGCCCCGTGGTCATCCCGCGCAAAGCGGACGCCGCGGCGCACCAGATCCCGGATGATCGAGTTGGAGGAACGAATCATCAGGTCTACTGTGGCGGGGTTGTTCTCGTAATGGCCTGCCCGCATCGTGTCATCAAAAAAGGAGCGGTAGTCTGCCTCGCCATGCTGCATACAAATGCCGCCCTGCGCAAGGAAGGAGTCGCTCTCGTCCGCTTTCTGCTTTGTAAGCAGAAGAATGCGGTACCGCGCAGGCAGATTCAGGGCGCAATAAAGGCCCGCAGCGCCGGTGCCGACGATGACTACGTCAAAATAGTCATCCATATTAGCCATTTTCATGTGGTTTCCTCGGTTTCTTCTGTAATTCCAACTTTGACAGTATAGCACCGTTCATTATACGTGTCAAGACACATGTAATGATATATAGTGACACCCCGCCATGCGCAATAAACTTCCGCATAAAAACAACAGGAACACTGCTGTACATTGCAATGTTCCTGTTGTTTTTATTGGGTTAGCCGCTGCAAAGCGTTACAAATCGTTCCGCAGCTTTACGGCACTCCGTTCGGCGATGCACTGCTTTAAGGCGTTGATCATCTTGGCTTCGTCCAGCGGTTTGGCCAGGTGAATATCCATGCCCGCCAGACGGCTGTCCATAATATCCTCGGAAAAAGCATTGGCGGACATGGCAATGATGGGGATGATTTCCGCGTCGGGGCGGTTCATGGCGCGGATGGTTCTGGCGGCGTCCCAGCCGTTCATACGCGGCATCATAATATCCATATAGATCGGGCCGAAACAGTTGACGGGCGACCAATGGTCGCCCCTACACACGCGATAAGGCAAGAATGAATTTTCTTGACGCCCTGCCGCCCGCCGGAGGTCTCTGACCTCCCGTTTTATTTGCCAAATTTACCGGATGAAATTCGTCCGCTTGTCATTCTCCGCCACAGGTGCCGCAATGCCCGCCGCCTTGCCGGCCTCGATGCACCTGAGCATCCACGCCATGTTGCGGCCCAGGTTGCGCATGATCTGCAGGCCCTCCTCGTCGGAGAGAACCTCCTCGGCCTTGCCGCCGTGGACCATCGGCCAGTAGGTAGAGCTGATGAGCGGCATCTCAAAGAACTGCGGCACCTTCTCCATGGCCTCCAGCGCCGTCGTCGTGCCCGCGCGGCGGGCGCTTGTCACGACAGCCGCGGGCTTGTGGCGCAGGTATTTGCCGCCGCTGATGGCCAGCCGGTGCATAAAGCCCAGCATACTGGCCGCCGCCGTGGCGTAATGTACCGGTGCGCCAAACACGATGCCGTCGGCCTTTTCCACCAGCGGCAGCACGTCGGCCACCGGCCCGCCAAAGACGCATTTGCCCGCCTTGCCGCAGCCGCCGCAGCTTACACAGCCGCCCACCGGCGCAGAGCCGATGTGGAAGATCGTCGTTTCGATGCCCGCTTCGTTCAGCGTCTTGGCCACCTCGGCCAGTGCCGCGTTGGTGCAGCCGTTTCTGTGCGGGCTGCCGTTGATCAGTAGTACGTTCATAGTCAATACCCCCGTTTTTGATTTGCTCTGTATACCATTATAGCATAGTACGCAAGCATTTGTGTAGGGGCGGCATATAGGCCGCCCGCGGCTTCCCGGCAGACGACCACTTGCGGGCCGCATATATGCGGCCCCTACTATGCTTAAACGAATCATTAAAGAAAGGCCCATCCCCATGACCACTACCTGCCTGAATTTTACCAAAAAATGCGGTGGATGTCCGCTGCTGGCCATGCCCTACCGGGAACAACTGGCCCAAAAGCAGGCCCGCCTGCAAGAACTGCTGGGCGGCTTTGCGCCGGTCAAGGCCGTGCAGGGCATGACCGACCCGCTGCATTATCGCAACAAGGCTATTGCCAGCTTTGCTGCCCAGCACGGCAAGCTCGTCTGCGGCCTGTACGCCGAGGGCACGCACAAGGTCCTGCCCGGTGCGGACTGCCTGCTGCAGGAGGATATTTTGAACAAAACGCTGGCCGCTGTGCTGGACGCCGCCCGCACCTGCCGCTGGACCGCCTACGACGAGGACCGCGGCACCGGGCTTTTGCGCCATACGGTGCTGCGCAGTTCCGCTGACGGCAAGGTGCTTGTCACACTGGTCACGCCTGGTCCCGAGCTGCCCGGCAGCAAGAATTTTTGCGCCGCGATGCGAAAAAAAGCGCCGTGGGTCGTCAGCGTCGTGCAGAACATCAACCCTACCCGCACCAGCGCTGTGCTGGGCAATCGCGAAAAAACGCTCTACGGCCCCGGCTTTGTGCTGGATACGCTGTGCGGCACGCAGTTTGCGATTTCCTCCCGCAGCTTTTACCAGGTCAACCGCACACAAACGGAAGTTCTGTACAAAAAGGCGTTGGAACTCGCCAAATTGACCGGCCGTGAGACAGTCGTTGATGCCTACTGCGGCATCGGAACGATCGGCCTGTGCGCTGCGCCGCAGGCAAAACAGGTCATCGGCGTCGAGCGCAATCCCGCCGCCGTGAAGGACGCCGCCGCCAATGCCCGCCGCAACAAAATCGCCAACGCCCACTTTGTCTGCGCCGATGCCACAGAATGGATGACGGCCGCCGCAGGCGAGGGCCTGCGCCCGGATGTGGTGTTCCTCGACCCGCCCCGCGCGGGCAGCACACCGGAGTGTATCGCCGCCGTGAACAAGATGAAGCCGCGCCGTGTCGTCTACGTCAGCTGCGACCCCGAGACCCTGGCCCGCGACGTCGCCGCCTTCACCCGCCTGGGCTGGCGCGCCGCCAAATTCTGCCCGGTAGACCTCTTCCCCCAGACACGGCATGTGGAGACGGTATGTTTGTTGGTGAAATAAAAGCTGTTCGCGAAATTTGCATAAACTATAATGGAGAAATTTATTTTACGTAAGACATAATATTGGGGAGGTAAATTATGAACGAAATAGTTGAGGCAAATCGCGCGAACAAAATAGAAATTGCAAACAATAGGCCGGCGGGAATCGAACTTTCGGGCCTGTTGGCGGATACAAGAACTGAATTTGATGGAAAAAGTGTGACCACCATTCCGATTGCAGAGTTGGCTGCCCTTGGTGCGGGCGTATCCTCGCTTGTTCCTGCGTTCCGCACAGTGACGCAGACGACATCTGTTGCCGTTGATGGGGTATTTAGAATTGCTAATGCGGTAACCGGAGATACCTTGAAGCTGGCACAAAATGGAAATGCTTGGGGTGCATTGAAAACCGCAGCAGGCAAGTCCAAGATGGCACAGCTTACGAAAGTTGAAAATCTTTCAGCAGTTACCCAGACCGTGGCGGCTTTTAACCCGGCGACAGTGTTGATGGCTGCCGCGCTATATTCCATGGAAAAAGACCTCAAAAAGATAACAGCAACGCAGCAGGAAATCCTTTCATTTCTTGAGGTGGAAAATGAATCCCAAATCGAAGCGGATGTCGGGTCGCTGGTTGACGTTGTAACAAACTATAAGTACAACTGGGACAATGAGCTTTCTATGGCAAGCAGCCACAAATTAGTAATGGATATCCAAAATCGAGCAAGAAAAAATATGCTTGCTTACCAAAAGAAAGTTTTAAATGCAATATCAGCAAAGAAACATGCAATAACACAAAGCAAAATGGCCGCAGAGCAGACGGATTTGGAAAAGAAATTCAAGTATTACCGTCTGTCCGTATATAACTTTTCCCTTGCTTCTATGATGAAAATTATGTTGAGCGGCAATTTTAAAGAGGCGTACATTACAAAGATACAGAATGAAATAGAATCGTTGGCAATATCATATCGAGAACTATTTCAAAAAGGGTCGTTATACCTGGAAAAGCTGGGAAATGTCGGCATTGAGGTAAATGTTATAAAAGGGTTAGGCACCGCAGAAAAAACGGTTGGAAAATTTATTGGCGCAATTCCGATGATAAAGGAAGGACCGGTTGACGAATTTTTACAGGATAAGGGTGAGACTTTACAAAAAAGTGCAGCCGATAAGGAGCGCAAAGCATTGGAGATGTTTGCAAGCCTAGGCAATCCCGGAATCAGAGTTTTTGTAGAAAAGATGGAGGATATGATTCATATTTATAACCATACATCAGGAATCTACTGCGATAAAGACAATATTTATCTGGTCGGATAAAGGCACTTCTTCCATTTGTAGGTAAACAAACATGAAACCTCTCATCCACATCTACGGCGCGTCCGGCTCCGGGACGTCCACGCTGGGGCGATACCTGGCGGGGCAATTTCAGTATGCCTTCCTCGACTCAGACGACTATTTCTGGCTGCCCACTGACCCGAAATTCACGACAAAGCGCCCCATTGAGCAGCGTGTGCCGCTCATACGGCAGGACATTGCCGCCGCAAAAAACGGTGCTGTCCTCTCCGGCTCGCTCGTCGGCTGGGGGGATGCTCTCATCCCGGATTTCACGCTGGCGGTGCGCGTTGTGACCGACACGCCCACCCGGCTGGCGCGTATAAAACAACGTGAGTACGCGCGGTTTGGCACGCGCATTTTGCCGGGCGGCGATATGTACGACCATCATCAGGCATTTTTGCGGTGGGCCGCCGGTTATGATGACGGCGGGCTTGACACGCGCAGCGCTGTGCTGCATAATGAATGGCAGAAGCAGCTTGCCTGCCCGATCCTGACGGTGGACGGCACTGCGCCCCTGGCCGAGACCGCCGCCCGTGTGGAGGAATTGCTATGCTCTGCAAACTGACCCCCGAAGAAGAAGTGCGTATGCACATACTTTTGAAAGGCATTGCCGATGACCCGAACGCGCTGGAAATGCAAAAGTTCATCCAGCACGGCAGTGTGACGACCTACGAGCATTGTATGCGGGTCACGCGCATTGCATTCTGGCTCAACATCCATCTGCGTGCCCACGCCGACGAGGCCAGCCTGGTAAAAGGTGCGTTCCTGCATGATTTTTACCTGTATGACTGGCATAATTGCAGCAATATCACGCACTGGCATGGCTTTAAGCACCCGCGCATTGCACGCTATAACGCTGAAGTTGTGTTTGCCTTGACCGACAAGGAAAAGGACATTATCCAAAGCCATATGTGGCCGCTGACCCCCACCGACATCCCCCACAGCCGCGAGGCCGCGCTGGTCTGCATGGCCGACAAGATGTCGTCGAGCTATGAGACGGTGTTGGAACGGCGTGCCAAACGAAAAAACAAATGAACCGTAGGGGCCGGGTATGCCCGGCCCTCAGCCATACCGATACAGAACGTTTGCCGTGAAGCCGCGGGCCGGAAATGTCCGGCCCCTACTGGGCGGTATAGAATATAAGGGAGGAACCATTCATGCCCGACCAATACACTCGCACCCGCGCCCAGTTGGGCACGCCCGCGCTGGACGCATTGCGCAAGGCCCATGTGGCCGTGTTCGGCATCGGCGGCGTCGGCGGCCAGGCCGTTGAGGTGCTGGCCCGCAGCGGGGTAGGGAAGCTGAGTTTGTTTGACAGCGACGTCGTCGCGCTCTCCAACCTGAACCGCCAGCTGGTGGCGTTGCACTCCACGCTTGGTCAATACAAAGTGGACGCTATGGCCGCCCGCATTGCGGATATCGACCCCACCATCGTTGTACACGCCAACCGTATGTTTTATAACGCCGAAACAGCCGCCGATGTTGACCTGACGCAGTTTGATTACGTGCTGGACTGCATCGACACGGTCAGCGCCAAGCTGCTGCTGATCCGCCGTTGCAAAGAGGCCGGGGTGTCGATTCTGTGCAGCATGGGCGCAGCCAACAAGCTGGACCCGACAGCGTTCAAGGTGGCGGATATCGAGAAAACCACCGTTGACCCGCTGGCAAAGGTCATCCGCATCGAGTGCCGCAAGCGCCGCCTAGGCAAGGTCAAGGTCGTTTTTTCGGAGGAGCCGCCCCTGCCGCCGCTGGCAGATGAGACGAGCGAGACCCCGGTTGCCGCACGGCGCACCGTGCCCGCCAGCAATGCCTTTGTGCCCGCCGCCTGCGGGCTGGTCTGCGGATCGGAGGTCGTCAAGGACATTCTGCGCAAGGCCGGGGTCTACCGCGGCACAAAATAATAAAAGCAAGGATAATCCAAATGGTGCCGTGCGAATGGTAGATTTCCATTCGCACGGCACTTTTTAGGTGACGTTATATTATTCTGCCAGTAATTCAGCCTCGGCAAGGGTGGGGTCAAAAGTGCCTTGTACTGCGGGGAAAGATCGTGTGTTCAGGACATATCCTTTGGGAATT
>OMGY01002983.1_pt1 | contig 11958 bp, 9 predicted proteins | sample 1674461 | NCBI WGS metagenome assembly OMGY01 (sample SAMN05578579, study PRJEB25193) | human gut metagenome | biome: Human Microbiome; feature: human-associated habitat; material: feces | host: Homo sapiens | place: USA:Birmingham
AAAGCATACTCGTTGAAGTAGGAATGAAACATAAAAGTTTATAACTTTTTATAAGTTTTCAGTAACGGGAGAATGGACGACACACAAAAAATGGAATATGCGAGGGCGTTTCTGCAAAAGGAGGTAGAGTCGGAATTTCCTTACCCGTTTCAGATTCTGACGGAGGAGGACAGTTTTTTATTCTGCTTTAAAAATGGACGCAGGGACTGCTGCGCCCGTTTAAAGGCGACAGAAGGGATGCTCAATAAGCTCTGCAGCGGGGATAAAAAGGTGCAGAAGCAGGAAAAAGAGCGGGTGCTTCGGGTTCTTGAGGCAGCAGTGGAAGCGCAGGAAAATACGACTCTTTCAGAAAAAAGTGAGTACGGAAAAATGAAAAATATGCTGATTCTTCGTCCGCTCAATCTGGATTTTTACCGAAGCGAGCTTGTAAACGTGCCGTATATCCGCATCGGGGATGTAGCGCTGGTGCTGTACTGCGTTTTATCTCATCTGGGAGGAGATTATTTTACGACGAAGGTGTACCGGGATCAGGTTCAGAAATGGATGGTCCCCGAAGCGGAGGTAATGCGGGCGGCGCTGGTCAATACGAGCTTTTTGTATCCGCCGCGGCTGTATTCGATCCAGTGCCTGATGGGCTGGGACGGAAAGCGGTACGAGAACGGCATTTTTATGGGGGAGGACGACGAACAGAAAATCCCGCCGGGCATGCGCAGCTATCTGTTGACAAATACGCTGGAAATCAACGGAGCGATTGCCGTTTTTTATCCGGGTGTTGCGGAGAAAATCGCGCAGGATCTGGGCGGTGACTTTTATATTGCGTTCACGAGTATTCATGAGGCACAAATTCATGGCGTCGGAATGATTTCTCCGGAAATAGTGGAGTACAGTTTGCAGGAAACGAACCGGGAATGTACCAGACCGGAGGAGGTTCTGTCCAATCATGTATATCTTTACAATCAGGAGAAAAAGACATTTTCAATGCTTATGGACGGCGATTTTCTGGAGGTAGAACATGAAGAATAGACGGGGAAAGTATCTGTATTTTTGCAGCGCAGAGCAGGACAGTCTGTATGCGTTGAACATACAGACTTTTTTTGTTCTCCTGAACATTCTTTTTTATTTTAAGTCATTTCTGTCGTACATTCAAGTCTCTATTTTATCAGGATTTACTATCCTATATCATTATCAACAACATCGTAACCTGCTGTTCACTTATTATAATATTTCCCACTCTACAGTTCTAGCCGCCCGATTTAGCGGATTCCTTCTGCTATAATCAAATAAGCAAAACACCTGTTTTTTCTCCACCTGCCCACTCTGCTCAAACTTCTTTATATTAATTTCAAATACTTCGATATGACTTTGGTTGGCTGCCCTCTTTGAATCATAAATTCCTGCCTGCACATCTTCTGGAAAAAGTTTTTCTCCCTGTTCTCTGTATAATGCTTTCCACTCTTTCTTGTATTGTGCGGTATCTTTTGCCCATGCAGGTCTTCCTTTTACATTTTCTCGAAGATACATATCATATAGCATAATCTCATCTAAAGTATCCCATTCATTTTCATCTATATGTTCTCTTAAAAACTCCCGAAGAATATTATACTTTTCGAGTCGGTTGTGATTCAGCTTATGATAGCCTTTTCCCCGATACCATGCTGAAAACATTTCATAGAAGCGGAATGGACTCTCAAAAAATGGAACAGCATATTTTAAAGTTAATGTATACTGACCACTGTTGTAATAGAGTTCTACAAGCTCCTCCACACCTTTTAATAAAATAATCTCGTCATAAGAGAGCCATTTTGTTCCAAGTACTTCGTATGGCGGCTGATTACGATATAGAATGCTATACTTTTTGACTTCTTCCTCCATCATCGTTCCCTTTAACACTTTAAGGAATCCAAGCTGAAGCTGGTCTGGCTCATGTGCATATAAATCATCAAATGAGCATCCAAATCTCTCATAATTCTCATATGGCAGCCCGGCAATTAAATCCAAATGCTGATGAATATTTCCCAGTTCATGTACTCTGTCCACATAATGAAAAAGCTTATCTAAATCCATATGCCGATGAATCGCATCAACCGTCTCCCCATTTGTGGACTGCACTCCAATTTCAAGCTGGATCAGACCCGGACGCATCTTTGCAAAAAGCTCTAACTCCTCCTCACCAAGCAAATCCGATGAAATCTCAAAATGAAAATTCGTAATTCCATTATCATGCTCCACCAGATAACTCCAGATATCAATTGCCCTCTGTCTGTTGCAGTTAAATGTCCTGTCAACAAACTTAACCTGTGGAACTTTTGCTTCAAGAAAAGCATCCAGCTCTTTTTTCACAATCGGCAAAGAACGAAATCTTACCGTCTTATCCACAGAAGAAAGGCAGTAACTACAGCAGAACGGACATCCTCTGCTCGTCTCATAATATAAAATCTTATGTTCAAAAAGATGAAAATCCTCGTACACAAATGGAATCGTATCCATATCCATCAATGTGGCAAAACCTGTATTGATGATTTTCGTTTTATTTTCTATATTGCTCTCAGCATTTCCTAAAGCTGCTTTTCCCGAAAAATCCCGGACGGCAATTCCCTGTAACTTTTGGAGTTTTGACATATCTATATAATTCGTTGGATAGACATTATCTTCTCCTGCGAAATGTTTATCTTCTATATCTTTTTCCTCTTTTACAGCTTGTTTCCTTTCTATGGAATATCTCTTTTCCACAATTCCTGATAAGACTTTTTTACTTTCTGATTGTTTGTATACATCTTTAATCCGACATTTTTCCTCCACTGTTAAGCGAATCAGTTCAGAGAAAACTTCCTCTCCCTCTCCCTGCATAATCAGGTCAAATGCTGGATTCTCCATCAAAAATTTATTCGCTGCATAAGAAACTTCCGGACCACCAGCCCAGATTTTCACATCAGGACTCACTTTTTTAAGCTCCGCCGCCAGTTCTCGCACAAAAGAAATATTCCATATATAGCAGGAAAAAATAACAACATCAGCCTTTTCCTCATATAAATCCTGTAAAATATCCTCTACATAATTATTAATTGTATACTCTTTTAAAATGATCTCCGCTCCCGGAATCTTCTTCCTGTCAGCATAAGCTTTCAGGCTGAAAATCGCTAGATTTGAGTGGATATACTTCGCATTAATTCCGCATAATAAAAAGCGCATTACATACTCCTTCCAACAAAAATAAATCCTGCCAGGCAGGTTCTTTTATTCAATACGGGATTCAAACAGAACTTCCCAGCTCTGTTTGAATAAAAAACCTACGGAAATGTACTCCGCAGGCTGCTTTTAATTCGAACCTTTTCAGTATAACATGAGATGAGCGTTTTTAATAGGGGAATGTTGTTTAAATGGCTAAACTGACGCCTCCTATCCTTTGTAATATACAAAATGCTTCGTATCACTGCGTCCAAACTGCTCAACCGCAGCTTGAACTTGCTCTAAGGCACATTTTTGTATATTACAAAGGATAAGAGGGCTGTCCATTCTTAAACCTCCTAACTACAAACTCCCAATCTGGCAAGTCTGTTAAAAACTTAGAAAAGTGAATTAATGAACTTTCGTTTTCTATAAAGCTATAATCTTCTGAACAATTTCAAAAAACCCCTTGCATTTTCAAAAAAACTGTGCTAAAATAAATTTCGTTGTGAGACAGTACATCACATGCGGGTGTAGTTCAATGGTAGAACACTAGCCTTCCAAGCTAGATACGTGGGTTCGATTCCCATCACCCGCTTTTATTTTTTCAAAGTTGTTAAAACATTTCAAAAAGTTCTTGACAATTAGAAAATATATGATATAATAAATACAGTTTGGCGTACAGGGAATATTCTGCATTATCCCATGTACACTAACGCTGCAAGCGTGACACCTCTGTGTCACTAACAATATCATTCAGAAGGTGAATAATGAGCAAACAGATTCAATTAAGAAGCAATGGAAAAATGTACACCCTGGGAGAAGAAATTTTCAATTCCATTTCCCACGGCGCGGGTGCTGCTCTGGGCATAGCAGGACTGGTCATAGCTATAATCAAAGCCGTCTCTTCCGGTCCGCTGGCCGTAGTTTGCGCGGCAATTTACTGCTCCTCAATAATAATACTTTACCTTATGAGCACTCTGTATCATGCCATTAATCCGCCCAAAGCCAAAAAGGTGTTCCGGATATTTGACCACGCCACTATTTTTCTTCTGATAGCGGGCACCTATACTCCCCTTACCCTTATAACGGTAGGCGGTACGCTGGGTCTGGTTATCTTCTGCGTGCTCTGGGGCCTTACTGTTCTGGGAATAGTGCTCAATGCAATAAGCATAGAAAAATTCAAAGTATTTTCTATGATATGCTATATAGCAATGGGCTGGTGTGCAGTCATTGCCGTCAGACCGCTGATAAGCAATATGGCCGTGCCTGGACTTATCCTTATTCTGCTGGGCGGTATATTTTATACTGCCGGGCTGATATTCTATGCAAAGACCAAAATTAAATTCATGCACTCCATCTGGCATCTTTTTGTTCTGACCGGCAGCATACTCCACTATTTCGCAATACTATTTTATGTATTATAGCGATTCGCCATTTACCTGGCTGAATATAAAGAATTATTCAAAAGACGGCGGCACAGCATTAAACTGTGCCGCCGTCCTGCATAAACCCTTAAATATCCGCAGCCCGCATTTGCGCCGTTATTATTTTCATACGCAGTTTAATCCCCTATAGGCTCCCCTTTGATTATTTTCTCCAAAAAGGTAATGCCGTCCTGGACATACAATCCAGACTCCCGGCCCTCTTTTTCACTGTAAGAAGGACGGGAATGCTTGGGATTTTTATTAGTGCTGTCATAAAGCACAAAGGGTACCGGATCGTCGCTGTGACTGCCAGTCGTCAGGGGAGTGGGATGGTCGGGAGTAATAAGTATCTTATAATCCTCGCCGCAGTCCTTTAAATAGTCCATAACCGGCTTGAGCGCCAATTTGTCTATATATTCGGCAGCCTTTACCTTGCCCTCTACTTCATGCCTGTGTCCGCATTCGTCAGGCGCCTCAACATGCAGATACACCAGGCCGCAGCCTTCCTTAAACGCTTTTACAGCCGCTTGAGCCTTGCCCGCATAATTGGTATCCAGATTGCCCGTAGCGCCCTCTACCTTATACAGCCTCATACCTGCGCAGTTGGCTATGCCCCGCAATAAATCCACGGCCGTTATAACCCCGCCCTCGATTCCATATTTTTCCTTGAAGGAAGGAAGGGTCATCCTTCTGCCCTGTCCCCAAAGCCAGATTGAATTAGCCGGACGCAGTCCTCTTTCCATGCGGCTTAGGTTTACAGGATGCTCTTTAAGCACCTCATAGCTTCTCTCCATCATAAAAGCAAGCATTTTAGAAAGAGTTCCTTTAGGCAGATATTCGGTTATTTTGCGCCCGGTAATATTATGGGGCGGAGTAAAAGACATGTCTGTATCAGTGTTTTTTATTATAAGGCAGTGCCGGTAACTGAAACCCGTATAGAATTTAACCAGTTCACTGCCAAAGTACTGATTAAGAGTTTTTATAATCTCATCCGCTTCGGGTGTGCTTATCTCGTCCGAGCTGTAATCAATCATTGTCTTTTGAGCGTAAGGCATATCCTCAGAAAGCGTCACTAAATTGCACCGCAGCGCCACATCCTTTTCATCCATATGTATGCCTATGGCCGCCGCTTCAAGAGGAGAACGGCCGGTAAGGTATTTCCGGGCGTCATAGCCCAAAACGCAGAGATTGCCCACTTCGCTTCCGCCTTTGCAGCCCTGGGGAGTAGGATTCAGCATTCCTACTTCACCCGTCTGGGCAAGCGTATCCATGTTAGGCTTATACGCGCATTCTAAAGGAGTTTTCATATCCAGCTCAGGTACGGGCATATCCGCCATGCCGTCACATAAAAGCACAAAGTATTTCATAAAAATATCCTCTTTAAATGAAAATATTGCAGATATTTAAGACTTCGGCTGAAAGGCTTTATATACTGCGAATATATTATATCATATTATCCGATTATTGTAAATTTTAAAGTGGCGGAAAAGGGGATACTAAGTGAGGCTCCCCATATCAATATAAAAGAATACTCATAAATATGCTGTAAGGCAAAAATCCCCAAAATAAACGCTTGACACCATTAATAAAACCATTATATAATATTTGCGAAATCAAAATAATATAGTTTTCTATGCATCATTTTGTACTCTCAGTATAATATGGTTATGTGCATGAAGGCCAATGTTTTCCTGCGGTTTGTCATACCGCCTTGCCGCCTTTTGAAATCTGTTTTCAAAAATGCATTAAATCAGCGTCTAATAAACCTAGAAAATATTGCAGTGTATTGACGCATATGCATTGATGGCTTTATGCCCAATGAAAACGCGGGCTGCATTTTACCACATCAGGCTGTTTGTTAATCTGGGGCTGGTATTGTTCTCATTAAAATATCAGCAGAACCAAAGCCGATGCATGAGAGAAAACGCTTAAACGCAAACTTTTATGCGTTATAGTTAAACGCGCCGTCAAAGCGCTGAATTATAAACCCTATTTTAAATTTGGAGGTTATTGCATGGATATCAACCAGCTTAAATCCATGACTATTATTCAGTTAAGAGTTTTGGCAAAGGAAAAAGGAGTTCATTCCCCTACCACTCTTAATAAAGCGCAGCTTGTAGAAAAGCTCGCTGAAAAACTGAACGCCGAGCAGCCAGCTGAAATTCAATATTCTCCTGCACAGAATGCTGCAAATCAACACGCAGTTCCTGTGCATGAGGATTTTAATGCTCAGCCGCCCGTTGAACAGGAGCCCCGCGTTCCGTCCTACGAATCCGAGGATAATCAAATGAACGGCAGTATGCCGTCTCAGCAACAGTATTCCAGCTACAGCATGCCGCAGCACAGTTACCAGCCCCGCGAGGAAATCCACCAGTCAAACGAAAACGAATCCAATCAATATACTTATGTGCCCGGCCGCCAGTCGTATCGCACCAATTACACAAATTATAAAAACTATAATAACCGGCCCAGAACCTACACCCCCTACAACCGGCCCAGCAACGCCCAAAGGCAGGATAACACCTATTACAATAAACAAGAAAATACTTACTATAATAAGCAGGACAATACCTATTATAACAAAGAATACGGCACTTCCAATCCCGCCGTACCCGAAATGCTTAACAGCGGAGAATGCGGGGACTGCTGCGGAATACTGGATGTGCATAACGACGGCTATGGTTTTCTGCGCGCCACCCAGTTTAAGGTAGACGATTTCACCAACGGCCGGGACGTATACGTCTCCATTGCACAGATACGCCGATTCGGTCTGCGCACCGGCGACTTGGTACGCGGCAAGACCCGTCCTGTCAAAGAGGGCGAAAAAATACTCGCGCTGCTGTATGTTACCGAAATAAACGGGCTGCCCCCTGAAGAAGCCCAGAACCGCACGCCTTTTGAGCACCTGGTTCCCATATATCCTGATGAAAGGCTCAAACTGGAAAACCAAAGCAACGAACACGACTTGGCTATAAGGCTTATAGACCTTGTTTCACCCATAGGCAAGGGACAGCGCGGCATTATAGTTGCGCCCCCCAAAGCAGGCAAAACCACCCTGCTCAAAAAACTTGCCAACGCGATAAGCACTAATTATCCCGATATCGAGCTTATAGTGCTGCTCATAGACGAACGTCCTGAAGAGGTTACGGATATGCAGCGCTCTATAGACGGCGATGTTCTGTATTCCACCTTTGACGAGCTTCCTGAAAATCATGCCAAAATCTCTGAATTTGCTCTTGAGCGGGCCAAGCGCCTAGTTGAACACGGCAAAGACGTAGTAATACTTTTGGATTCCATCACCCGCCTCACCCGCGCATATAATATAGCCATCCCCCCCACAGGCAGGACTCTTTCGGGCGGCCTTGATCCAGGCGCGCTTCACAAGCCCAAGAAATTTTTCGGCGCTGCGCGCAATATTGAAAACGGAGGCAGCTTGACCATTATTGCCACTGCGCTTGTGGAAACCGGCTCCCGAATGGATGAAGTTATATTTGAAGAATTTAAGGGCACCGGAAACATGGAAATAAAACTGGACAGAAAATTGCAGGAGAAGCGCGTATTCCCTGCGATAGACATAAGCAAATCGGGCACCAGGCGGGAAGAAATGCTGCTTTCGCCTGAAGAACTGGAGGGCATAAACTCCATCCGCAATCTTCTCTCCTCCAACCCGGATAACGCTACCGAACAACTGATTGCAACTATGTCCCGCACAGAAAACAACGAACAGTTCCTTCAGCGGATTAAGGGCTGGATGGCTCTTATGGAAAAAGAAGGCTATCAAATGACCAAAAGCTGATTTTTCCTGAGTTGCAAGCTGCTTGAGTATTTATCATAATATTTTTTGGGGCTTTCAGAATAATTTTCTGAAAGCCCGTTTTTTATATTAAACAAATACGGCGGCGTTATAAGGGATAATGCCATCTTAAAGCGCTGAATTTTCACTCCTTTTGTTTTGTGTTAGCCTCGTTTTATGGACGGCCGGCAAAAGGCCTCCAGGCGTATTGCAAGGACGCAAATCAGCACGCTTTTAGCTATGCGGCTTCAGTTCTAGGAAATCCGCCTGGTTCCCATGTTATTTTCAAACAGCGTGCCGCCTGCCCCCTCTCTGCTCTGAAAGCAAACAGAGCCCCGGAACCGAAGCCGTATTATCCCTTATGCGCCAGCTCTAAGCATATTTATTATCCGGCCGCGCGGAATATTAAACTGCGCAAAGAACCCCCAAGGGGCGGCGCCGTTTGGCAGGCGTACGCCTGCCGGGCCGGGATGAAATCCCGGCCCGCGGCCTGGACAGGCCGCAAACGGCGCCGCCCCTTAGGGGTTCTTTATATAGAATAAAGCTTCCGCACGGCCGGATAATAATATGCCATGACTGCCTTTATGCGCCTGTCCCCTAACCCTAAAAGCCCCCGTGCTCTATACTTCCGCAATCTGCTGAGCATATTTTAAACGCAAATTCACTCTAATCAACTTTACTTTTACAGCGCGGCATAATATAATTAAAAAAACAACTACCCAAGGAGGCTCAGGTGGAAAAGACCATCCGCGCGCTTACAATCGCCTTTTATTCAGTATTTACTATTATTATAGGCTATATATTCTTTGCCTCGCTGGCCAACAGCTTATCCCTTCTAACCCTGATAATCCTTCTGCTGTTTATCCCAGGCATATACCTGATACACCGCTTTTTATTAAAATATGAAAATTTTTTGAATGAACACTATAAACTATTGCTTGCGTTTTTTATTGCTTTTATGCTGTGCATTCAAATTATATTTGGCTTTCTTCTTCGCTTTACCCCGGCGTTTGATATGGACGCAATATACGGCGGTGCAATAGAATGGGTCAATACAGGCTCATTTTTTTCCTATTACGACTACTATTACTACTTCCCAAACAATTTAGGCGGTATGAGCCTGCTTTATATCTTCTTTAAATTGGCCTCATATGCCGGGATTTCTGATTTCTTTGCAGTGGGCATGATAATGAACAGCATTATGTCGGTATGTGCCATGCTGGTATGCTCTTTAACCGCGAAAAAATTGGGCGGAGCATCTAAAGCGGTTTTTGTGCTGGTGCTGTTTTTGTTGTCTCTCCCCTTCTATTTTATTGCACCCGCTTTTTATACCGATTCCCTTTCTATGCTTTTTCCCATACTTATAATTTTTCTGGCGCTGAAACTGCGTGAAGCTGATAAACTGCGGCAGAGTGTTTTATTATCAATCCTGATAGGCATTGCCGCGGCCATAGGCATGCTTATCAAATCCACAGTAATAATAACCCCCATTGCTGTAATTATCTGTCTGCTAATGAATAAGAAATGGGCAAAAGCGCTGATATGCTGTGCCTGCGCTGCCAGCATAATAGCCCTATCCCTTTTATCTTTCAACGCATACTTCTCCTCTGGGCATCTTACTGATACCGAAAAAGCCCGCACGCAAAATACTCCATATACCCATTGGATAATGATGGGGCTTAAGGGTTCGGGCGGCTACAATTCCGCAGATTATGAATTTACCCGATCATTTGACGACCCTGAGGAGCGCAATGAAGCAATAAACGCTGAGATAGGCCGCCGCATTTCGGAGCTTGGACCTTTTGGCATAATAAGCTTAGCCGGCATAAAAGGCTCAATAAGCATGGGAAACGGTACTTATGCTCTGTCGGATTTTTTGGATGACTCGCCCTTAAAGCCATGCTTTCTGCATTCATTTTTACTCTATTCCTCACCCCAGTATGACGCCTACAGCGGTATATGCTGCGGCATACATTTAGGCATACTGCTTCTGGGCGTAATGTCCGCAATAGAAAAACTGATAAGAGCCATTAAAGGCGCCGGCGGAAATACCCCCTTCATGGCGCCGCATATAGCATTTTTCGGCATAGCTCTGTTTTTATTGATGTGGGAAACCAGCGGAAGGTATATCACCAATTATATTCCGGTACTATTTATCTGCGCCGCCTCAGGCCCGGAATTATTGGACAGGATCATAAAGAATTTAAATCCAAGACGCAAATTTCCGGCACAATAAAGTATCAAAGAGTTAATCTTTCGTTTACAAAAAAAACACTTTGTAGTAAAATAAAATCGAAAGTTGACATGCCATTTAAGGAGGATTAGTATGCCTGATATTTTGGATGAATTTGAATCCATACCTGTAGGCTCGTTAGGAATTATAGCTATGCATGGCTGTGAAGAGCTGGGCAGCAAAATTGACAGCTACCTGGTTCAATGGAGAGCGCAAAGAGAAAATGAACATAAAAGCACAATAGCTTTTGCAGGATATCAAAGAGACACCTATCTTATCAACGCCGTTTGCCCCCGCTTTGGAACGGGTGAAGCAAAGGGCGTTATCCGTCAATCGGTGCGCGGATACGATATATACATTATATCCGATGTGTTTAACCATGGCTGTACATATAAAATGTACGGCAAAGAAGTCCCCATGAGCCCGGATGACCATTATCAGGATTTAAAGCGTATAATAGCGGCTATAGGCGGAAAAGCGCGGCGCATAACGGTTATAATGCCCATGCTTTATGAAAGCAGGCAGCATAAGCGCTCAGCAAGGGAATCCTTAGACTGCGCCCAGGCTCTTCAGGAACTGGTATCTATGGGAGTAGAAAATATAATAACATTTGACGCCCATGATGCCCGCGTTCAAAATTCCATACCTTTAAGCGGCTTTGAAAATGTACAGTGCACCTATCAGATGATAAAGGCTTTATATAACACTATTCCCGATTTAGAAATTGACAGCAATCATATGATGATCATAAGCCCTGACGAAGGTGGAATGTCCCGATGCATATATTTTTCTTCAGTATTGGGTTTGGATTTGGGAATGTTTTATAAACGCCGGGATTATTCTGTCATAATTAACGGCCGGAATCCTATTGTAGAGCATGAATTCCTGGGAGATAATGTAGAGGGAAAAGATGTTATTATAGTTGATGATATGATTTCATCAGGCGATTCTGTCTTAGACATAGCCGCAAAGCTTAAAGCTATGAAAGTCAAACGGATTTTCATTTGCGTTTCATTCGGCTTGTTTGTTGACGGCCTGGATAATTTCGACAGAGCGTACAAAGAGGGTATGTTTGATATGGTATTCACTACTAATCTCACATACCGCACTCCCGAATTATTGTCCCGCCCCTGGTATAAATCAGTAGATATGTCCAAATACATGTCTTACATAATTGACAATCTTAATCACGATGCCTCAATAAGCGGGCTGCTCAATCCTTCCCAGAAAATTCACGACTTAATGGCCAGGAACAGAGCAAAGTAATGTAAATATGAGCAAAGGAAATCGAGTAGGAGGCTGACCATTAGTTGACCAGCCGACCTCTCACACCACCGTGC
>OMGY01002985.1_pt1 | contig 11953 bp, 10 predicted proteins | sample 1674461 | NCBI WGS metagenome assembly OMGY01 (sample SAMN05578579, study PRJEB25193) | human gut metagenome | biome: Human Microbiome; feature: human-associated habitat; material: feces | host: Homo sapiens | place: USA:Birmingham
GGTAGAGCTAGAATTCGGTTAATATTCCAGTAAAAGTGCGGCCAAAAAATCAGTGTTTTTAACCGCACTTTAGTCGATATAAACAAAGCGAGAAACAAAATGGAAAAAATCATTATTGATGCAGACAGATTTTTACGTACCATTTCACGTATTTCCCACGAAATTATTGAAAAGCACCAAGATTTCGATAATGTGATTTTAGTTGGGGTGAAACGCCGTGGTGCTGAAATTGCCGAATTGATTCAACGTCGCATTGAAGAGTTGAATGGGGTGAGTCTTCCAATGATGGAATTGGATATCACATTTTACCGCGATGACTTAGAGTATGTTGAACCTGAAAATCCAACCCCTGTGTATAGCGGTGCCTCAAGTTATATGAATATTCAGGGTAAAGAAGTCATTTTGATCGATGACGTGCTCTTTACCGGTAGAACTATTCGTGCCGCGATGGATGCGTTAACAGATTTTGGTCGAGCTGCTAAAATTGAATTGGTGATTTTAGTGGATCGTGGACACCGTGAATTACCAATTCGGGCAGACTATGTAGGTAAAAATGTGCCGACTTCCCGTGATGAACAAGTTCAGGTGCGTACATTAAAATATGATGGTTGTTATGAAGTGGCATTATTGCCTAAATAACTATCAGCCTATTGTGAACCTTTGATAAAATTGATAATCTAACGAGCATTATCCTATTATTTTTTAAGACAACTAAAATGAAAAAATCAATGTTAAAATCTCTTTTATTTGCCATGATCGGTCTGTTTACTTTTTCTCAAGTTCAAGCAGAAGAACGCGTTGTGGCGACTGTGAATGGTACACCAATTTTACAAAGCCAAGTGAATGCCGTGATGGGCAAGAAAGGTAGTCAACGTGCGGCATTAGATAAGATTATTGATGATATGCTGACAGAGAAAGCGATCAAAGAATCAGGCGTAAAAGTAAACCAGGCGGAAGTAAACCGTATCGTAGAAGATATTGCGGCGAAAAATGGTTTAACTTATGGTCAATTCTTAGATGCGTTGGATTATCAAGGCATTTCCTTAAATGCATTTAAACAACAAATTTCTCGCCAAATGTTAATGGCGGGTGTGCGTAACCATGCCATTCAAAACAGCGTAGATGTGACTCGTGAGCAAGTGGATGCATTGGGTAAACAAATGCTCGATGAAGCGAAAGCAAAAGGTACCGCACAAAAAGTGATGGGTAAAGAGTATGAGGTTCGCCATATTTTATTAAAATTAAACCCATTACTAAACGATGCACAAGCTAAAGCAGAATTAGAACGTATTCGTAGCGACATTATTTCTGGCAAAATGACATTTGCTGATGCGGCATTAAAATATTCTAAAGATTATTTATCAGGTGCGAATGGCGGAAGCTTAGGCTATGCTTTCCCAGAAGCTTATGTAGGTCCATTTGCAAAAATGGTTGAAACAACCCCACAAGGTACTATTTCTGCTCCATTTAAATCTGAATTTGGTTGGCATATTCTCGAAGTAACCGGTAGTCGTGATGGCGATAAAACAGAAGATGCCTATCGTCAAAAAGCTTACGAACAAATCGTGAATAGCCAATTACAAGATGCAACCAAAGACTGGGTAAAAGCATTACGTAAAAATGCTGATATTCAATATTTCGATAAGTAACAGAAACCGTTAGAATAAGGGGGCATTTTTGCCCCTTTTGTCGTTTTTATAAAATGAGTGACGCATGAAAAAATTTTTTATCTTTTTACTGATTCTTCTGCTAATTCTTGGCGGTGTTGGTTTTTGGGGTTATCAAAAACTAACGGAGTTTGTTGATACGCCGGTGAATGTCACGCAAGATCAATTGCTTACAATTGAGCGAGGCACTACTGGCAGTAAACTCGCAGCTTTATTAGAGCAAGAAAAAATTCTTGAGCATGCCGATTTATTACCGTGGTTATTGAAATTACAACCGCAGCTCAACAAAGTGAAAGCGGGGACTTATTCTTTAACGGGCGTGAAAACGTTGCAAGATTTATTGGATATGATTAATTCTGGCAAGGAAGCGCAATTTAGTGTGAAGTTTATTGAGGGTAAGACGTTCAAGGAATGGCGTAAAAACCTTGAAAGCGCACCGCACTTAAAACAAACCTTGCAAGGTAAAAGTGATAAAGAAATTATGGCGTTATTAGATATTCCAGCCGTTGCAAAAGCCGTCTACGAATGGAATAACATGGATGGGTGGTTGTATCCAGATACCTATAATTACACCCCAAACTCAACTGATCTTGAATTATTAAAACGTTCAACTACTCGTTTACAAAAAGCCTTAGATAAAGCGTGGAATGAACGTGATGAAAATCTCCCATTAGCGGATCCGTATCAGATGTTGATTTTGGCTTCTATTGTGGAGAAAGAAACAGGAATTGCGGCGGAGCGTCCACAAGTGGCTTCGGTATTTATTAATCGTTTAAAAGCCAATATGAAACTGCAAACTGACCCAACGGTGATTTATGGAATGGGTGAGAGCTATACCGGTAATATTCGTAAGAAAGATTTGGAAACGATAACTCCGTATAATACCTATATGATTGAGGGTTTACCGCCAACACCGATTGCGATGGTGAGTGAAAGTGCTTTGCAGGCCGTAGCGCATCCAGCAAAAACAGATTTTTATTATTTTGTTGCCGATGGAAGTGGTGGTCATAAATTTACCCGCAATCTGAATGAGCATAATAAAGCAGTGCAAGAATATTTACGTTGGTATCGTAACCAACAAAAAGGAGCCAACTAATGCTAGGCAAATTTATCGTGATTGAAGGGCTGGAAGGTGCAGGTAAAAGTACCGCCATGCAAACGGTGGTGGATACATTAAAATCCCTTGGTGTAAATGATATCGTATTTACTCGTGAGCCGGGTGGTACACCATTAGCAGAAAAATTGCGCCATTTAATTAAACATGAAACAGAAGAACCTGTTACGGATAAAGCGGAATTATTGATGCTTTATGCGGCACGAATTCAATTGGTAGAAAATGTGATTAAGCCAGCATTGGCAGAAGGTAAAATTGTGCTGGGTGATCGTCATGATATGTCTTCACAAGCCTATCAAGGCGGTGGGCGTCAGTTTGACCAAGCGCTTATGGCGAATTTAAAAAATATGGTATTGGGTGATTTTGAGCCTGATTTTGTACTATATTTAGATATTGAGCCCGCTGTAGGGCTTGCTCGTGCTAGAGGTCGTGGTGAATTAGACCGCATTGAACAACAAGGACTCGATTTCTTCCATCGTACTCGCCAACGTTATTTGGAATTGGTGCAAAACAATCCGAAAGCCGCCATTATTAATGCGGGTCAGCCTTTGGAACAAGTACAAGCGGACATTCAAAGTGCGGTCAAAAATTGGTGGGTTTCACAAGCAAAATGAGCGAACTTTATCCTTGGTTAGTGCCTACTTATCACAAAATTAGCCAAACTTTTAGCGAAGGTTTGGGGCATCATGCATTATTGATTAAAGCTGATCAAGGTCTCGGTGCTGAAGGTTTGTTTGAGGCTTTGACAAAACGCATTATGTGTCAAACACCGGATAATGCACCTTGTGGCCATTGCCATGCTTGTCACTTAATGGCAGCGCACAGCCACCCTGATTTTCATGTTTTAGCCTCTCAAGAAGGCAAAGACATTGGTGTTGATCAGGTACGGGCGATTAATGAAGTTGTCAGCCAACACGCACAACAAAACGGCAATAAATTAGTGTATATCCAAGATGCAGAACGTCTTACGGAAGCGGCAGCGAATGCGTTGCTCAAAACCTTGGAAGAGCCACGTCCGAACACGTATTTCTTATTGCAAACAGAACCTTCCTCTTCGTTGTTAGCGACTATTTACAGCCGTTGCCAAGTGTGGAATGTTCCTTTGCCAACGGAAGAGGAAGCTTTAACTTGGCTTTCTTCTCAATTTCAGGCAGAAACATCAGAATTATTGACCGCACTTGCGATGAATTTGGGTCGTCCACTGTTAGCATTGGAAACACTCCAGCAAGGATTAATTGAACAACGGAAGAATTTCCTACGCCAATTTTGGCTGTTTTATCGTCGTCGTTCGCCTTTGGAAATTTTGCCTTTCTTTGAAAAAGAACGCACCGTACAGCAGGTAGATTGGATTTTAGCGTTTTTAAGCGATGCCATTAAATACAAACTCGAAATACAAAGTGGCTGGCAAACACTTGATCTTAAAACAGGTGTAACTCAATTTGCAGACGAGCAAACAGCGCTTGGGTTATTAACCGCAAATAAAATTATGCAAAAAGTACGCTCGGATTTACTCACTATCAACGGCGTTAACACAGAATTAATGTTATTAGATGGTTTGACAAAGTTAATTACCGACGTATTTAAGGACTAAATAAATTATGTTTATCGTAGATTCCCATTGCCATTTAGATGCATTGGATTATAAAAATTTACACAAAGATATTGCTGATGTAGTGGCTAAAGCCAATGCACGGGATGTGAAGCATTTACTCGCCATTGGCGTGACATTAAGCCGTTTTGAAAAAGCTTATCCTGAGTTAGCGAAATTTCCTAATGTGTCTTTGGCTTGCGGCGTGCATCCATTAGATCTTGAAGAAGAACCTTACGATGCAGAGCGTTTATTACGTTTATCCCAAGATAAAAAAGTGATCGCAATTGGCGAAATTGGTTTGGATTATTATTACAGTGCAGATAATAAGGCATTGCAGCAAACGGTTTTTGCTGATCAAATCAGAATTGCTAATGAAGTGGATAAACCCGTGATTATTCATACTCGTTCAGCGCCAGAAGATACCATTGCCATGTTGCGTGAGCATCATGCAGAAAAGTGCGGTGGATTAATTCATTGTTTTACAGAAACCTTGGACTTTGCGAAGAAGGCACTTGATTTAGGGTTTTATATTTCTTGTTCAGGCATTATAACCTTTAAAAATGCGGAAAGTATTCGCGAAGCCATTCGTTATGTACCGGCAGATCGTTTGTTAGTTGAAACGGATTCGCCTTACTTAGCGCCCGTGCCTTATCGTGGTAAAGAGAACCAACCTGCCTATACACGTGAAGTGTGTGAGTATGTGGCAGCGTTAAAAGGGCTGTCTATGGAAGAATTTGCGCAAATTAGTACACAAAACTTCGAGCGTTTATTTAAAATTAATGTACAATAAATCATCGATTTAAATGAGAGAGTCTTATGCGTAAGTTTTTTAAATACTTTTTATTTTTAGTGGTCTTTGTTTTCCACGGCTTTATGTTCGCCGTGGTGGACTACGTTTTTCCACACTATGATGTAACGCGAGTAACCGGTGTGGAAGTGAAACGTGTGGATAAAGATGGCCCGATTACAAAATCGAATCCGGCTGATGGTCCAACGCGCGATGTGTATTTTATCAATACACAAAATGATGATGGCAAAATCATGGTGTATCGTAATGAAGATACCCGTTGGGGTTTCCCGTTCTACTTTAAATTTGGTTCAGCGAACTTACAGGCTCAAGTTCAAGCCTTTGGTAATGAAAACAAATTAGTGCAAATCAAGTATTACGGTTGGCGGATGACGATGTTCGATGAATATCGCAATGCCGTTGCAGTGAAAGAAATCAGTGGCGATGTGACACCAAGCCATCCGATTTTATCTTGGGTATTCTATGCATTCCTATTAGTTACCCTTTTCCTTTCTATACAATTTGTACGCGGCTGGTTCGACAGCGAAAATTAGCGTTTCTCAAATGGGGCGTCATAGAACGCCCTCACAATTTAATAATAACATTTCTAACCTAAAAACCAGCGGTAAATTGACCGCACTTTAAAACCAATAAAGAGAACATTATGAGTTTATCTGCAGCGATTTTTATTTTAATCGTATTAATTATTGTCAGTGCAATCTTGTCATCAGCTGAGATTTCTCTCGCGGGTGCAAGACGCATTAAACTACAAACGTTGGCCAATGAAGGCAATATCAAAGCGGAGAAAGTTTTAAAATTACAGGAACAGCCAGGGCGTTTCATCACTGTAGTACAAATTGGACTTAATATGGTTGCCGTACTTGGTGGTGTGATTGGTGAAGCAACCATTAGTCTTCACTTACAGAGTTTTTTACATGAATACACCACGGCTGAATGGGTTGAGCCAGCCTCCTCTTGGATTGCCTTTTTCATGGTAACCATAACATTTGTTTTATTAGCCGATTTAATTCCGAAACGCCTCGCACTGATTAATCCTGAAGGTGTTGCGCTGCGGACTATTGGCATTATGCAAGCCTTTATTTTCTTATTGAAACCCATTGTATGGTTTTTTGATGGTCTTTCTAATATCTTCTTCCATTTAATGGGGGTATCCACTAAGCGCGAAGACAATATGACATCAGAAGACATTGTGGCTATCGTAGAGGCTGGAGCGGAAGCAGGTGTGCTAAAAACACAAGAGCATTATTTGATTGAAAACATTTTTGAGATGCAAGAGCGCACCGTGTCTTCAACCATGACGACTCGTGAAAACATCGTGTTTTTAGACCGCACTTTTACTCGTCAGGAAGTGTTGAATACCTTATCGGCTGACTCTCATTCTAAATTAGTGATCTGTGATAATGGTTTGGACAAGATTTTAGGTTATGTGGAATCCCATACTTTGTTGACGCTTTATCTTCAACAAGAAGTAGTAGATTTAACAGATAGCCGTTTATTACGCAAAGCGTTATTTATCCCAGATACGCTGTCGTTATACGAAGTATTGGAGTTGTTTAAATCTACGGGGGAAGATTTTGCGATTATCGTCAATGAATATGCGCTTGTAATGGGCTTAATTACCTTGAACGATGTGATGAGTATTGTGATGGGAGAATTGGTTTCTAACGAAGAAGAGCAAATCGTTAGCCGCGATGAAAACTCTTGGTTGATTGATGGGGCAACGCCACTTGAAGATGTAATGCGCGTTTTGGATATTGAATCTTTCCCTGATTCAGAAAATTACGAGACTATTAGTGGCTTTATGATGTATATGTTACGCAAAATCCCGAAAAAAACCGATTTTGTCGTATACGATAAATATAAATTTGAAGTCATTGATACCGAAAACTTCAAAATTGATCAAATTTTAGTTTCGATTGTCAAAGACAGCGGGGTGAGCAAAGAATCAGCGTAGTACTAGGTGTTACCTTGCTTAACTCCCCATTCTAAGTATAATTAACAGCGGTTTTAACCGCCTATAAATAAGGAAAATTTAATGTTTAAAAAAATCTCGATATTCTTTGTTGCAGTAATGCTTGCGGGTTGTTCTTCGATTTCAGATATGACCTCTTACATTCCATTTATGGGTAAAGACAAAAAGGTCATTGATTTAGATAAAGATAAAATCGACCAAAAATCTTATGCGGCAGCTTATGAAGCCACTGTGGCAACGTATAAAGATCGTGTAACGAAAAATTTCTTTGTGGATAATTTTGCAAGTGGTGCGAATGATTGGTATCTCGGTCGTATTGTTGTGCCAATCAAACAAATTCAAGATAAGCTCTACACGGGTGGCCATGATTCTGATGTGTATGCTTACTACAGTGGTGTGTTACATGCAGAAGCATTACAAACTAACTTCAGCCGTTTAAGTGCAAATTGTTGGCAAAAAGTGGATTCGCCAAGTGTGACGCAAGGGATCTACGATGCAATGCGTGATTTGCAAAAAGGCAAAGAGCGCGGTGAAAATGACGCCTACATTTCCCAAGGTAGCGAAATGCTACTCAAAGCCTGTACCGGCCAATAATCAATTTGAGCTGTTGATGAGAGACCTCATCAGCAGCTTTTCTTTTTTAAAATCATCAATGTGAAGGAGCAAGAATGTTAGAACTTTCGGAAAGCAACATTCATTTAAATGCTACGGCAACAAATAAGCTGCAAGCTATTGAAATGGCTGCAAGTGCGTTAGAGCAAGCTGGCAATGTTGAACAAGGCTATTTGCAAGGGATGCTTGGTCGTGAACAACAAACCTCCACTTTTTTAGGCAATGGGATTGCAATTCCACACGGTACATTAGAAACCCGTTCGATGGTAAAAAAAACCGGTGTGCAAGTTTTCCAATTTCCACAAGGTATTGAGTGGGGAGAAGGCAATATTGCTTATGTTGTGATTGGTATTGCTGCCCGTTCTGATGAGCATCTTGCTTTACTTCGTCAATTAACGCATGTTTTAGGTGATGAAGACACTGCGGCACAGTTAGCGACATTAACAAATGTTGAAAAATTCCGTGCGATTTTGTTAGGTGAAAGCGATGCTTTTAGCATGACTGAAGAAACATTAAGTTTAGATATTGAAACCCAAAGTTTGCTCACCCTTACTGCTATCAATGCAGGCAAATTACAACAGCAAAGTGCGGTTGAAAATAGCTTTGTTTCTGAAGTGGTATCCAATTCTGCTCTGCCACTTGGCAAAGGTTTATGGGTGACAGATGCCGTATCAGGTAATGTGAAAAATGCGTTGGCATTCAGTCGTGCGAAAACCATTTTTAATCATAATGGCAAAGCGGTGAAAGGTGTATTGACGATTTCGGCTGTCAGTGACCAAATCAATGAGACGTTAGCACGTTTATTGGATGATGAAGTACAAAATATTTTATTAAGTGGTAATACGCAGCAAATTTTGACCGCACTTAATGGCGGTAAACTGCCGGCTTCGCCAGCTACTCAATCTGAAGACCAAATTGCGACAGGTGCAGTGATTGGTACCTTTACGATTCGTAATGAACATGGCTTGCATGCTCGCCCAAGTGCAGTGCTTGTTAATGAAGTGAAAAAATTCGCCTACAAGATTACCGTACAAAATCTTACTCGAGAAACCGCTCCGGTTAGTGCAAAAAGCTTAATGAAAATCGTGGCATTGGGTGTGACTCAAGGTCATCGCTTACGTTTTGTGGCAGAAGGTAATGATGCAAAACAAGCCATTGAAGCCTTAGGTAAGATTATTGCGAGTGGGCTTGGCGAAGCTGTCTCTGCCGTGCCACCAGCTGAACCGGATACCATTGAAGTAAGCAGTGAGCACGCACCACAAATTCACGAAGAAAAAACAGGTTTACCAGCTGATGCCATTGAAGCCGTATTTATGATTCGTAATGAACACGGTTTACATGCTCGTCCAAGTGCGGTACTGGTTAATGAAGTGAAAAAATACAATGCGTCGGTTGCGGTACAAAACTTAGATCGTGATAGCCAATTAGTCAGCGCAAAAAGTCTGATGAAAATTGTGGCGCTCGGTGTCGTGAAAGGTCATCGTTTACGTTTTGTGGCGAGCGGTGAAGAAGCTCAACAAGCGATTGACGGTATCGGTGCAGTCATTGAAAGCGGTTTAGGTGAAGGTAAGGAGTAAGTGATGGCAAAAGTAGCAACAATTACCTTAAATGCCGCTTACGATTTAGTTGGGCGTTTGCCGCGTATTGAAATCGGCGAAGTGAATACTGTTGAAACCCTTGGTCTTTTCCCTGCCGGAAAAGGCATTAATGTTGCCAAGGTGTTGAAAGACTTGGGCGTAGATGTCGCGGTTGGTGGCTTCTTAGGGGAAGACAACGTGGGTGATTTCGAAACCCTATTTAAAAAACAAGGCTTAGAAGACAAATTCCATCGTGTTGCAGGCAAAACCCGTATTAATGTAAAAATTACGGAAACCGAAGCCGATGTGACGGACCTAAATTTCTTAGGTTATCAAATCACCCCAGAAGCTTGGCAGCAATTTACAGCAGATTCATTAGCGTATTGCCAAAACTTTGACATCGTTGCGGTATGTGGCAGTTTACCGAGAGGTGTGAGTCCTGGATTGTTCGCGGATTGGCTTAATCAGTTGCATCAAGCTGGTGTGAAAGTCGTATTAGATAGCAGTAATGCGGCACTTACAGCAGGTTTGAAAGCCCATCCTTGGTTGGTAAAACCAAATCATCGCGAATTGGAAGCGTGGATTGGTCATCCGTTAAATTCTCTTGATGAAATTATTGCGGCGGCTAAAAAACTTAAAGCAGAAGGCATTGCTAACGTTATTATTTCGATGGGCGCGAATGGTTCTTTATGGCTGAGTGATCAAGCTGTTATTCAAGCTCAACCACCTAAATGTAAAAATGTGGTGAGCACTGTAGGCGCAGGTGATTCTATGGTAGCTGGCTTAATTTATGGTGTCGAAAAAGGCTTGTCTCAAGCGGAAACTTTAGCGTTTGCAAGTGCTGTTTCAGCCTTTGCTGTTTCGCAAAGTAACGTGGGCGTGAGCGATATCGCCTTGCTTGAGCCAATTCTGGCGAATGTCAAAATTTCTGTGATTGAAGGATAATGTAATGAATTTGTTTTTAACTCAATCTCCGCAAATTGGTGCGGCAAAAGCCTATTTACTTCGCCAAGCATTGTGCATGGCAGCGAAAAAAGTCAATCATATTGTGGTTGAGCAAGCCAAAGATGCGGATTTAGTGATTGTTTTCGGATCTACTTTGCCAAACTCTGCTGAACTTGTGGGCAAAAAAGTCTTTTTAGCCAATGAAGATGCGGCGATTGCATCACCTGAAGTAACATTGACGAATGCACTCAATCAATCAGTGGACTATGTTCAACCGGCTCAAAGTGCGGTTGGATTTGGCGGTGTTTCTGGTGTCAAAAATATTGTCGCGGTGACAGCTTGTCCGACAGGGGTTGCGCATACCTTTATGTCTGCTGAAGCTATTGAAACCTATGCAAAAAAACAAGGGTGGCAGGTAAAAGTAGAAACGCGTGGCCAAGTGGGCGCAGGTAATGAAATTACTCCTGAAGAAGTTGCTGCAGCAGATTTAGTCTTTGTTGCAGCCGATATTGATGTGCCGTTAGATAAGTTCCAAGGAAAACCGATGTATCGTACGTCGACCGGTTTAGCGTTAAAGAAAACCGCACAGGAATTCGATAAGGCATTCAAAGAAGCGAAAATTTACGAAGGTGGCGCAGCAAAATCTTCTGTGAAATCAGAAGAAAGCGGTGAGAAAAAAGGTGTCTATAAACATCTGATGACCGGTGTGTCGCACATGTTGCCGTTGGTGGTTGCTGGTGGTTTATTAATCGCGATTTCCTTTATGTTTGGTATCGAAGCCTTCAAAGATGAAACAATTTTCCATGGTATTCCAAAAGCCTTAATGGATATCGGTGGCGGTGCAGCATTCCATCTGATGATTGCAGTATTTGCCGGCTATTTGGCCTTTTCTATCGCAGACCGTCCAGGGCTTGCGGTAGGTCTTATTGGCGGTATGTTAGCCACCACGGCGGGAGCAGGGATTTTAGGTGGTATTATCGCTGGTTTCTTAGCGGGTTATGTGGTGAAAGGATTAAATGCAACCATTAAATTGCCGGCGAGTTTAACCTCCTTGAAACCGATTTTAATTCTCCCGCTCTTTGGTACCTTGATTGTCGGCCTTGCCATGATTTATGTGATCAACCCACCGGTTTCACAAATTATGACTACCTTAAGCGATTGGTTAAAATCCATGGGTGAAGTCAATGCGATGGTCTTAGGTGCGATTATCGGTGCGATGATGTGTATTGATATGGGTGGTCCAGTAAACAAAGCGGCTTATACGTTCTCCGTGGGAATGTTAGCCTCTCAAGTTCACACCCCAATGGCCGCTGCTATGGCAGCTGGTATGGTGCCACCAATTGGGATGGCGATTGCAACTTGGATTGCACGCAGTAAATTTACCAGTAATCAACGTGATGCAGGTAAAGCTTCTTTTGTCTTAGGCTTGTGCTTTATCTCTGAAGGGGCATTGCCGTTTGTGGCTGCCGATCCATTACGTGTGATTATTAGCTCGGTTATTGGTGGTGCAACTGCCGGTGCCATTTCAATGGCATTAAATATTTCTCTGCAAGCACCACATGGTGGTTTATTTGTGATTCCGTTTGTCTCTGAACCATTACTCTACCTAGGTGCAATTGCAACGGGGGCATTATTAACTGGCGTGGTTTATGCCGTGATTAAGCCGA